>Ga0209373_10000529_pt1 | contig 60872 bp, 61 predicted proteins | sample Higcelweek5metaG_FD_187173 | JGI IMG/M metagenome (GOLD analysis project Ga0209373, IMG submission 187173) | Freshwater pond sediment microbial communities from the University of Edinburgh, under environmental carbon perturbations - High... | ecosystem: Environmental > Aquatic > Freshwater >...
TTGGTTTGTGGTGATTCAATTATACTAGATATTTAGGGGGTAATCACTTTTTTGTATAAAAAGGGTGAGAATTCCTTGAAAATAAAGGATTTAGAAATAAAAAATCGGTAGTAGTTTTGACACTACCTAAAAACTAAAAGGGGAAGCAAAATGAAACGAAAAATTCAAAGTAACATTCAAAAATCAGTTGCAATTATTTTAATTGCAAGCGTAGTTTTAACGGCGTGTGGCAAAAAGGATGCAGTGGATTCTGTAAGTACGAATGAAGTAAGTGCAAATGAAGTAAGTGAGAATGAAGTAAGTGAGAATGAAGTAAGTGAGAATACGGTTAGCGAAAGTACAGTTAGTACAAATGTTACAGTAGAAGAACCAGAAGAAGTGGAACCAATTGAGTATGAAGAGGAAGTCGCCAAAATAGATTATGTGCAACCAACGATTGTCTATAAGAGGGAATTGGCATTTAATCAAGCAAACCACTTGGTTTCAAAGAGTCTTGGAGAAATTGTATATCCAATGATTTCTTTTCCGGAAAACAAAGGAGTCGAAGCATTACTGAATCAAGATATTCAAAGGATGGTACTTGAGTTTAAGGCAACAATGCCAGCAGGGCTAACCTATACCGTGGATGATAGTGTGAAACTAACCGAAAGTAGCTATGCAGACAATATATATGGTAAAAGCCTTCATTTTCGAGTTGTTCGAAATCAAGGAAATGTGTTGTCATTCGAAAAGCAAGAATTCAATGGTAAAGATTTTCCCGATGAAAAAATTATGTGTAGTGCAATTAATTATGATTTAACTTCTGGACAGAAGATAACCCTTGAACAGTTAGTGAGTAATGCAGAAGAAGCTAAGAAATTAGTTGAGAACTATATCTTAGATCAATCAACATATGACGCTTATAAAGAGATTGATTCCAAAATGCTTCAAAAACTTGTTAAGGAAGACCTTTTTGTAGAGGGGAAATGGTATCTTTCAGGGGATGGAATTCACTTTTATATCCCAGATGTGGAAAACAATTACGTTTGGTACACAGAGAACTTTGTTGTACCATATGAAGAATTTAAAATGATAAATGATAAATATCGTTATTCAGGAAATTATCAACGCATGGTTCTTATTAACCAAAAGGTTAAAAAAGATTTAAATGGGGATAAAATAAAGGAAACAATCAAGTATACAAATAATGGAAGTATGAAATTAAAAATCAATGGTAAGGATTATACAAAGGAAATCAACACCTTTGATTTAGTGGATAAATATTATGCAATTGTGGATATTGATCAAAATGATTCCTATATAGAGCTGGCAATTCTTGATTATGGTCCAAGTGCTGATGATGGAACAGCTTTCTATCGCTTTGAAAAAGATGGAACACTTACTTGTTTAGGCGGTATAGGAGGTTTCTGGGGAGATAAACTATACCTAGTGGAAAACGGTATAATGTCTTCGGAAGGTATACTGGGTGTTGTTCAGACTTGGTTAAGTGATTTTAGGTGTACCATTTCTGGAAATGAGATTGTGGTTAAAGAAGCGGATATGTACTATACAGACTTGAAAAATAATCAAGGGAATGCATTGCTAGCGGATATCTATGTGTATGATCAGATGAATTCGAATGCAAAACCGACTATTTTAAAAGCAAGTGATGGCCCCGTTCTGCTGGTAGGTACGGACAACAAAGAGTGGCTAATGATTCGAACAAAAGATAATAAAATAAAATATGTACTTATAAAAGATGGATTCAGCATTTCAACCCCGAAAGGTGTTTTAGATTCAAGGGAGGTATTTGCAGATTTAGTCTTTTATGGCTGATTGAATTTGTGCATTGATTTGAGGAGGAGAATATGAAAAAGAAAGTAGTTATGGCAAGTCTTGCACTGATGTTATGTTTAAGTGCATGTGTAAGAACCAATCCGGACGTAAAAGAGCCAGAAGTAAGCGAACTTACGGAAAGTGAAGTAGAGAATACCACAGAAGAGACACCGGAAGAAACGCAGGAGGTTGAAGAAGTAATAGAAGTTAACGTACCTGAAATTACTTACAAAACAGAAGTGCTTTCTGAAAAAGCAGAGGATGGAACGGAATTAGTTGCGGGAACCATTCTATATCCTGTAGTATCTTTTCCACAAAAAAAAGAAGTGGAAGATGCTATTAATGGGGATATTCAGGCGATGTTGGAAGAATTTCGTTCCTATATTCCGGAAACAATAGATGCTGCTAAAGAAGAGATTAAATTCACCCAGAGTGAAGACTATCCATTTCAACCTTTTGACGCAAGTGTAGATTTCGCGACACTTAGGAATAGTGGAAATGTTCTTTCTTTTGCAAAGACAGATTATAGTTATACAGGAGGAGCGCATGGAAATTATGCGATGACTGGCATTAATTATGATCTAACAACGGGAAAGAGAATTACCCTTGAGCAATTAGGGAGTGATCTAGAGGCGGTAAAATCCTTTGTAAGTGATTATGTTATCAAGCAGGCAAATGTTGCAAGCTATAAAAACCGTTTGAATGAAGGTTTTGAAGCATATTTAATGGATACCATATGGGTTGATGGTAAATGGTACTTTTCAAATACAGGAGTACATTTTTATGGAAACCCATATGAGCTTGGAAGTTATGCAGCTGGAATTATTGAGTTTATAATTCCATACGAAGAGTTCCAAGGTTTGAGTGAGAATTATTCTTATAATGGAAATTATGATCGCCTTGTTCCTGTTGGGGCCGAAGTAACAAAAGACATCAATGGAGATGGGCAGCAGGATACGATTCTTTTTGAGGCAATTGAGAATCCAGAGGATTATGTTGTTACACCAAAACTGACAATTAATGGGAAAGATTATTCAGAGCAATTAGAGTTTGAAAACCCAGCATCTGATCTGTATGCAGTTGTGGATTTGGACAAAAACGACAATTACATTGAGTTGGCCATTTCCCAATATGGTGCTAGTGATGACCTTGAGACGATTTTCTATCATCTTGAGACAGATGCAACGCTAAATGAATTCGGGCGAATCAGCGCGATTTGGGGTGATGGACGAGCTTATCTGAAAAGTAATGCCCTTATTTGCGCAGAGAGTCGCTTAGAAGTAGTTCAAACATGGAGTGCCTTATTTGACTGGCAAGTGAGTGCTGAGGGTATCCAAAGAGTGGACGAAGGAATGCATTATGCAAAACTTAGTTATGCACAAACCAATGAATTGCTAAAAGATATTGACGTCTATGAACAGACGGATGAAAATAGTGAATCAGTGGTATTAAAAGTGAGTGATGGACCAGTATTATTAGTTGGGACTGACAACGCTAAATGGTTGGCAATTCAGACGAAGGATCAAAAAGAAGTCTATGTATTGCTGAAAGATGGACAGACAATTGTTACCAAGAGTGGAGATTTAAATGTAAATGAAGTGTTTAAGGGACTAGTAAATGCCGATTAATCATTCTAATTGCGAGGTAAACATATGAAGACACGAAAAATGAGTTTGCAGAAAAAATTACTTATTTTATTGATTGGTCTTTCTGTTTTATTAGTTACAGTAATTGATTTTATCGTTTACAAAAATGTTAACCAGCTAATGATTGATAACAGTAAAATGCATGCTAAAGATATTGCAATGGCGGCGGCAAATCAGATTGATCCAGATGAGTTTGCAAAGATTAGTCAGATGGATTCTTCAGAGTATTCGGATATGGTGTCTTATTTAAGAAATTATTTGGTTTCCGATAATATTACCTATATCTACACGATGAAGCAAACGCAAGCAAATATGGCAGAGTTTATTGTGGATGCAGATGATGAAGAACCAGCTGCATTGGGAGATCCTTATGAAATTACGCCGGAAATGATGAATGCGTTTGAAGGAACGGCGACTACTGATTTAGAACCTACAACCGATGAGTGGGGAACCTGTATTTCTGCCTATGCGCCCATTTTGGATCAAAGCGGAAAAAGTGTTGGGATTGTAGGTGTGGATGTTAGTTTAGATGATATTTATGCAAAGACAAGAGCGTTTTTACTAGTGGTTATCATATCCTCAATTGTATTCTTGGTAGTTGCAAGCATTATTTTGTCTATCATTATACATAATGTTGAGAAGAACCTTGTTCTCTTAAATAATAAAATTATTGAAGTGGTATCAAGTAATGGGGATTTGACCAAAAAAGTAGTGGTACAATCTGGCGATGAGCTGGAAGAAATTGCGGTTAATCTAAATAGCTTAATCGAGATGACGCATCGGACTGTAAAGGGAATCAAAGAATATACAAATTTCATTCAAGAAGAGACAACTACAATTGAAAACGTTGTGAGTAATGAAGCGACAATGAGTGAAGAAATTGCGACTACAATTGCTTCTATTACGGATGTTTCAAGCACATTATCGCAAAATCTAAAAAATGTATCCACAACTATTTTTGAAATTACAGACACCTCTAAACGATTGCTTGATCTGGCAAAGGATAATCGTTTAATGACGAAAGTGAGTAATGATCAGGCAGGAGAAATCAAGGAAAAGGTTCAAGAATCCAAGATGGGTATTATGAAACGCCTTGAAAAGATGGAACTTGATTTGACGGATAAACTGCAAAAAAGTGCTTCCGTAACGAATATCAATGAGCTAACCGATGAGATTCTAAGAATTAGCAATAAAACCAACTTCCTCGCACTCAATGCAAGTATTGAAGCTGCAAGGGCAGGAGAAGCAGGGAAGGGATTCAGTGTTGTTGCAGATGAAATCAAAGGCCTGTCGGACCATACAAAGGTTTCTGCGACAAATATCAAGGAACTTTCTTTTGAAGTAATTGGTGCGGTTGAAGGATTGCAAAGTGTATCCAAAGAGATGGCGGATTTCATGGAAGAGTCGGTTATGAAAGATTACCAATCGTTTGATGATTACAGTATGGAGTATGCTAGAAATTCCCAAGAAATCTCATTAAGTATGGATCATTTACATGATAGCCTGACAGAAGTAATTGGTGAATTGGCTAAGATGAATGAAACAGTACACTATATTAGTGACACAATCGAAGTAAATTGTTCAAAAATGGAAGGAATCTGTGAGCGAATTACAAGACTGGATGAAGATATCAGGGAAACAAAGACTGCAACAGCGGCTAATCAGGATACCGTTGCAGGACTTAGCTCAATTGTAGGAAGATATATTGTTTAATACGAAACGGTGATTTTGTCACAGAAAAGTGCTTATAAGTATGATACGATCCTTATAGAAACTTAGACTTGTTGAAGAAATTATAATGGAGGATATCATATGTTTGGTTTATTAAGTAAAAGCAATAGTCATACAATCCAAATGAACGAATTGAGAGGAAAGAGTAAGGGGAAGAATTTGATTGATGTTCGTGAACCTTACGAATATGTGAGCGGAAGCATTAAAGGTGCTAAGAATATACCAATGAATGACTTGCTTTCGAATCCGCAAAAATATTTATCAAAAGATCAGACCTACTACATATTCTGCCAATCTGGTGGAAGAAGTAAGATGACTGTTAGTCAATTACTCAAGGCAGGATTTCAGGTGATCAATGTTGCTGGTGGGATGAATGCTTCTATGTACTATTAAATAATATGGTTTAGATATATGGATTCGTTGTGAATTCTATATTGAGAGCAGTCTGTGAAAGCAGGCTGCCTTTTTATATTCAGTTGGCAAGTCTATGTGAAAAATGATATAATGCTTTAGGATGCCGAGGCATGAAAGAGGGAAGAAGAATGAAAAGAATCAATAAATTTATGGCAGAAGCAGGGATTTGTTCACGGCGTGAAGCAGACCAATTGATTCAAACAAAGAGCGTTACAATCAATGGAGAAGTTGCTACCTTAGGAAGCATGGTTGGACCTACCGATCTTGTGAAAGTGAACCGAAAAGAAGTAGGACATATAGAAGAAAAAATGATTTTCGCTTTTTATAAGCCAAGGGGAGTTACTTGTACAGCCAAGGATAAATTTGCAAAGAAAACCGTGATGGAATATATGAAAACACCTGTGCGTGTAACCTATGCAGGAAGACTTGATCAGGACTCAGAGGGATTACTCTTGATGACCAATGATGGAGATTTAATACAGGCACTTATGAAGGGTGCAAACGGTCATGAGAAAGAATACATTGTAAAAGTGAAACAAAAAATAACAGATGTTTTTCTACAAAAGATGACTCAAGGTATCTATATAAAGGACCTTAAACAATCCACGAGACCTTGCAAAATCGAAAAGATTGGTGACTATACGTTCAATATTATATTGACCCAGGGACTCAATCGACAGATTCGTCGAATGTGCCAGGAATTATCCTATGAAGTGGTTTCCCTCAAACGAATAAGAGTGAATACGGTGTCACTTGGTAATCAGAAAATAGGAACCCTTAGAAAACTTGATAAAAAGGAATGTAAGCAGCTCTATCAGTCGGTTCGAATGAACCCACCAAAAGAGTTTTGAATAGAATTTGGAGAATAGCATGCAAAACGAATTAAATCAATCGAATCAAGAACAAAAGAAAAGAATACTTGAACTAATTGAACTGTTAAATCAGGCTTCAAAGTATTATTATGCATATGATCAGGAAATGATGAGCAATTTCGAGTATGATCGACTGTATGATGAATTGGTAGAATTAGAAAAAGAAACAGGTGTTATCTTATCGAATAGTCCAACTGTGAAGGTTGGTTATGAGGCTGTGGATGAACTCTTGAAAGAGGCACATTCTGCGCCAATGCTATCGTTAACAAAGACAAAGAGTCGAGAAGAATTAGTTGATTGGTTACTTGATAAGGAGGGTATCTTGTCTTGGAAATTGGATGGACTAACCATTGTTCTTACCTATGAGGGAGGAGAATTGACCAAGGCAGTCACTAGGGGAGATGGGCAAGTTGGTGAAGTGATTACTCAAAATGCTAGAACCTTTCAAAACATCCCAATCAAAATTCCGTTTGATCAAACACTAACCCTTAGGGGGGAAGCAATTATTACGTACTCCCAATTTGAAGAAATCAATAAAGAAATTGAGGATGTCAGTGCAAAATATAAAAATCCAAGAAATCTGTGTTCAGGTTCCGTTCGTCAACTTAATAGTGAAATAACAGCCAAGCGCAAAGTTCGTTTCTATGGATTTACATTGGTATCGGCAACGGATCAGAATTTTCAGACAAGGGAAGAAGAACTGCTTTTCTTAAAATCAATGGGATTTGAAATGGTGGATTACCAAGTTGTTAGTGGCAATACAATACTTGCCGCAATTGATAATTTTGAATCTAGGATTGCAACCTGTGATTATCCGTCCGATGGATTAGTACTGATGTTTCAAGACATTAAATTTGGTAAGTCGTTAGGAAGTACAGCAAAATTCCCTAGGGATGCGATTGCTTTTAAATGGAAGGATGAATTGAAAGAAACAACATTGCTTGAAATAGAGTGGAGTGCAAGTCGTACAGGTTTAATTAATCCGGTGGCGATATTTGAACCCGTAGAACTTGAAGGAACAACTGTGAGTAGAGCCTCAGTTCACAATATCAGCATTGTAAGGGCACTGAAATTAGGTATTGGTGATACCATTAGCGTATATAAAGCCAATATGATTATTCCACAAATTGGTGATAATTTCACAAGAAGCAATACATTGGTCATTCCATCGACTTGTCCAGTATGTGGTCAGGAGACTTCAATCATGAAGCAAACAGACGTGGAAGTGCTTTGTTGTACAAATCCAGATTGTCCTGCCAAAAAAATAAAGAGTTTTTCTTTGTTTGTAAGTCGGGATGCTATGAATATAGAAGGGTTGTCAGAGGCAACGTTGGAAAAATTAATTGCAAAGGGGTTTTTACATACCTTTACAGATTTGTTTTCACTTTGTAAGCATAGGGACGAATTCATAGAAATGGAAGGGTTGGGAGAGAAATCTTTTCAAAATTTGGTGGATCGTATTGAAAAGTCAAAATCCACAACACTACCAAGGCTGATCTATTCACTTGGGATTCCTGGAATTGGAGTCGCCAATGCAAAAGTATTGTGTAAGGCAATGAACTATCAGCCAGAGACGATTATAACTGCTGAGCAGGAGGCACTGTCTGACATCGAAGGATTTGGGGATGTATTAGCCAAAGCGGTTGTATCGTATTTTGAAGTGCCACAAAATAGGGATCAGTATCTAGAATTGATTCGTATATTAGATATTGAGATGCCTGCCAAATCAGAATTCATGATTTTGGATGGAATAACATGTGTTATAACTGGAAGCTTGGAACATTATGAGAATCGAAACGCACTAAAAGAAGAAATTGAAACACTGGGGGGGAAAGTATCCCAATCTGTATCCAAGTTAACGAACTATTTAATTAATAACGATTCTATGTCCAATTCGAGCAAAAATAAGAAAGCAAAAGAGTTGGGAGTTTCAATTATTACGGAGAAGGAGTTCTTAGTAATGATTGGAAAGAGTGAATAATAGAAGGAATAAAATACATAGAAATGAGGAACCAACATGCCAATAAAGACACAGAGTGATTTACCAGCAAAAGAAATTTTGGAAAATGAGAATATATTTGTGATGGATGAAAATCGTGCAATGCATCAGGAAATCAGACCCTTACAAATCTTGATCCTGAATCTGATGCCAGTTAAGCAGGATACGGAATTGCAGCTACTTCGTGCACTGTCCAATACGCCATTACAAGTGGACATCACGTTTATGATGATGGATACTCATGTTTCCCAGAATACGTCGTCCAATCATTTGAATAAGTTCTACACCGTATTTAAGGAGGTTCGCCATAAGAATTTTGATGGACTCATTATTACAGGAGCACCTGTTGAGCAAATCGAGTTTGAAGAGGTGGATTACTGGGAAGAATTGTGCGAGATCATGGATTGGTCTAAGAAGCATGTAACTTCAACCTTTCATATCTGCTGGGGAGCCCAGGCGGGATTGTACCATCATTTTGGAATGAAGAAGGAACTATTATCAGAGAAAGTATTCGGTGTCTTTGAACATAAAGTTATGAATCGCAAAGAAGCGTTGGTGAGAGGATTTGATGATTACTTCTTAGCGCCACATAGTCGCTATACCTGCGTGAATGATGATCAGATTCATGCATGTGAAGATCTCTTGATCCTAGCTGAATCGGAAGAAGCAGGCGTGCTACTTGTCATGACCAAGGACGGAAAGCAAGTCTTCATCATGGGACATCTAGAATACGACCGAGTAACCCTACAAGATGAGTACAACCGAGATGTTCAAAAGGGCCTCGACATCGCAGTGCCTAAGAATTACTTTCCACAAGATGACCCAGCCAATCGCCCAAAACTACAGTGGCGAGCTCATTGCAATAATTTATATAGTAATTGGTTGAATTATTATGTATATCAGGTTACGCCATATGAGTTGTAGGAAAGTGGCGTAAAAGCCCAGTGTTTATGGGCTTCGCAGAGATTTTGAAGTGCTATAAGTTGTCGTAAAATATCATAAGTTTTGGGGTGAAAACGGGTTGGGTTTTGACTGAAATTGAGTAGTAAAAAGAATGGAAATTGTAAGAAAAATAATGTATCTTCTTTCGAAGATATATAAAGATAATGAATAAGCTACAAAGAGTTTTGTATGAAACAAATTTTAAGTGAGCCCTGAATTTTAGGGCTCATTTTCATACCCAAAATTAATTCAATCGATCCGAACAGAATATTAAATGTATTATATATAAAAACAACTGTTTACAAACGTTCTTTAGAAAAGTATAATTAAAGAACGAAAGTAAAAACAGAATAATAAGAAAGAGAGGTGAATCATGTGGATACATCTTATAAAATTATTAAAGATATTGCAGAAATATCAGATGGAATTATCACGACAAAGCAGGTAGAAGATGCAGGATTGAGCAGAACGATCCTTAAACTGTTCGTTGAGGAAGGTTTTTTACTGAAAGAATCCCAAGGTATATATTCATTATCAGACACTATCGCCGATGAATACAAACTGATACAGATAAGAAGCGATAATGTCGTTTTTTCATATGGAACAGCATTATATTTATTAGGTATGTCTGATCGGGTGCCTCATAACATTGATGTAACAGTTCCACAGGGTTATAATGTGTCGCGGATTAAAAAAGATTATCCGTCGATTCACTTTCATTACGTGAAAAAAGAATTATGGGAATTAGGAATTACAAGCATTAAGTCACCAATGGGAGCAACAGTTAGGGTATATGATAAAGGACGCTGTGTTTGTGATCTAATTCGTGACAAGAAGGATATGGATATGCAGCTATACACCCAAGCGGTGAAGGAATATTTTAAAACAGAAAGTAACATGAGAAGGATACTAAAATATGGAAAACAGTTTGGAGTAGAAGAAAAAATTCGGACGTATATGGAAGTGTTGAGTTAAGGAGGAGTGCGGATGAAAACACCAGAACAATTAAAAGGAGCAATCAAAAATATTGCCAGGGATAAAAAACTGAAGCCACAGGAAGTGTTACAGATGTTTCTATTTGAGCGTATTTTGGAGAGGCTTTCATTATCTAGGTACAAGGACAATTTTATCTTAAAAGGAGGCCTTCTGATTTCTTCAATGATTGGAGTAGAAGGAAGAAGTACCTTGGATATGGATACCACAGTTAGAGGAATTCCTATGGAAGAAGAGCATATTCGTCAAGTAATATTGGATTTATTACAAATGGATGTTGAAGATGGAATTCAATTTGTATTCGAGAAAATGGAACCAATACGAGAAGATGACGCCTATAACAACTTCCGGGTACATATCAGAGCTTCTTATGGAAAAATAGATGCACCTATGAAAATAGATATTACCACGGGAGATAGTATCACCCCTGCAGCAATTATATATTCTTATCAGTTTTTGTTTGAAGATAAGTCTGTTCCTGTTATGGCTTATAGTATTGAGACTATCCTTGCTGAAAAATATGAGACCATTATTCGAAGAAATATTGGAACTACAAGAGCCAGAGATTTTTATGATTTGTATATATTGTATAAGAGCAGATTTGATGAAATTCGAATGCCAATATTTAAATTAGCGGTTGAGAATACAGCAAGAAAACGTGGATCATTGGAAGAAATGGCAGAATGGATGGAAATATGTGAAGATATTAAGAAAGAGCCAGTGTTAGAGAGACTTTGGAATAATTATCGGAAGGATAACCAATATGCATCAGATATTAGTTTTGAGGATGTAGTAAAGAATTTGTTTGAAGTAGGAAATCAGCTTGAACATACGATTTCTATTAGTAACGAAACGATGTCAGATGAATTGGATTCATCTGAAAAACAGATATTATTGGGGGAAGTAATAGACGTAAGGGAATCTATAAATAATTTAAGAGAAAAACATTCAAGATAATTAATCTAGCCCCAAACGCTGGGGCTATTATTATGCCCTGAAATAATACTAAAGGAGGAATCTTATTGTTTTTGCAGCTATTTTGCCAAGAGGAATTTTAAGAAGATTATCCTTGTCACAATACAGCAGTAACTTTATTCTAAAGGGTGGATTGTTCATTTATACACTTACTGAATTTCAAAGTAGGGCAACAAAGGATATAGATTTTCTTATGCGTCAACTTTCAAATGATATCGGTAAAGTAAAAGATATTATGGAAGAAATATGCCTAGTGCCTACAGCAAACGACTATATTACTGTATAATATAGAAAAATTGTTTTGCAAGGAAATGAGTATTAGGAGGGGAAATTTGTCAATGAAAAAGTTTACCGCAGAAGGTCAACTATTATTATGTCATTTACACACATACAAGAAATAAACAAGCATAAAATTTACTCGCATATCATAAATAGTTAGATGTAAAATCGAAAAATACTAATTCATTGCAAATGTATTGAAAAAGTAATGAGTTTGTATTATTCTATAGTGAAGAAGTAGGAGGTAGAGTCAATGGCAAGTACGATTCAAGTAAGAGTGGACGATGATTTAAAGGTAAAATCAGATGAGTTATTTAAAGATTTAGGTACAGATACTACAACTGCAATTCGTATGTTTTTAAAACAAGCATTAGCAGTAAATGGTTTTCCGTTTGAGATAAAAAGGATGAGTTCAAATCCATATGAAGCATTATCAGAGATTGAAATACTAGATAAGTTAGAAAAATCACGTGAACACGCAGCACAAGGAATGTATAGAGATGCAGCAGATGTCTCACGTGATATGAAGGCGAAGTATGGATTATAAAGTGGTAGTTAAAATAGATGCTGAAGCAGATTTGGACCGCTTTATCAAGTATATTATTTCTGAGAAGGAAAGCTTGCAGACAGCAGAAAATGTGCTGAATGATTATGATACGACAATTGAAAGCCTAAGACATGTGGCAGGAAGTTTAAAACTGTGTGATAACCTAAGATTACGTCAGTTGAAATATCGTCGTATCAATTTCTTAAATCATAGGTATTTTATGTTATATCGCATTGAAGATAATCTAGTATTTGTGGATAATATTTTTCATGAGTTACAAGACAATGAAAATGAGGTACACTAGTTGACTTTCTATTAAATAATAAATCCAACTTTGACTTTTATGCATATCGTATCAATACTTATATGCATAAAAGTCAAAGTTGGATTTAAGGAGATTTCAATGTATATGGATTGATTTCAAGTCTGACATCAAGAAAGAGGAGCACAAATGAACTATGAAATACTAGGTAAGAACAAGGACATTGCAATGATCATTTCAGATGAGGTACTCATCAAAGACACGCAAACAGCACTTGATTTAATTGCAACGCTACAATATGAAACCGATTGCGACCAAATGATCATCAATAAATCATGTATTGCAGAGGAATTCTTTGTATTGAGTAATGGAATCGCCGGTGAGATCATACAGAAATTTGTCAACTATCAAAAACGGGTTGCAATCATTGGAGATTACTCAAATTATTCAAGTAAATCACTAAAAGATTTTATCTATGAAAGCAACCAGGGAAATAGCCTTTATTTTGTGTCCAGTTGTGAGGAAGCGCAGGAGAAGTTAGAAGGTTGATGCTGTTTGAATAGCTTCAGTTTTGTTTTTGTGAAGATAGATAGGTTCGTCCCCAGCTATTCATGGCGTCAAGGATAGGAATGATACTTTTGCCAAATTCTGTCAGACTGTATTCCGTTTTGGGTGGGACAACTGGATATACGACACGATTAACCAAACCATCACGCTCCATTTCACGAAGTTGTTGTGTTAGCATTTTGGGAGTTATTGGAGTGAGAAACTTTTGCAACTCATTAAAACGACAGACGTCATCTTCAAGAAGTTTCCACAATATAAGTGCTTTATATTTGCCACCGATTAAGGATAGAGTGGCATCAATGGGACATTTGTATGGATTTGTACAATTCATAAGAAGTGCTCCTTAGTATCTTTTAGGGTAGTATATAACTAAATAGTGCGTACTTGTTAATTTGTTGGGTATATATATAATTTGTATTATAGTACTTAAACAAAATTATGAAAAGAGGAAAAAATCATGAAATTTATTGAACTAGCAAAAGAAAGATATTCGGTGCGTTCTTATCTACCAAACAAGATTGAACATGAAAAACTGCAATTAATTCTAGAGGCGGGTAGGGTTGCACCCACCGCATGTAATAACCAGCCACAGAGAATTTTGGTGATTCAATCTGAGGAAGGTCTAGAGAAGATAGGGCAAACCGCACCTTCTAAAATGTTTCATGCTCCTTGCGTTCTCGTTGTGTGCGCAGATCGAACCAAAACTTGGATACGACCAATGGATGAAATGAATTCAGCAGATATTGATGCAAGTATTGTCACAGATCATATGATGCTACAGGCGCAGGAACTAGGAATTGGCTCTGTGTGGATCTGTTACTTTGATGCTAAAAAGTTAAAAGAGATCTTTCATCTGCCTGAGGGAATTGAACCAATCAATATCCTGGCACTTGGATATGCTAATGAAGAGCCACAAAGTAGTGAACGACATGTCACAAGACGTAAGAAATTAAGTGAAACGGTATTTTTTGAATCGTTTTAGTGAATTGTGGGTTATAATGAGGTATAAACAAAGCTTGAAAGGAGAAATAAATAATGTCAAAATTCAAAGTTATGAATGTGCAAGACCTGCAAGAAGGAACCAAGAAGAAAGTAGTAGTTGATAATAAAGCGGTGATGATTGCGAATATTGCAGGTGAATTCTATGCAATAAGTGATAAGTGTCCACATTTAGGCGGGTCCTTGTCAGCTGGAATTCTAGAAGACAACATGATTACGTGTCCGCTCCATCATGCAAGTTTTGATGTTCGAACAGGAAAAGCTGAGAAAATGCCACAAATCGCATTTATGAAATTCAACGTGAAGGATGCAAAAAGTATAGCCGTTTTCGTTGAGGGAGATGAAGTGTTTATTGAGTTGTAGTAAGAACAATAATATTGAAAGAATGCGCTGCCCCGTCTGCCAATAATTGCAGATGGGGATTTTTTTGTTCAATAATCAAAAATGGAACCTAAGCGGCGTTTGAATGCGACGCCTAAATGGCACCTAAATGAATGACTTAGATGTTATAGATTTTTACAAAAAGTATATAATAACATATATACTGTAAAGAATACTTGATATAAAGACAAAAATAAATTACAATTTATTCAGAAGTAGAAACCGTAAACATAAAAGTGAATTTATATAAATTCATAAAAAGGAAAGGTGTGTTTAGTATGGTAAAAATTGGAAGTAGAGAGCATGTATCAAGTAAGAAAACAGCTAGAATAGCAGGTGTACTCTTTCTTATGATGGTTGTATTTGGACTTATTGCGGAGGTGCTATTTAGGCAAAAAATATTTTCTTCAAAAGATGTAGAGATTTTGGCGAATAATATTTTGGGAAATATGAACGTATATCGAATTGGAATCTTGTGTGATATACTAATGGCATTGAGTTACTTATTTACAGCACTTATGCTTTACCAATTATTATCAAGCGTGGATCACAAAATGGCTTCAGTAATGGTGGTGTTTGCATCCCTTGGAAGCGTTCTATTGTTAATGAATATGCTGATTGAAATAGCGCCACTTTATATTATGACAAATAGCGACTATATGCTTGGATTTACAGATGTTGAGAGACAATCTTTGGCGATGCTTTTCTATAATTTGTATCAACACGGATATGTTATTGGACAGGTTTTTTTCGCATTATGGGTATTGCCACTTGGAATTTTGATTTATAAGTCGAAGTTTATTCCTAAGTTTTTGGGAATATTATTTGTGCTTGAAACAATCTTTGGTTTGTTGGCAGTTGTGGTACATTTTCTTATTCCAAATGCAACGCTTGAATCGGTATTATTACTTCCGATGATGGTTGCTGAGTTTTCATTTATGTTTTATTTGTTAATAAAAGGATTGAACGAAGCAAAGCTAGTTGAAGAAACAAGGTAAGAAATAATTAGAATTTGATTTAAGGAGGTAGCGTCTTGGAATTACACTATGTGAAGGCAACAATAGACGATTTAGAGGAACTTGTTCGGACTAGAATCATCGTACTTCGAGCCGTGAATCAATTGGCAGATGATGTAGATATGACTGCGGTTGAAGAGCAGTCAAGGGCGTATTATCAGAAAGCGCTGTGTGATGGAACACATACGGCCTATTTGGTCTATGATGGCGGCAAATTTGTCGGAGCGGGAGGTATCAGTTATTATCAAGTTATACCAATGTATCGTAATGTGACAGGGATGAAAGCCTATATTATGAATATGTACACGCATCCAGACCATCGTAGAATGGGAATCGCATATGGTACAGTAAAAAGGCTTGTTGAAGATGCAAAGGGAAAAGGGTTTAGGGCAGTTACGCTTGAAGCAACGCCAATGGGTCGCCTTTTATATGAGAAGCTTGGATTTTGTGATACTGAGGATGAAATGATATTGCAGTTGGATTGATTACTTAATTGTGGTTATTCTTGACAAGTAATGAACAATGATGATACTATGAACAGCGTTCAGAATATTGTATTTCAACCATCTAGTTTATGATCAAGGTCAAGAAAGGATTCTCTAATGGATACTAAAAAATCAACGAGTATATTTGTCATACTGATTACATTGCTTGTAATGGTAGCAACAACAATTGGGATTTCTTCCATCAATCTTAAAAATGAATATGAATTTACAACCATCTATGGTGAGGTAGTCGAAATTTATGGGGGTGGAATCTATAAGATGCACACTGTAGTGCAGGTATATCAGGTGATTCCGCATGATATGGTTAATCTATTTTTGGCAATACCAACATTCCTTATTTCTTTTTTCGTTGCAAGGAAAGGAATACTGAAAGCGAAATTGGTCTTTATGGCAGTTACTCTATACCTAATGTTTACATATGGAATTTATACTTTCTATGCAATGTTTAATCGACTCTATCTATTCTATGTGGCGATTATGGGATTGTGTTTTTATTTGTTTATGATTATGCTTAAACAAACAGATGGAGTGAAGGTTCAAGAACTTTTTCGCAAGGAATATCCAAACAAATTAATTGGTGGTTTTTTAGTAGGAGCATCTACCTTTATGGCATTTGGTTGGATGCAACGAATACTACCTACAATGCTCTTCAATAAAATTCCAACGATAGATCTAGCTCAGGGTACAACCATGGTTCCCCAAGCAATTGACCTTGCATTTATTTTACCATTAGCATTTGTTATGGGAATTAAGCTTTGGAGAAAGAAACCAGAGGCATATATCATTGGAACCGTTATACCTGTATTTTTAATGTTTATGATGACTGCAGTTTTTTCAAAAGGCTTGATGTTGCAAGTAACACATACTGAAAATGGAATAGGGACCATGGTTATTATGGGAACATTTGCATTGGCGGCATTGGTTATTACATGTATAAACTTTAAATTTATGAAGAAGGAACATTGATATGGGACTCAAAGAGAGAAGAATTCTTGAAAGGGAACAGATTAAATCAAAAATATTTGATGCTGCTAGTGAAATCATCATAGATGAAGGGCTTGCAAAACTGTCTATTCGAAAAATAGCCGATAAAATTGAATACTCACCAGGAGTAATATACAACTACTTCAAAGATAAAAATGAGATAGTTGAGTTGATCATCGATGAGAATATACAGAGAATATGTAATTCGATGCTAGAATTACAGTTAGAACAGATGAATCCTAAAGAAGCGCTGAAAGTGGGGCTTACAACTTTTGCAAATGCGATGTTAGAAAATCGTCAGCAATATAGAGCAATTATGCTGAGTGGAATCAATTTGTCGCTCTTTAGGGAGGATACGGCTAGGACGAATGAACTTAGAGAACGCTTGGTATTCGTATTAAGAAGTGGAATAGATGCAAAGGTTTTTGAACCTCAAAATGAAGAAATTACAACTATGATTTTTCTTGCATCAATGTTTGGAGTAATGAATACTTTAGTACAGGAAGAAATAGAAAAAAAGGATGTAGGTGACGTCATCATTCAACGTCATATTGAAATTTTGATCAATGGAATATCAAAATAAGGTGAAATAAGATTAAAAATGACCTCTCAAAACGGTGCAGTAATTGAGAGGTCATAATAGCATCTATATGTTAAATTCATAGAGGAGGAAGTAAAGATGGACTGGATTAAGCAATTAAATAAGGCAATGGCATATATTGAAGAGCATTTAACGGATGAAATAGAATATGAGGAACTTGGTAAAATCGCCTACTGTTCTTCCTTTCATTTTCAAAGAATGTTTACATATATGGCGGGAGTGACGTTATCCGAATACATTCGAAGAAGAAAGATGTCTTTAGCAGCAGAAGATCTCAAAAAAGGTGAAAAAGTACTGGATGTTTCTTTGAAATATGGATATCAATCACCAACATCTTTCAATAGAGTATTTCAGACGATTCATGGAATATCACCGTCGATTGCCAAAGAAGAAACAAGTTTGGTTAAAGTGCATCCCCCTCTAAAATTTCAAATGACAATCAAAGGAGAGGAAGCAATGAATTATCGTATTGTACAAAAAGATGAAATGAGAATTGTAGGAGTAGCAGAACCACTTGAAAAGGATATCGAACAGAATTTTGAAACGGTTCCAAAGATGTGGGGAAAAGCGGCAATGGATGGGACGATTCAGACGTTAGCGGCAATGATGAATACGGATGTCAAAGGTATTTTGGGAGTGAGTTTTTGTAATGATGACGAGAACTGGAAGTATGCTATTGCAGTTGCTTCTACCGTTGAATGTAGTGAACCGTTTGAGGCATATGAAATTCCAGCTGCCACTTGGGCTGTTTTTCAGGGAAAAGGATCAGGGCAAGATATACAGGAGTTAGAGCGAAGAATTGTGACGGAGTGGTTGCCTAACTCAGGTTATGAGTACGCAAACTTACCAGATGTTGAAGTTTATTATGATCCAAATCCAATGGATACGGCATTTGAAGTGTGGATACCAGTTGTGAGCAAATAAGGAGTGTGTAATTATGGAACAACAATTTCAGGATTTTATAATGAGTGTGCCATCCGAAGAACAGGAAATGGTGTTAGAACTAGATGGGATGTTTCGAAAAAGTGGATATGAATGTGACATAAGCCCAGCAAAAAATGGATTTCTTGTTTCCTATGTAAAGAAGTTAAAGCAACAGAAAACTACAATTGCAAATTTTATTTTTCGCAAATCAGGTGTAAAAATTCGATTGTATGCCTCTAATATTCAACAGTATGATGAGTTTTTAGATACGTTGCCGAAGACGATGAAGGCTGAAATAATGAAATCTGGAGACTGTAAGCGTCTCTTTGATCCTAGTGCATGCAATCCTAGATGCAAGATGGGGTATATCTTTCATATGGATGGAATGGAGTATAGCAAGTGTCGAAATATGGCATTTGTTCCAACACTCTCAAAAGAAAATGATCCCTATATAAGAACGTGGGTTATAGCGGAGTTAAAAGAATTAGAGAAGGTGGTTTTGAAGTAAGATTAAGGCTGATGATACATGTTTGTTATGTACATCGGCCTTAAATTATGAGATAATACTGCTAGTTGTGACAGATAGAACAAAATAGAAGGGTGCAACAGTATGAAACGCTTGATTTTAGTGACATCCCCGCCTGCGAGCGGCAAAACATATGTATCAAAACAATTAGCAAAAAATTTAAAACATGTAGTCTATTTAGACAAAGATACACTAATTGTACTTTCTAAGCAAATCTTTGCGGTTGCAAAAGAAGAATATAATCGCAGCTCGGAATTTTTTGAAAAACATGTTCGAGATTATGAATATGCAGCAATTATTGAACTTGCACTTGAGGCTTTAGAATATGATGATATTGTTTTGATTAATGCACCATTTGCCGATGAAGTAAGGAATGAAGCGTACATGGAGGCATTGCGTAATAAACTTGAGATGAAAAACACAAGGCTAACAGTTATATGGGTAAATACAGATGTTGCCGTGTGCAAGCAGCGGATGATTGATAGAAATAGTGATCGTGACCGTTGGAAACTAGATCATTGGGATGAGTATATTGCAACTGTCAATTTTGATATTCCAAATGAACTAAACGATCCACTTTGTAAGGATGATTTGCTTGTTTTTAACAATTCATCACAAGAAGAGTTTGAGCGATCAATGGAGGATATTCTTCATATAATTGAAGGATAATTTCTTTTATAAATAATTTACAATTGGCTAGTACTAATCCTACAGGATTAGTGCTAGTTTTTTATGTGCGAATAGATTATTCATAATTAATCAAAAAAACATATTGACAAACATCGATATGAAAACTATAATGACAATAGATTGATAAACATCGATATGAAAAAAGTTTATATATTGCAGGAAGGCATGGGTAATAGTATGAAAATAGTTTGGGATTTTTTTCAAAATCAAGTCCTAGGAATGAAGTGGTTAAACGCACTCATTGGAGAGGGATTAACGGCATTAGGTTTAGATGTGTCCACAAGATTAGGAGGAAGCATTCAGTTTTTCCTATATGATACAATAAAAATATTTGTTCTTTTATCAGTATTGATTTTTGGTATTTCCTATATTCAAAGTTATTTTCCACCTGAAAAGACAAAAAAAATATTGGGAAGATTTCATGGAATCAAAGCAAATATATTGAGTGCTTTGTTGGGTACGGTAACACCATTTTGTAGCTGTTCTTCCATACCTATTTTTATTGGATTTACCAATGCTGGACTTCCAGTTGGAGTGACTTTTTCCTTTCTAATTTCTTCGCCCCTTGTTGATATGGGTGCTTTGATTCTTTTGATGAGTGTTTTTGGAAGTAAAATAGCGATTGCGTATGTGATTGTTGGACTTATTTTGGCGGTTATTGGTGGCACGATTATTGACAAATTAGGGATGCAGGATTATGTTGTTAAATTTCCAAATCCGACTGCAACAATAGATCTTGAAGAACCAAACTTGACTAGAAAAGATCGAATGATTTATGCCAAAGAACAAGTTGTTGCAACGGTAAAAAAAGTAATTCTATATATTTTTGCAGGGGTTGCGATAGGTGCAATCATTCACAACTGGATTCCGGCTTCATTTATTCAAACGATTCTAGGAGAAAACAATCCATTCTCTGTGTTATTAGCAACGGTTGTTGGAATTCCAATGTATGCAGATATTTTTGGAACCATTCCAATTGCTGAAGCACTCTATGCAAAAGGTGTTGGAGTTGGAACAATTCTTTCCTTTATGATGGGTGTAACAGCATTAAGTTTACCATCTATGATTATGCTTAAGCGAGTTGTTAAGGGCAAATTACTAGCCATATTTATTGGAATTGTAACAATTGGAATTCTATTTATTGGATATTTCTTTAATGCATTTAGCTTTATTATTCTTTAGGTAGTTATGTTAACAAAATACATAGTTTGAGTGAGGGAGAAAACATGGAAAAGAGAAAAATCGGTTTTGTAGGTGGCGGAAGAATTACAAAAATTATGATGGAGGGTTTGAGAAAAGCAGATTACAACTTAAAGGAAGCAATTGTGTTTGACCCAAACAGTGAGTGTCTGATAGCTTTAAAGAAGGGATTTGCGGAGTTGATTACAACAAGTGATTCGTTAGACAATTTTACGGACGCAGATGTGATTTTTGTAGCAGTACATCCACCAATGGTAGTGGAAACATTGGAAAAAATCAAACCATTTTTAAAGGATACTGCAGTGGTTGTATCACTTGCACCAAAGATTACGATTGCCAAAATGCAAATGATCTTACCAAATATTCAAACGATTGTGCGTGTTAACCCAAGCGCACCAAATATTGTAAATCAAGGAATGAATCCAATGGCATTTTCAAGTAATGCAGTGAAGGAAGATCAGGATTTTGTAGTGGAATTATTTGAAAAAATAGGTAAGGTAAGTATTGTCGATGAATCTAAAATAGAAGCATATGCAGTGATTTGTGCAATGGGTTCAACCTATTTTTGGTTTCAATTACAACAGCTAAAAGAGCTTGCAGTAGAATTTGGTTTAGATGAGGCAGAAGCGAATAAGGTAATTAAGACGATGCTAAAGGGTTCAATGGAAACGTTATTTGATTCAGAGTTAACAAAAGATGAAGTTATGAATCTAGTTCCAGTCAAACCATTGGGAGAATATGAAGAAACAATCAAGGGATTTTATGATAGTAAATTGAGAGAAATTTTTGCAAAAATCAGACCATAACGAAATCATAACCAAATCATAACTAATCCATAGCAAAAACATAATACGAATTGACAAACATCGATATGTTATATACTATAATAGTATTGATGTTTGTTGAATTGTGAGGTAAAAGCTATGAATCTTAAATATGAATATGAAGCATCGGTTTTCAAAGCACTTTGTGATCCAAATCGATTAAGAATACTTGAAACATTGCAGAATGACGAAAGATGTGCTTGTAAATTATTAGAGGATCTAGAAATCAGCCAATCGACCTTGTCTCATCACATGAAGATTTTATGTGAAGCTGGATTTGTGGAGTCTACAAAGCAAGGGAAGTGGATGCACTATACCATTCATCACGAAGGGTTTAAGAACGCAAAGAAAATATTAGAAGATTTAGAAATGGACATACAGGGAGGTGTATAGTATGGGATTATTTGGATTCGGTAAGAAAAAAGAGGTAGAAGAAAAGAGTGCGGGTCATGTTGAAGAACAGCAGGCAGTGAAGGTTCTTGGGTCTGGATGCGCGAAGTGCAATGAGCTTGAAGACAATGTGAAAAAGGCGTTAGAGCAACTCGGTATGGAGACATCAATAGAGCATGTTACAGACTTTAATGTGATTGCTGCATATGGGGTTATGACGACACCGGCGCTTGTGGTAGATGAAAAAGTGATTTCTTATGGGAAAGTGCTAAAAGTAAATGAGGCAGTGGAACTAATTCAAAAAGCGAGAGCTTAAAGCTTTTTTAGAAAGATAGGGTTATGCATAGGATGGAACGAGAAAACTGTTGTCAGAGTAGTAGTTGCTGTTGTAATGATTCAAAGGTAAAGGAAATCGTGATTGATTTTTTATATCTTGATTTGAGTGTATGTGCAAGATGTCAGGGAACGGATGCAAATTTAGAGGATGCAATCCTAGAGGTTTCGAGCGTGTTAAAAGCAGCTGGTTATACAATACAAGTAAATAAGGTGAATATCATATCCAAAGAATTGGCTTATGAATACAAATTTTTAAGTTCACCAACGATACGAATGAATGGGAAGGATATTGAAATTGAAGTGAAAGAGTCTTCCTGTAAAGAGTGTGGAGATTTATGTGGTGATGAGGTTGATTGCAGAGTTTTCACTTATGATGGAAAAGAATACTCACAGCCACCTAAAGAATTCATTATTAATGCAATTTTAAGGGAAGTATATTCGGATAAAACGAATGAATGCATGACTGAAGAAGCAGTTCCTTATGAAGTACCAGATAATTTGAAGAATTTTTTTGATTCATTAGAAAACAAACAAGCAAAACACTAGAAACCAATATGTGGTTTTTAGTGTTTTTTTGCATTATCACAGGAGCATATTTTACACAAATTTTACAAGCTTCATATAGACAATTATCTATATGAAAGATATAATATAACACATAGATAATCATCAATGTATTAAGCTCGTTTATTTATTCAAAGGAGATAAAGTATGCAAAATCATATTCAGTATGCAAAAGTTTTTAAGGCATTAGGAGATCCAACAAGGTTAGAAATTATCGAAATGTTATCTTGTGGTGAACTATGTGCATGTGATATTTTGGAGTCTTTTCAAATTACTCAACCAACGCTATCGTATCATATGAAGATATTGACAGAATGTGATTTGGTCAAAAGTAAAAAAGAGGGTTCTTGGATTCGATATCACAATAACACGGACTTGATGAATGAGGTGAAGGATTACTGGAATCGAATTACGGTAGAACAAGAGGACTGTATTTGCAAAGAAAAGTTGGAGGAAAAAGGATGCGAATTATAATCATCGGAGCAGTTGCTGCTGGTACATCAGCGGCTGCGAAAGCAAGAAGAAATGATGAGACAGTGGAAATAGTAATATATGATAAAGATTCTTTTATATCCTATTCCGGTTGTGGTATGCCATATTATATTGGTGATGAAGTTGAAGAGGCAGATTTGTTAACACCTAGGAATTCATCGTTTTTCAAGAAAAAGTATAATGTAGATGTTAGGATTATGCACGAAGTATGTGGTATTGATCCAAAACGAAAATCGATTAGAGTTAAAAATCTATTGACGCAGAAAATAGCTGAAGATGTCTATGATAAGTTGATTATTGCTACCGGTGCATCCGCTATGGTTCCCCCAATTGAAGGAGCAATCAACGATTTCACGTTTTCGCTTAGAACAATTTCGGATATGAATCATATAAAGGAGTACCTAAATCAATCCAAGCCCCAAAAAGCAGTTATTATTGGGACTGGTTTTGTAGGACTTGAAGTATGTGAAAGTCTAATGAATCTCGGAATACAAGTGACTCTAGTCGAAAGGCTTTCACATTTGACACCTGCACTTGATGAAGATATGGCAATATATTTAGAAGACCATTTAAAAAGCAAGGGAATAATAATCTATAAAGGGGCTGAAGTGTGCAAAATAGAGCCTGGAAAAGTAATTCTGAAGGATCATAGAGAGATTGAAGCGGATTTTGTTCTTTTATCTGTGGGAGTAAGACCAAATACTCAATTAGCAAAAGAAGCTGGAATTGAATTGGGGAGCCTGGGTGGAATTCTTGTCAATGAAAGAATGATGACAAATATAGAAGATATCTATGCCTGTGGGGATTGTATTGAACTACTGCATGCAGTTACAAATAAATCAGTCTATCGGCCAATGGGATCCACTGCCAATAAGACGGGGCGAATTGCAGGAGATGTTATCACTGGTGGAAACTTGTCTTTTCGAGGTATTCTTGGAACTGGTATAGTTAGAGTTTTGGGTAAAACGGTTGCAACAACAGGACTTAGCGAGCGAGAAGCCACAAGTGAAGGATACGAAGTGGTTGTGTGTCATAATATTAAACCAAATCGCCCAGAGTATATGGGTGGAAAAGAGATGGTCATTAAGGGCATTGCAGATCGTCAAAGTGGCAGACTATTAGGGGCACAGATTATTGGAGAAGATGGAGTTGATAAGCGAATTGATGTATTTGCAACGGCAATCACCTTTCATGCCAAAGTTGAAGACTTATTTCATCTAGATTTAGCCTATGCACCTCCTTTTTCGACAACGAAAGATCCAGTAATGTATACGGGGATGATTCTTCATAATGCAATTCATGAGGGGCGCAATTTAATGACTGCCAATGAACTGATTGCGAAAATAGACGCTGGTCAATCAGTACAAATTATTGATGCGAGAGTCCGTGCTCAGTATGAAAAAGGGCATGTTGATACTGCTACCAATTTTCCCCATGCAACGTTTCGAGAACAAATAAATCAACTAGATAAAAATAGAATAACAGTGACTTATTGCAACAAGGGTGTGACTGGTAATGCAGCACAGAATATTTTATTAAATCACGGATTTAAAGATGTCTACAATCTATCTGGTGGCTATAAAAATTACAGTAAAATCGTGAAAAGCAGAGGTGACAAGAATGAAAACTAAAAACAAAATTGAAATGGGAGTTTTTCAAAAGTATTTAACCATATGGGTTGCGCTTTGTATGATAATTGGTGTGCTTATTGGGAAATATTTACCAGGTATTCCAGGGTTTTTTGCCAAATTTGAATATGCAAATGTTTCGATTCCAACGGCTATTTTGATTTGGGTTATGATTTATCCGATGATGATGAAGGTTGATTTTGAAAGCGTTAAGAATGTGGGTAAGAATCCAAAAGGGTTATATGTTACATGGGTTGTAAATTGGTTAATCAAACCCTTTACGATGTTTGCGATTGCATCTTTCTTCTTCTATTTTGTCTTTAAAGGTTTAATACCGGCTGAGTTGGGAAAAGAATATTTAGCAGGGGCAGTTTTATTAGGGGCAGCACCATGTACGGCAATGGTATTTGTGTGGAGCCAGTTGACAAAGGGAAATCCGGCATATACGGTTGTGCAGGTTGCAACCAATGACTTGATTATTTTGATTGCATTTATTCCCATTGTAAAATTTTTATTGGGCGTTAGTAAAGTGAGTGTTCCTTGGGACACACTTATTCTTTCAGTCATTCTATTTGTTGTTGTTCCTTTGGCAGCGGGTGTGATTACAAGAGTGTTTATTAGCAGGAAAAAGGGTGTTGAGTATTTCGAAAAAACGTTTTTGCCAAAATTTGATAACGCAACGATTGCGGGCCTTTTGTTAATGCTTGTATTATTGTTTTCGTTTCAGGGAAAAGTAATTTTGAATAATCCATTACATATCTTGTTGATAGCAGTGCCATTAACCATTCAGACATTCCTGATTTTCTTCCTGGCTTATTTCGCAGCAAGAATACTTAAGTTACCACATGATATTGCTGCACCAGCAGGAATGATAGGGGCTTCAAACTTTTTTGAACTCTCAGTTGCAGTTGCAATTGCTCTATTTGGAATGGACTCGCCTGCCGCACTAGCAACGGTTGTAGGAGTTTTGACAGAAGTTCCAATTATGCTGATTCTTGTTAAAATAGCAAACAGCACACCACATTGGTTTGGAGCAGTAAGTTCAAAGGGGAAATAATACATGAGAATGGCAGTTATTGGAGATATACATGGAAATATTTATGCGCTTGATTGTGTGTTGAACGATATTCAGAATAAACAAGTTGACATAATTGTATCTACAGGTGATTTGGTGGGCTACTTACCCTATCCTAACGAAGTGATAAGGCGAATCCGAGAGAATAGGATACCAGTAGTCCAAGGAAATCATGATCGGGCGATTTCAACGTCAGACAAACTATCCTTGGATCAACTAAAGAATATGTCATTACAGGATATTCAAAAGGATGCATCGAAAGCATATACGAATTGGTGTATATTGGATGAGAACAGGAAAAGAATAACAATCTAAACTTAAATTCTTAATTTTTCATAAAATCAGGAAAATCAGCCATTTTTGTGGTATCCTATAAACAGATGGATTCTCTTACCGGAAGGTTACTCTATTTAAGAAATAGATAGGGGCTTTCGGTTTCATGGATAAGAAGAGAATGAGGTGTAATTATGAAAAAAGAAAAAAACAGGAGAAAACTCTTAAAAAAGGTAGTAATGATAGCGTGTTTGGTATTTGTATTTCAAAGCATTCCAGTCTACGCTGCTACAATTGAATATACTAGTTTGTCAGAGAATTCGGTTGATGAAGTATCGAATAATACGGTATCTTCCAATGATGATGATCCGATGTTTGAAAAGGAACAGTCTGATGATCCGCAAGAACCTGAGAGTAAAGGTGTAATTGAAATTCATGAAAATGCAAATGTGCAGGATCGTCTGAGCAAAAAGTTTTTTATGAGAAATAAAAATTTTATTTTAATTGGTGATAGTATCATGCATGGTGCGGGAAATGAGTATAATTCCTTTGACTATTATCTAAACCAAGAATATGATACAAGGTCCAAAAAATATTGTGCAAGTGGATCAACGTTAATCCCGACAGAGCAATTTCAGACAGAAGGACGAGATTGGATTTGGCAGTTGGTATTTGATTTTAGACATGATGTTAAGCATAAAAAGGTGAAGGTTACGAAAGATACAGTGATCCTTTTGGATGGCGGAATTAATGATATTCTTATGTTTGCAGACAAGGATGAGTTCAAAGTTGGGAGTAAGTATTCAGTAGATGATGGCAATACAGTTTTGCCAGAACTTGACAAAGTAATTCAATACATTCGGGACATACCAGAACTGAAAGAAGCCATGATTATTGTTGTTTTACCGCCGAATCAAGGGACAGTATTAGGAAATAGTTTGATCGGAATGTATAATTATAATGTTAAGCAAATGTGTATGAAGTATTCTGATGTCAGAATCCTAGAACTTGATAAAATCATGGAGATTGATGAAGATACGGATGATCAACTTCATCCAAATGAAAGTGGATATAAGAAGTCAATTCCTTCGATTGTCGAGCTCGTAGCAACGCATTCGGCAACCAATGATATTATGACAATTGACAAAAGCAAAGCGCCAATGAATTATGATCAAAGAATTAGTAATCTTGTAAAAAGTATTGAAAAAACATATGAAAATGATTAACTATGAAGAATAATAAAGAGCCATATCACGTATGATATGGCTCTTTCGCTGATTGTGAGCTTGTGTGTTATGAATTCTTCATAACAACGGATTCAACCATATCGGCTGCTTCTTCGCAGGCATCACAACATTTTTCCATGAGAGAGAAGATCTCTGTCCAAATAAATAAATCTGCTGCAGTTTCATTATTACGGTACAGTTTATAAACACTATTGTAGTAGAGCTCATCCCCTTTTTCTTCTAAGTCATTCACTTCAATAATCTTTGATTTTAAAGTAGAGGATTTTTTGAAATTATGTAATTCTTCTAGTGCAACCTTTAAAGAAACACAGCACTTAACAATCAAATCAGAAAACTCTAATAATTCAGGACGAAGTGAAACAACATTGTACATATTGAGTTTGATGAGAACATCTTCAATTGTATCCGTAATATCATCAATTTCCTGAGCCAATTTAACGATGTCTTCACGTTCTAGAGGAGCTATAAATTCAATTGAAAGTTGTTCCATAAGTTCGTGTTTTGCAAGGTCTGCAGTATGCTCAATGGTGTGCATTGTTTTTAAATTTTCTTCCATTTTTGAGAGATCAAAATGATTGAGAGTTTCACTTAATAAGTTTGCACATTCGCATGAGTAATCCACTAATTTGACAAATGCTCCATAATAATCATAATTTTTCTTTCTAGCCATTGTTTTATCCTTTCTGAATCGCTTATCAAAATAAATTTGTTGTTAAAAAATCATCATAAATAGTTTTGACATTAAAAAACCAATCAAACCACAACCAGGAAAAGTAAGTACCCAAGCAAGTACCATTTCTTTAACAGTAGCCCAATTAATGGAAGATAAACGTTTTGATGCACCTACACCCATAATTGCTGTAGTCTTCGTGTGTGTAGTACTAACTGGGATACCTGTTGCAGACGATAATAATAAAGCAAATGTTGCAGCTAAGTCAGCAGAAAATCCTTGATATTTTTCAAGTTTTACCATACCCATTCCAACGGATTTGATGATTTTGTAACCACCAATTGAGGTACCAAGTGCCATTACTGCGGAGCATAGAACCATTAACCAAATTGGGACAACAAAACTGGTTACGTCAGCTTTCCCATTTGCAAGAAACACACCCAATAAGAACACGCCCATGAATTTCTGTCCATCTTGAGCACCATGCATAAATGCCATACCTGCAGCACCTGCAATTTGACCGTTTTTAAATAGAACATTAGTCTTTCTACGGTCTTTGAAGCGGAAAATGGATTCAACGATTTTGGTAATTGCAAAGCCTGATCCAAAACCAATAACGGTTGAAAGAACAAGACCATAGATTACTTTAATCCAAGCAGACCCGTTGATTCCGTCGAGCCCCCCTTGCATCGCAATGGCAGATCCTGAAATACCTGCAATGAGAGCGTGGCTTTCACTAGTAGGAATACCAAAATACCAAGCAGCAGTGGCCCATAATACAATAGCAAATAAAGAAGCACATAATGCAACTAAGGCGGTATCGGAATCACCTCTGAAGTCAACCATGCTATAGATGGTTTGAGCAACTTTTGCATTAATCATTGTCATTACAAAAACACCTAGGAAATTAAAGATTGCTGCCATAAAGATTGCTTTTTCGGCAGACATGCTTCGGGTAGAGACACAAGTAGCAATTGCATTGGGCGCATCGGTCCAACCATTTACTAGAATTACCCCAAGCGTAAGAATTACTGTGATCAGCAAAGGAAAATTGGATACCAGCTGATGTAGAAATTCAGGCAAAGAAATAGTCATATTAATTCTCCATTCTAAAAATTCTGTAAAATTTGCATATTCCTTTGTAAGTTTAGCATGAGTGCCGGGTATGTAAAAGTAAAATGTATGTAAAATCTTAAAAAATAGTGATTAAATTCAGAACGGTATATAATTGAAGGAAAATTTTATGGGTGATACTAATCCAAAAAAATTTGCTTGACTTTTATTTTCGGAGTGCTAGAATGCAACTTGTAAGCAAAGGTGCCTGACATGTGAAGGGGCCTTTGCTTTTTTACGTCTTAAGATTCAAACCATGAAGGAAGGTGAGTTATGGAAGGGTTTGTGGATAGACTTTCAGAAGAACTAGATTGCCAAACTGTATTTACAATACCAATCTTCTCCGGAATTAATGTATCAGAATCAGTGGTTGTAACATGGATCATAATTTTTGTTTTGGGACTGTTGTGTATTGCTTTTGTCAGAAACTTAAAGGTTGAGAATCCTGGAAAAAAACAGGTGGTAATCGAAACGATGGTAAGTACCATCTATAATATGATAAAAAGTAATGTTGGTGAGCATGGAAAAGCGTTTATTCCATATTTGATGACGATTTTCATTTATCTTATTTTTGCGAACTTAATTGGCTTATTTGGATTCAAGCCACCGACAAAGGACCTAAATGTAACAGCTGCCCTTGCAATTATGAGTATTGTAGTAATCGAATTTGCAAGCATTCATAAGAAGGGAATGTTGGGTAGGATAAAAGCATTTGCGCAGCCGACACCACTCATTGCCCCCTTGAATATTTTGGAAATACTCATACGACCACTATCTTTATGTATGCGACTTTTTGGAAATATATTGGGCGGATTTGTAGTTATGGAATTATTGAAGATTGTGATACCAATTTTCATTCCAGTGCCATTTAGTTTTTATTTTGAGATTTTTGATGGATTTATGCAGGCATACATATTTGTATTTTTGACATCTATTTTTATTGGAGAAGCAGTTGAATAGGAATGTACACGAAAAGGAGAAAAAATTATGTTAGTAGCTATTGGAGCAGGAATTGCAGCATTTACAGGAATCGGAGCAGGAATTGGAATTGGTATTGCAACTGGGAAAGCAACAGATGCAGTTGCGCGTCAGCCTGAAGCAGAACCTAAGATCAGTAAATTGTTAATATTGGGATTGGCATTGGCAGAAGGTACAGCAATTTTTGGATTTGTTATTGCACTATTAATCATCATGTTCTTGAAATAAACTGAGATGAGAAAGGTAGGCATTTAGAATGCTTAGATTAGATTGGAATCTTCTCTTTACAATGATTAATTTGCTGATTCTATTTTGGGTTTTAAAAAAATTTCTATTTCGCCCTGTTTTAGAGATTATTGAAAAAAGGCAACAACTGATTGAAGAACAGTTAACAAATGCAAAACAAGTAGGTGCAGAGGCGGAACAATTAAAAGAAGAGTACGTAATGTCAATATCTAAAGCGAAAAAGACTAGGGAGCGAATGATAGAGGAAGCCCAAAAAGAAGCAAATGAAAAGTATGAAGAGATTATTGAAGAAGCAAATGTGAAAGCCACAAGAATCATTTCCCAGGCCAGGGAAGAAATTGAAATTGAAAGAAATCATGTGATGAAATCAATGGAGTCACAAGTTGGAGTTCTTGCAATATTGGCAGCTAAGAAAATTGTATCCATGGGAGAATAATATGCAAAGAGCAAGTAATTACGCAAAAGCATTGGTCGAGATGGATTTTCCAATTGAAAATATGGATGAAATTCAGAAGACGTTGAGAGAGAATCCAATGTTGTCTAAAATACTATTTTCACCCTGCATTCCTTCTATAAATAAGGAAGAAATCATGAATCAGGTTTTTGACAATAAGAGTGCTGAGCTATTAAGACAATTAAATAGGTATAAGGTATTGGCCCTATTTGATGAAATATACACATTCTATCAGCAATACTTTGATGAAAAACATGATATTTTGCGTGCAAAGCTTTTATATGTGATTCGACCTACAACAGAAGAGTTAAATCATATTACTAAAATGCTAAAAGAAAAATTTCTTAAAAAAGAAGTGGAATTGGTTCTTGAAGAGCTGCCTTCATTAATCAGTGGGTTCATCATTACATCGGATCATTATGTAATAGATAAAAGTCTAAGAGGACAATTTGAGAGATTAGAACAGAATCTGATTCGGAGGTAGAGTACATGAGTACAATAAGTTCAGAAGAAATCATATCCATTCTGAAACAAAAAATAGAAGATTTTGAATTGGAATATTGCGAGCAGGAAATTGGGCATGTTATTTTTGTTGGAGATGGAATTGCAACAGTATATGGAATTGACCATGCTATGTTTGGTGAAATCGTTATATTTGAAGATGGTACAAAGGGAATGGTGCAGGATATTCGAAAAACAGAAATAGGATGCATTATTTTTGGAAAAGATACTGGAATCTGTGAAGGCACGAAAGTTGTTAGGACTAAAAAACGAGCAGGAATTCCAGTTGGAGATGCATTTGTTGGAAGAATTGTGGGGGCACTTGGCAATGCAATCGATGGAAAAGGTGAGATTATATCCAATGAGTATCGAGAGATTGAGCATGAGGCACCAGGAATTGTTGAACGAAAATCGGTAACAGTTCCTCTTGAAACAGGAATTTTGGCAATTGACTCTATGTTTCCTATCGGACGAGGACAGCGAGAACTTATTATTGGTGACAGACAAACAGGAAAAACATCCATTGCCATCGATGCGATCCTAAATCAAAAAGGAAAAGATGTTATCTGCATCTATGTAGCCATTGGTCAAAAAGCTTCTACAATTGCCCAAATTGCAAATATGCTAAAACAAAACAACGCTATGGAGCATTCCATTATTGTGGCAGCAACAGCAAGTGATTCCGCACCCCTACAATATATTGCGCCATTCTCGGGAACAGCATTAGCTGAATATTTTATGCATCAAGGAAAAGATGTTCTCATTATCTATGATGATTTGTCCAAACATGCAGTGGCATATCGAGCGCTCTCATTATTGTTAGAACGTTCTCCTGGGCGTGAAGCATATCCGGGGGATGTATTTTACCTTCATTCTAGATTATTAGAACGCTCAAGTCGCTTGTCAGATGAATTGGGTGGTGGATCGATTACGGCGTTACCAATTATAGAAACACAATCGGGAGATGTATCCGCTTATATTCCTACAAATGTAATATCGATTACAGATGGTCAAATCTTTTTGGAGAGTGATTTGTTTTTTGAGGGAATGCGACCAGCAGTGAATGTGGGATTATCCGTTTCACGTGTGGGCGGAGCTGCTCAAACAAAGGCAATGAAAAAGGTGTCCGGTTGCCTTAGGATTGAACTAGCGCAGTATCGTGAAATGGAGATTTTTACACAATTTAGTTCGGATCTTGATGCACTTACAAAAGAGCAATTAAGATATGGACAGGGTTTGATGGAGCTATTAAAACAACCATTATGTAATCCGCTCAGCCTAGCAGAACAGGTAATCACCTTAGTGGCTGCAAATAACAGATTATTTTTAACGATTGAAGTGAAAAAATTGAAGAAGTTTCAAATGGAATTATTGACTTATTTTAAGAAAAATAATAAAAAGCTATTTGATACCATTAATGAGCAGAAGATACTGACGGATGAGCAAGAAGATGAAATTGTCCAAATGGTGAATGATTTTAAACAAAATCTTTGGGGAGAATAAAATGTCTAATGCAAGAGAAATCCAAAGCAGAATGAAAAATATCCGCGATACTATGAAAATAACGAATGCAATGTATATGATTTCATCAGCTAAATTGAAAAGGGCTAAAAAGTGTCTTGAAAATACGGAACCATATTTTTTTATGATTCAGTCTGCAATTTCTAGAATTAATAGGCATATTCCAGAGATTGAGAATTTCTATTTTGATAAGCGAGAAGAAGTTGCAAAAAGTGATCGAAAAATTGGATATATTGTGATTACTGCAGATAAGGGGCTCGCTGGATCCTATAATCATAATGTCATAAAAGTTGCAGACCGATGTCTTGAGAATGGTGAACAGAATAAGTTATACATCATTGGAAATGTTGGTAAAAGCCATTTTATTAAAAAGAATGTTACTATTTCTGAGCATTTTTCTTATGTAGTTCAGCATCCAACAATGAGTAGAGCAAGAAGTATTGCAGAAAAAATGTTGAGACGTTTTGAGAGAAGGGATTTGGATGAGATACACATTGTATATACCAAAATGATGGAAGGTATGAGGTCGGAAGTTGAAGTGAGGCAATTATTACCGCTAATAAGTGAGACGAGTGCACCAATTCCATTGGATGCAAAAATTGAACAAATTGCGTTACTTCCAAGTCCGGATGCTGTCATTCAAAATATTATACCAAATTACCTAACTGGATTTATCTATGGGGCGTTAGTAGAAGCCTTTTCAAGTGAGCAAAATCAAAGAATGCAGGCGATGGAAGCAGCAACGAAAAGTGCCAAGAAAATGTTGAAGGAACTAGAACTGGAATACAATTGTGTGAGACAGGCAACCATTACACAACAAATTATAGAAGTAGCTTCAGGTGCAAAAGCTCAGAAAAAGAAGCAATGTTAAATGGAAGAAAGGCATGGTTTAAAAAATGAAAAAGGGAAAAATCATACAGGTTTTAGGACCAGTAGTGGATGTGGAATTTGATGAAAAGGAACGACTTCCATTTATTAAGGATGCCTTAGAACTCGATAATAATGGTAAAAAATGTGTTATGGAAGTAGCTCAGCACATTGGAAACCATGTAGTGCGTTGTATTATGCTATCGTCAAGTGAAGGGCTATATCGTGACATGGAAGTATTCGCAACGGGAAGTGGAATTAAAGTTCCTGTTGGGAGAAAAACACTTGGAAGATTATTTAATGTTTTAGGGGATACGATTGATGGGAAAGAATCCCTTGATGATGAGGAACATTGGGTAATACATAGAGATCCTCCTACTTTTGAAGAACAAAGTCCAGTGGTTGAAGTACTTGAGACAGGTATAAAAGTAATCGACTTACTTGCTCCTTATTCTAAAGGTGGAAAGATTGGACTTTTTGGAGGAGCGGGTGTAGGGAAAACAGTGCTTATACAGGAGCTAATCAGGAATATTGCGACAGAGCATGGTGGGTATTCAATCTTTACTGGTGTAGGAGAACGATCTAGAGAGGGAAATGATCTTTGGAGTGAAATGAAAGAATCAGGAGTTTTGGATAAGACCGCATTAGTATTTGGTCAAATGAATGAGCCACCAGGGGCGAGAATGCGTGTGGCTGAAACGGGTTTAACCATGGCTGAGTATTTTCGGGATAAAGAGAATCAAAATGTGCTCTTATTTATTGATAATATTTTCCGATTTGTTCAAGCAGGAGCAGAAGTTTCGGCACTTCTTGGGAGAATGCCTTCAGCAGTAGGATATCAGCCAACACTTGCGACAGAAGTTGGTGAATTGCAAGAACGAATTGCCTCAACTAAAAATGGATCAGTAACGTCTGTTCAGGCGATTTATGTTCCAGCAGATGACTTGACAGATCCTGCCCCAGCGACGACCTTTGCGCATCTTGATGCGACAACGGTATTATCAAGAAAAATTGTTGAGCAAGGTATTTATCCAGCGGTGGATCCACTTGAATCTTCTTCGCGAATTCTTGAGATTGATGTTGTTGGTGAAGAACATTATGAAATTGCTAGAAAAGTTCAAAGCATTTTGCAAAAATATAAAGAATTATCCGATATTATTGCAATTCTTGGAATGGAGGAACTATCGGAAGAAGACAAAATGATTGTATTTCGAGCTAGAAAAATCCAAAGATTTTTATCTCAACCGTTTTATGTGGCAGAAAATTTCACTGGAATCTGTGGAAAGTATGTGCCATTAAAAGAGACAATTCGTGGTTTTAAGGCAATTGTAGATGGGGAAATGGATGAATATCCAGAAAGCGCTTTTTTTAATGTTGGAACTATTGACGAGGTTGTGAAAAAGTCCCAAGAATTACAAAAATAGGGAAGAATAGGGTTTGATTATGAATCGATTTCAACTTAAAATAATTGCAGCAGATAAGGTTTTTTATGATGGAAGAGTAATCAGTTTGACATTCTCTGGAATGGATGGTGAGCGAACGATTTTGAGTCATCACGAAAATGTGGTCATTGCGGTAAACAATGGCGTCATTAGATTTAAAGAAGAAGATGGAACGAATACAGAGGCAATTGTAGGATTGGGGTTTGTACAAATGATTAATAATCGAGCTACTGTTCTTGTTGAAACGGCTGAACGTCCTGAGGATATTGATATATTGCGTGCAAAAGAAGCGAAGGAACGTGCAGAAGAACAATTGAGACAGAAATTGAGTGATAAGGAATATCATCATATCAAAGCTTCCTTAGCAAGAGCAATGGTTCGGCTATCGCAAACGAGCAAAATAGACTAAGAACGGCGCTTTACAAATAATGGGTAATTCGATATTCTATTTATAGAAGAATAGTGGTTAAATGCACTTCGGTTTTTCGGGAGTGCATTTTTGTGTTTGTCGAGTATTTGAAAATAATTGCAGGTGAATGATATGACGGGTAATATAATTGATAAGAAGAATGAAAAGTATGTCAATTTTTATTCTTCGCCAGTAGGGAAAATTGTGATGGTAAGCGATGGGGTCTATTTAACACATTTGCTATTTGGAGAGTATGAGAGCAATCATTGCTGGTATGATCAGTATACTATGTGTGAAAGCCTTATGGTTTTTGAAACAGTAAAACAGTGGTTGGATGTATATTTTTCGGGACAAATGACTACAGAAAAATCGTCTGGACTTTGTTCAAAGATAATAATAAATTTAGAAGGATCAGATTTTCAATTAAAAATTTGGCAATTACTTCAAGAAATCCCGTATGGGAAAACGGTAACCTATGGTGAGCTGGCCAGGAAATATACGATTCAAAATAACATTCAGAAAATGTCAGCACAAGCAGTGGGACAGGCAGTTGGAAAGAATCCAATCGCAATTATAATTCCATGCCATAGGGTAATTGGAAGCAGTGGTAGGTTGGTGGGATATGCAGGTGGAATTGAGAAGAAAGAAATGTTACTCAATATAGAAGGGGAGAATTCGTATGGGATACGACAAATTTGAAAAAATAAAGCAGAATTTGATTCAACTGGCGAGAGACAGAAAAGATATTTACGCAGCTATTGAATTTGGGTCGCAGGCAAGAACGAAACAGAAAGCAGATGATTATTCAGACCTAGATATAATGATTATTACGAGTAACCCAGATTATTATATGGAACAAGATGAATGGCTAGAGCATATTGGTGAACCCAAGAACAATGTAGTAGTATGCGCTAGAATGTGTGGGAAGGGATTGTATGGTGACCAATGAAAAAATTCAATGACTTAAAACCGAAAAGAAGGTATTGGTTTGGGATAGTAATTGTAGTCATTTTTATAGTGTTAGTATTTCTTTTTATTCAAAATAAGTGGATTGTGGTTTCTCAATATAGCGTTGTGAATGAGAGAATCCCAGAGGATTTTGATGGGTTTAGAGTTGTTCAGGTTTCTGATTTTCACAATGCTAAGTTTGGTAAGAATAATATGATTTTAGTGGAAAAAATAATGAAACTTAAGCCGGATATCATTGTTATAACGGGCGATTTGATCGACTCTAATGATACGGATATTCCGGTAGCAATTGAATTGTTGAAACAACTCGTTCAAATTGCGCCAACATACTATGTAACTGGAAATCATGAGAATTGGTTGGTGCAGGACGATAAACAGGAACTTTTAGAGAAGCTAGTGAATAGTGGAGTTGTAAACTTGAAGAATGAAGCTCTTGATTTAAAGAAAAATGATTCCAGCATTTGTTTAATTGGCCTGAATGATGAAAATTTGTCAGATGAGACACTGGCCAAGATAACAAAGGATCTTGATCAGGATTCTTACAAAATCTTGTTGGCTCATGAGCCACAGCATTTTGAGCGGTATGAGAAAAGTAGTGTGGATTTAATCCTATCAGGACATGCACATGGGGGACAGTTCCGATTTCCGATAGTTGGTGGTTTATATGCACCTGACCAAGGATTTCAACCGAAGTATTCGAAGGGACTATATCGGGAAGGTAGCTCATCAATGATTGTTAGTGCAGGACTAGGAAATAGTGTGATTAAAGTGAGATTACTAAATCATCCAGATCTGGTATGTGTGGATTTGTCGAATTAAATAAAATGGATTGTAGAAAATTGACAGTATATTATGTCAATTTATAAGTGGATTAATTCGTATGAATGATTTATAATGATAGTTAGTATTTACTACTGGGAAAATTGTATACAATATTTATTTGGTGGAATTGAGAAGAATATTCATTGACTGAGGGGAAGACATATGAATAGTAAACTAAAAAAGTATGTACTCGGATATGAGGACGGAGTTAGCAAAGCCATTATACTCGTAATGGTTTTAGTTGGTTGCGTTGTAGTGTCAGCATTTATGAATATGAGTGATCCGGGTAGTAATGTATATACCCATTTGTACTATATCCCTGTTAGTATTGCGGCGGTGTGGTTTCGTAAGTTTGCGTTTGTTTTGGCGGGGATATTATGCAGTGCACACTTGTATATTGAATATATACTAATGAGTTATAGATCATATGAGCCGCTAGTAAGAGTATGTATTTTGTTAATGATTACGCTTGTAGTATATTTTATGACAGATAGTATTATTCAACTTCAGAAACAATTATTAGAACAGATTTCAAATATTAGGCAGATTAATGACTCGTTAGCGGATGTAATGGGTCGCTGTGATTCAGATGGGATAATACAATATATTACTCCATCTGTTTTGCGTATTTTTGGCTATGTTCAAGAAGAAATTATTGAGAAAAAATTTATTAATTACATTTACAAAGAGGATGAAGAGCGTTTGAAAAGAGCCTTTATTCAAGCAGAAGTAACGAATACGGAAATGCGCGAAGAATGTAGGATTATATCAAAGAGTGGAGTTTTGGTATGGGCAGAGATACTAATAAGTCCAATTTTGGTGGATCGTGTATGTATTGGTACAGTCTTTTTATGTGAAGATATTACGGATCGCAAGCGAAATGAAAAGAACTTTATTGATAAAATATATTCTGATGAATTAACCAAGATTCATAATCGAAGGTATATGGATGAAGTGCTTGAAAGAGAACTTGAAAGTTGTACAAGGAATGAAGGAGTTCTATCTGTATTAATGATTGATATTGATTATTTCAAGCATTTTAATGATACATATGGGCATCCCATAGGGGATAAAGTGCTGATAACACTTGCTGATTTAATGAGCAATATTATACGAAGTGGAGATTATTTGGCGCGTATTGGTGGGGAAGAATTTATGATACTATTGCCTCATGCGGATATGATCGATGCATGGGAAATCGCGGAAAGATTAAGAAAAAGAATTGAAAATTATCGATTTGAAGATGTTGGGCATGTGACAATTAGTATTGGGCTTTTAGAATATTGTAATGGGAATACCAAAGAATTGGTGTATACGAATGTTGACAAAGCGTTATATATCGCAAAAGAGAGAGGAAGAAACAGGGTTTCAATCTATAGTAATCATGGCATAGTCTTTTCTAATATGAGCGAACTAACATGGAGTATGCTCTTAAATGGTAATCATAACAAAGAAGTTTTGAGTAAACGGTATCAGCATTTCTTCGAGGTACTTAGAGATAATGCAGAACTTGCGCCGGATAAGATGACCAAAGTATTTTTGAACAATTTTTTGCTTAAAATCAAACATGAATTGTTGCGCTACTTTTCTTATGAAGAATATATTGTTGGAGAAGATAATCAGTATGGACTAGATGAGCAGATTATAATGCATAATGAAATGATGACAGATCTTGAAAAGCTTACAATTTTACTGAATCGATGTGAAACTGTGGATAAATTATTGGTGGTGCAGTTTGTTTTGGACATAGTGCTGAATCATATGAAAAATCGAAAATAGACTATTAAGAGTAGGTAAAGGTATGGTAAAATGAATCGATACTTGTCAAAGAGCTAAATGTTCTTTGATATATTATTCTAGCACAAAATAAATTATTTTTACTAGGAGGAAAAGAAATGAAGAAATGGGTTTATATGTTTACTGAAGGAAAGGCTGAAATGAAGAATCTACTAGGTGGTAAGGGAGCTAATTTAGCTGATATGACAAGCCTAGGATTGCCTATTCCACAGGGTTTCACTGTAACAACTGAGGCTTGTATTGATTACTATGATAATGGGAAGGTAGTATCAGATGTTATTCAATCACAGGTTTTTGATGGTATTTCAAAGCTTGAAGTGATTCAAGGAAAAAAATTTGGTGATACGTGTGATCCTTTATTGGTATCTGTTCGTTCAGGCTCGAGAGCTTCTATGCCTGGAATGATGGATACTATTTTAAATTTAGGACTCAATGATGTCAGCGTTGAAGGATTTGCAAATAAAACAAATAATCCAAGATTTGCGTATGATTCTTATAGAAGATTCATTCAGATGTTTTCGGATGTTGTAATGGAAATGAGTAAAACGTTTTTCGAAGGTATTTTGGACGATATGAAAGAAGAAAAGGGCGTTCAATTCGATACGGATTTAACAGCTGGGGATTTAAAGGAATTAATTGAAAAGTACAAAGCGATATATAAAGAAAAAATGGGTGAAGATTTTCCACAGGATCCAAAGAAGCAATTAATGGAAGCTGTAAAAGCAGTATTTCGTTCGTGGGATAATCCGAGAGCGATTGTATATCGCCGTATGAATGATATTCCAGGAGATTGGGGTACGGCAGTCAATGTTCAGTCCATGGTATTTGGTAATATGGGTGAGACATCAGGTACGGGTGTTGCATTTACCAGAAATCCGTCAACAGGGGATGAGGGAATCTATGGTGAGTATTTGATTAATGCCCAAGGAGAAGATGTTGTGGCAGGAATTAGAACACCACTTTCTATTGAAAAATTAGAGCAAGATCTACCAGAATGTTATAAAGAGTTTATGCAAATAGCCAATAAATTAGAAGAACATTATAAAGATATGCAGGACATGGAGTTTACCATTCAAGAGGGCAAATTATTCTTTTTACAGACGAGAAATGGTAAAAGAACTGCACCAGCTGCTTTGAAAATTGCATGCGACTTGGTTGATGAAGGGAAAATAACAAAAGAAGAAGCGTTGACAAGAATTGATGCAAAATCGCTTGATCAATTGTTACATCCAACGTTTGATGTTGCTGCTCTAAAAGCAGGAAAGGTGCTTGGAAAAGCATTGCCAGCATCCCCTGGAGCGGCAGCAGGAAAAGTATATTTTACGGCAGAAGACGCAAAAGAAGCGGAAAAAAGAGGCGAAAGAGTTATCTTAGTTCGTCTTGAAACGTCTCCTGAAGATATCGAAGGAATGAGTGCAGCAAAGGGTATTTTGACAGTTCGTGGAGGAATGACTTCGCACGCAGCAGTGGTTGCTAGAGGAATGGGAACGGCATGTATTTCTGGATGTGGAGAAATCAAAATCAGTGAGGTTAATAAAGTATTTGAACTTGGTGGTGAAGTGATTCGTGAAGGCGATTACCTATCACTAGATGGATCAACTGGAATCATCTATCTTGGTGATATTAAGACGGTTGAGGCTTCGGTGAGTGGCTATTTTGCAAGGATTATGGAGTGGTCAGATCAATATAGAACACTTCAAATTAGAACCAATGCAGATACACCAAAAGATGCTGCAAATGCAATTAAGCTAGGAGCTCAGGGAATTGGTTTGTGCAGAACGGAGCATATGTTTTTTGATCCAGATCGAATTCCTAAAATTCGCAAAATGATATTAAGCTGTAGTGTTGAGGGACGGGAAGAAGCACTTAGTGAATTATTAGAATTTCAAAAGGCTGATTTTAAGGCGATGTATGAAGTGTTAAAAGAAATGCCAATGACAGTGCGTTATTTAGATCCACCACTTCATGAATTTGTTCCTACATCGGATGAAGATATTATTGCTTTGGCAGAAGATATGAATATTACAGTCGAGGAAGTAAGAATTACTTGTGAAAATCTTCATGAGTTTAATCCTATGATGGGACATAGGGGGTGCCGTTTAGCAGTTACCTATCCAGAAATTGCAAAGATGCAGACCAGAGCAGTTCTGGAAGCGGCAATCGAAGTGAAACAGGAAAAAGGCTATAACATCATTCCGGAAATCATGATTCCGCTCATTTGTGAGAAGAAAGAGTTGCAATATGTGAAAGCAATTGTAATTGAAACAGCTGAACAGGTGAAGAAAGAAATGAATTCTGATATCGAATACCACATAGGAACAATGATTGAGATTCCAAGAGCTGCGTTGTTGGCAGATGAAATTGCTAGTGAAGCAAAATTCTTCTCATTTGGAACAAATGATCTGACGCAGATGACTTATGGTTTCTCGAGAGATGACGCAGGAAAATTCTTGGATTGCTATTATATGAGTAAAATTTTTGAATCAGATCCATTTGCAAGACTTGATTTAAATGGTGTAGGTCAGTTGATTGAAATTGCAGTCAAAAAGGGCAGAGAAGTAAATCCAAATCTTAAATTAGGTATTTGTGGAGAACACGGGGGAGATCCTAGTTCGATTGAATTTTGTAATCGAATTGGGCTTGATTATGTATCATGCAGCCCATTCAGAGTTCCAATTGCAAGACTCGCAGCAGCTCAGGCAGCAATAGCAAGTGAAAAAATGTAAGTAAGAAATTGTAAGTGAAAAAACGAATAAATCATTGAAAAATGGGAACTCCCTTGAGCATAGAGATATTGTCTCAATGGAGTTCTTCTTGTATACGATTATGTTTGCTGTTAATCGGTATACAAGATAACGATAAAAAAGTGGGAAAGCATTAAAAAGTGAAAGAAAATGAATAATTTCTTGTATACAACCATTTGACAATGGAGTAATAATATGACAAAATATAAAGGCAATATAGGATTGTATGGATTGAAATAATAAAACACAAAAAATTGAGGAATTCGTATGAACAATAATGATTTAAGAGCACCAAAAGATGCAATCCCAAAAAGACCTGGATTTTATATAATAAAAGATAAGATGCTAGAGGCGACTCTTCGTGCAGATCAGACAAGATCGCAAGAAACCTATTTAAATGATGGACGACTTGAAAATGCGGCCAAAATTGTTGGTAATATTCAAGATGGCGAAATGCTTTCGCTATTAGGTAATGCCAAGGGGTTTCGAGAAATGGTTCATAGTATTGGTGTTTCGATTACTTCTGAGAATGAGAAAGCTTGTATGCAATTTAAACTGATTTTCTACGGTGAGCATCAGTCGGATTCAAGTGGGACCACTGAATTACTAACGATTCTGACAGATGGAATCGAAAAAAGGATACTATTAGATGATATTCAGTGGTCAAATGAAGATCGGGTTTTAGGGCAGTTTGCATTTTTGTTTCCGAAAGATCTTCAGTATGCCAAGGCTAGCGTTAAGCTCTATGTGAAAGAGGGGTATAAAGTTCCACTTGAAGAAGAGATGAAGAGTCCTGACTTAATGACACAGAATTATATGGATTTGATAGCGAAGTCCTTGATAACGACTGGTAATAATGGGAGAATAAAGAAGGTTATCGAAAAAATGGTAAATGGGGAACGGGTTAATCTTGCATTTATAGGTGGGTCCATAACGCAAGGGGCAGGAGCGGTTCCGATTGCAAGGGCGTGCTATGCATATTTGTTCTATCAGGCGATTGCAAACGAATTTGGTGTGAGTGAGGCAAAACTAGGTTATGTAAAGGCTGGAATTGGTGGTACGTCGTCGGAATTAGGAGTTGTCAGATATGATTTAGATGTACTTGGTAATGGTGAATATGACCCGGATCTTGTGGTAATTGAGTTTGCGGTGAATGACGAAGGGGATGAGACAAAGGGAGAGTGTTATGAGGGATTAGTTCGTAAGACGTTAAGTGGCCGTAGAAATCCGGCAGTAATTCTTTTGTTTTCAGTTTTTGCAGATGATTCCAACCTTGAGGATAGATTGATACCCATTGGAGAGACCTACGATTTGCCAATGATTAGTATTAAGCGAGCAGTGACAGAACAATTTTATCGAAGCTACGAAGAAGGTAAAGTGATTTCGAAAGCGATGTTCTATTATGATGCATTTCATCCTTCAAACCTTGGGCACAAGGTTATGGCGGACTGTTTAATAAATTATGTTCGAGAAGTAAACCGGCAAACGTTACAGATAGATCCATTTGCTACAAGTGATTTATTTCCAATTGCGAAATCTTCGGATTTTGAAAATGTTATTTTTTTTGATCGTAATAATTGTACAGATCACTGCAATCATCTTGTCGAAGGATCATTTAGTGAATACGATCAGGAATTACAATGCGTGGAGAGAAATCAAGATTCATTCCAAACACCCGTTTTTTCACATAATTGGATGCATAGAAAATGTGCCGAGAATTCCAATGTGCAGTTAGATTCAAGGGATTTTTCGTTTGAAATAAACTGTAAAATACTAATGATCGTAATGAAAGATTCAGGAAACAGTGATTTTGGCAAAGTGAAGGTGTATGTGGATGGTATGGTTACAAGGGTTTTGGATCCTTTGGAAATCGGATGGACACATTGTAACGCATTGATTGTGTTGCGTGAGAAAAAGTCCAAAGATCATGTGATTCGTATTCAGATGGTAGAATCAGATCAAAATAAGGCATTTACCATTCTTGGATTTGGGTATGTTCAATAATTCAATACTAAAATGAAAGACTATAATAATTTATGGAGAAGTGTGATATGAACTTTACATTAGCGGATTCGTCAAATGTTGCTGGATTTTATTATGAAAAATCGGCATTCAGTGGTGTCAAAAAAATAGCGGATAAGGTAAGGGAAGATGTTCGCAAAGTGTGTGGATTCTTGCCGGAACGAATAGAAGATAGAAATCAATTATCAGATGTTGCAGTGTTTTTTGGAACAATAGGACAGAGTGATGTAATTGATGAGCTAGAAAAGAGTGGACAAATTAATTTGGTTGAGATTCGCGGAAAAAGGGAAGTGTATGGTTTCTTTTTGGTTTCAAATGTCAGTAACCAGGTAAAACAAGGACTTGTTATTGTCGGAAGTGATAAGCGAGGGACCATATATGGTTTATTTCACATATCTGATTTATTAGGAGTTTCACCACTTGTTAACTGGTCGCACTGTTATCCACAAACGAAAAAAAGTATTGTGATTATGAAGAAGGACGAGATTGTTACAAAGGAGCCGTCGGTTGAATATAGGGGGTTTTTCATCAATGATGAATGGCCTGCGTTTGGCAACTGGTGTATGAAGCGATTTGGCGGAATGAATGCAACGATGTATGAGCATGTATTTGAGTTACTCCTTAGAATGCGGGGAAATTACCTGTGGCCAGCAATGTGGGCTTCTTGTTTTGCAAAGGATGGTCCAGGGCTAGCAAATGCAGAGTTGGCTGATGAATTTGGAGTGGTTATGGGATTGTCCCATCATGAGCCATGTCTTCGTCATGGAGAAGAATACTCCCATGTTAGAGGAGCGGATTCAATCTATGGAGATGCTTGGAATTTCAGGTCAAATGCTGAGGGGATTACTCGTTTTTGGGAAGATGGCTTAAAAAGAAATGGTCACTTAGAAAATGTTATAACGATTGGAATGCGTGGGGAACGTGACTCGACGATTATGGGTGACGAGGCGACCCTTTCAGACAATATTGAATTATTAAAAGATGTGATCCAAACACAGCATAAGCTTATTCAAGAATGTGTAGATGAGGACCTGTCAAAAGTACCTAGATTGCTTGCACTTTATAAAGAAGTTGAAGCGTTCTTTTATGGGGATGAACAATCGAGGGGACTGCTAGGATGGAAAGAGCTTGAAGAGGTTATATTATTATTGTGTGATGATAATCACGGATATTTAAGAACAGTTCCTGATCAAGAAATGCGGAAGCATCCTGGTGGATATGGGATGTACTATCATTTTGATTATCATGGAGACCCAATTTCTTATGAGTGGACAAATTCAACATACCTTCCAAGAGTTTGGGAACAGATGACCATGGCTTATGAATCGGGAATCCGTAAGTTATGGATTGTAAATGTAGGGGATCTTGGGTTGCAAGAATTTCCGTTGTCCTATTTCATGCAACTGGCATATGATTATGATACTTGGGGTGTAAGTGCGCCTAATTCAACGCAAGCTTTTACGAAACTTTGGATGCAAAAGCATTTTGGAACCACGTTTTCGTTGGCCCAAATCGATGAACTTTGTGAAATATATAGTATTTATACGCGTATTAATCATAATCGAAAACCAGAGCATCTTGGAGATAACGTTTATCATCCTGTTCACTATGACGAGTCTTTTAGAGTATTAAAGCAAATTAATAAGGTGATGGAGATGTGTCAGCAACTGCTTATGGTTTGCAACGAAGAAACCGATGGTTCTTTTTATGAACTGATTTATTATAATCTTATGGCATCCATGAATCTTCATAAACTATGGATTTATACTGGTTGGAATCATTACTTATCAGAAAGAGGGGTGCTAGCAGCCAATGATTGTGCGAGTATCGTATGCGACTGTTTGCAAAAAGATGAGGACTATAAAGAGAAGCTCCATACTGTTTTGGGAGGAGCGTTCTATGGATTTGGGCTGGCAAGTCATATTGGATTCAAGCATTGGAATGATGAAGAGTCTAGGAACCCAGTTCTGCATACGGTATTACCTAGGAAAAAGCCCTATGCAATTGTTGGAATTATGAATAAAGAAGCATATACAAGTGGAGAAGAGTGGACAAAAAAGAAGTTGGTTACAGATGATTTTCTGGATCCAAGATGTAGCCAATTTGAACTGTATATTGCACTTGGAAGTGAAATGGATTTGGAATACAAGATTGAGAGTGATCAAGAGTGGATTCAATTAGGAGAGGAAGAAGGCACGCATAGTTTATTAAGCAGCGACAAGATCAAACGGATTTCGGTTCGGGTTGCGCGGGAACAAATGCCCGATTCTGGTTTAGTTGTGGGAAATGTATCTATCAATCTCATATCAACAAATGCTAAGGTTCATGTGGAAATTCCGGTTTCGTTAAGTGCAAATAAAAAGCCGTACCAAGTGATTCGGGCAACGGAATATGCTCAGATACATGAGGTGAACGAGACGAAGTTTGTTTGTTTAGACAAGCTTGGAAGAGATTTTGACGCAATGAAATTATTCCCGGTTCTATCAGATTTCTCGTGTAAGGATGTTGTAAAAGACGATATTCCATACTTAGAATATGATGTAACAGTATCAGAGGGCGGAGATTATCTTGGACAGTTTTACCTTGTACCAGCAAATCCACTCTATAGACACTTAAAGCCATGTTTTTGTTTTACTTGTAATGGTGAGGTGTACGAAAGCGCTATTTTGAGTGAACACTATGAGGTGGGGACAAGTCGGGAATGGGAACGAGGGGTAGTTGAACATGTAAGAATTCATGAAGAGCAAGTATTTATGAAAGAGGGACAGAATAAAATCAGAGTATACTATAAAACACCTGGACTTGTGCTAGAAAAAATGGTGTTTGCCAAAAAAGAAGAAGCATTCAAAAAATCTTTTTTGGGTCCAATTGAATAATTCCGACATAAGATGTGTATGGAAATGCTAAATCCGGCTTTTCGAAGGTGTATAAACCTAGAAAAGCCGGATTTTTTATAGAATTGTTGTATTACAAAAGTATGCATTGTGTTTGGTCATTACTTCCCCGCAGCGGCTAAATCCAGCTGTAATATGCTGGGATGTTTTCTTTTCTAGGTTATGCCAATTTCTGGCAATAAGAGCATTTAGAAGTTCACGATGCTGTTGATACAAAATATCAATCGGATCTGAATTATATCGAACAAGTAATGTACGAAAGCGTAGGTAGTGTTGATTCATGGACGTAATAGTGTTCCATACGCTTGCTTTCCCTGCCAGTTCAAAGAGTTTTGCGTGAAAAGCATTATCTAATTGGATGAAATCCCATTGGGCTTCTTGGGTATCGGTTCTATTTACTAATTGTTCTTGCTGATTTAGAAGTTGCTCGAGAGCAAGAGCGTAGTAGGATGTGAAATTTGGGCATAATTCCTTCAACACGGAAAGCTCGAGGGAATGTCTTATGAATACCGAGTCAGATACTTTGTTGAGATCAATTAGAGAGACAAAGCTACCAATATGAGGGCGCACTTCTAAAAAACCTTCAGAAACTAATGCTTTAATAGCATCCCTTATGGGAGTTCTTGAAATTCCATATTTCTCAGAAATTTGTAATTCGCTTATCATTGTTCCGGGTTCAAGATCAAGGTATAGAATATCTTTCTTCAAGTCGTTGTATACAGCTAATGAATTCATAGATTAAACGGACCTCCGAATAGTGGGTTATATTCTAGCAAATACGAGTGTTTACCAGTCCACTTAAGTTAACCACAAACTGCTGATTATTGCAAGAATAAGAAAATGAAAAAACAAGAAAAGAATTGAAATATAGAGAATAACAACTAATTATTAAAACTGATGTATACAAGAAAAGTAGACAAAAAGAAGGCGTGTTTATTGGGAAATATTTATGAAAATAGTGAGAAGTGAAAAAGAGTATTGACACTTGTATACAAGTGTGGGAAAATCAACAAGAATCAGAACTGTAAGAGGGATTATTGAAGTATATGATTTAGGAGGAAGAAGGTATGGGAGAACGCAAGAAGAAAATGAGCAGTGCGAAGCATAATCAACCACTGATGGCTCATATAAGAAAATATTGGCAACTCTATTTATTTATGTTGATACCAATTGTTTATTTTGTGGTGTTTCGATATTTGCCAATGTTTGGAAGTGCGATTGCATTTCGTAAATATCGGGCAGGAAGTAGTTTGTTTGGTGATCGGTATGTAGGACTTCGGTATTTTGAACAATTCATTCGTGACCAGAGCTTTTGGAGAGCATTTAGAAACACATTAACGTTGAACTTGTCCTATTTGACGGTGCGATTTCCACTTACACTGATTTTTGCACTATTGTTGAACGAAATACGCAAGCTCCATTGGAAGAAATTTGTTCAAACAGTGTCTTATCTTCCACATTTTATTTCCATGGTCGTGATTGCTGGAATGGTGAAAGAAATTGTATCTGCCAATGGACCAATCAATCAGTTGGTTAAATTCTTTGGTGGTGATCCAATAACGTTTATGTCGGCACAGGAGTGGTTTCCAACAATCTTTATAACGTCAGGAGTCTGGCAGGCACTTGGTTGGGGAACAATTATGTATTTGGCTGCAATATCAAGTATTAACCCTAGTTTGTATGAAGCAGCCAAAATGGATGGAGCGAATAAATTTCAACAAGCTTTATACATTACAGTTCCCTGTATATTGCCTACCATAACAACGCTTCTAATATTGGATATTGGTGGACTAGTTGGATCGGGAGCAGCATTTGAGAAAGTATTCTTATTATACAATTCCATGATTTATGAAAGTTCTGATATTGTTTCAACGTTTGTATATCGTATGGGAGTTGGGTCGAGCAATTATAGTTATGCAACAGCAGTCGGATTGTTTGAGGGAATGATTAATTTGGTACTACTTACAGTTGCCAACAAATTATCCAAAAAAGTATCTGGCAGTGGATTATGGTAAGGGGGTAGAACAATGACCAAATTGAAAGAATCAAAAAGTTATAAGGTTTTTAAGGTTGTGAATACAATACTAATGATTTTAATCTCGGCAGCAACATTGTATCCGTTTTTATACTTAGTGGCACAGTCCTTTTCATCGGAAGCTGCAATATATGCAGGGAAGGTAACAATATTACCGGTTGATTTTACAGCATCCACGTATCTATCTGTGTTGTCTAAGGGCGAATTTATCTTATATTACAAGAATACAATTTTATATACTATATTTGGAACAATAATTTCAGTTATGTTAACCGCAATGCTTGCCTATCCTTTATCAAAGCCAAAACTTAGATTAAATAAATATATTGCGCCGTTCATTATTTTCACAATGTATTTTGGAGGAGGTTTAATTCCTAACTTTGTGTTGATGAATAAACTAGGACTTCGTAATACGGTTGCAGCATTTGTGATTCCTGGATTAATCAGTACCTATTATGTATTGTTGATGCGATCATTTTTTGCTGGAATGTCGTCAGAAATTGAAGAAGCTGCTGAGATTGATGGACTTGGAAAAGGTGGAGTGTTTTTCAAAATTATTCTTCCTTTATCAAAACCGATTCTGGCAACAATGACATTATTTTATGGGGCGGGATACTGGAGTAACTGGTTTAGTGCATTTTTGTATTTGGATGATAAGAGTAAATGGCCAGTTGCTTACTATTTAAGACAGATTATCTTAGGAGCTACAACAACGAGTGAAGTTGGTGCAAATGATGCTGCAAGTGCCCAAATTGCAGCGAATATAAGGTCGTGTTCCATGGTTTTAATGGTTATTCCTTTATTGATTGTCTATCCATTTGTGCAAAGATATTTTGTACAGGGAATGATGCTTGGTGGGGTAAAGGAATAGCAGACAAAGTGATATATGCTCTGCCATATGTGCAGAGATTATATATAACAATTACTCATAAATTTATAGGAGGATTAAGAAATGAAAAAGGGTTTATGTTTATTGCTGAGTGCAGCAATGATTGCCTCATTGATGGGTTGTTCTAAGACCGACAGTGAAGTAAAAGAAACAACGCAAACATCAGAAGTTACAGAAGCGACAGAAGTTGAAGAAGATTTGGATTATGAATTTGGAGAGCATTTTAAGTCAGATGAACCAGTAGCCTATAGCATGTTCTGGAGTGATCATGAAGCTTATCCGATTACGGAAAACTGGAAATTGTTCAGCAAAATCGAAGAGCTTACAAATGTTAAGCTCGATATTTCAAAACATACGATTGCACGTACAGATTATGATGAAAAGAAGGCACTTATGATTAGCTCAGGGGAATCTGCTTATATTGTTCCTAAAACATATGATGAAAATCAATTTGTTGATGGTGGAGCAATCGTTGCAATTTCAGACTATACAAAATACATGCCAAATTATACGGCGTTTGTTGAACAATACCAATTAGGACCAGACCTTCAAACAATCGAAAAAGAAGATGGAAAATATTATCGATTACCAGGTTTGAAAGAAACATCAGAACAAGAATATACCTTTATGATTCGTAGCGATCTCTTTGATGCAGCTGGCGTGGATTACAAAACACTTGAAAAGGATTGGAATTGGCAAGGTCTGTTAGATGCACTTGTAAAAGTAAAAGCATATATGGTTGCTGAGGGTATGTGTAAAGAAAGCGATTATATTTGGACGGAAAGATGGCAGGGTGATGATGGTTCGGGTGGTAATCTCCTGAAACTAGTAGGAGCTACTTATGGTGTACGTTCTGGATGGGATGTAGCAGATGGAATGCAGTTTGATAGAGAAAAAGATGAATGGTTTTTCTCTGAAACAACCCCAGAGTATAAGGAGTATGTAACACAGTTACACAAATTTGTTGAAGCAGGAATTCTTAATCCAGAGTCTTTTACGATAACCGATGAACAATCCTGTGCAAAATTCTATAATGGCGAAAGTGTGATGCTTGGTGTCAACAAATCAATGCTTACGACCTATCAGGAAAACCTTGATTCAACACTTGGCAAAGACAAGTACGGTGTGTATCAGATTGTGTATCCAGTTGGAAAAAATAAATATACCGCAGAAAGCGCACGCTTAGAAAATGGTATTATGATTTCATCAAAAGCATTAGAAGAACTTGGTGAAGAAGATTTCATCAAAATGTTACGATTTATCGATTGGTTATGGTATTCTGAAGAAGGTAAAACACTTGCAAAATGGGGTGTTGAAGGAGAAACTTACGAAGTAGCAGAAGATGGAAGCAAAACCTTACTTCCACAGTACTACTGTGGTGGCTTATCCATTCCACAGACTTCAGAGGATCAAAAAGATATGAGAATTGAATATGGCTATGCGGGTGGAGTATTCACTTATGCTGGAACCTATGATCAAGTTACTGACAACTACTCAGATACATTAAAAGAGTATTTTGATCGAGTATCTAATTACCGTGAAGTTGCACCAGTTCGTCCAGCAGTATCTGGATCAGAAGAAGATAATGAACAAATTAACTTAATTAAGACTCCTCTTATTGACAATGTTAACTCTTGGACCTTACAATTTATTACAGGTCAAAAAGATATTGAAAAAGACTGGGATACTTATGTAATGAGTTGTGAGAATTTAAACAGTCAGCAATTAGTTGATTTATACAACGAAATTTACACAAGAAATAAAAAATAAAGACATAAAGAAATGAGCAAGACTTGAAAAAGAATAAATGGCTCCCTGAAACATTTCAGGGACCATTTTTTCAAGCGTTTGCCATTACGAAGGAGATACTGCTATGAAGATGTCATTCCGATGGTATGGAAGCGACAATGATAGTGTTACATTGGAACAAATCAGACAGATTCCGGGTGTGACGCAAATTGTATGGGCTTTGCATAATAAGCAGCCAGGAGAAGTGTGGAAAATTGACGAGATTCAAAAAGTCAAAGAAGAGTTAGAACAATATGGTTTTGGAATGGAAGTTGTTGAATCTGTCAATGTGCATGATGATATCAAAATCGGTCTTGCTTCAAGGGACCAATATATTGAGAATTATTGTACGACTCTTCGCAATTTAAGTCAGTTTGGTGTAAAGGTTGTTTGCTATAATTTTATGCCGATTTTTGATTGGACAAGGACGGACCTTTATTATCCATTGCCAGATGGTTCAACAGCACTTTTTTATGGAAAAAATAAAATTATGGATGACCCTGAACAAATGGCAGAGTATATTATGAAAAATTCGGAGGGGTATATCTTACCTGGTTGGGAACCAGAACGAATGGCAAATCTAAAAAAATTATTTGATCAATACAAAGATGTTGATAAAGAAAAGCTATGGGCAAATTTGAAATACTTTTTAGAGAAAATAATGCCTGTATGCCATGAGTGTGGTATTAAGATGGCAATTCACCCAGATGATCCACCATGGGATATTTTCGGATTACCAAGACTCTTAGTGGATGAACAGTCAATTACGAAACTATTAAACATGGTAGATGATCCATATAATTGTCTGACACTTTGTTCAGGATCATTAGGATCAAGTCGCACGAACCATATTTCATCAATCATCCGTAAACATTGTGATCGAATCGCATTTGCACATGTCAGAAATGTCAAAATTTATGAAAATGGGGATTTTTCAGAAGTATCGCATCGGGATCAAGATGGAGATGTTGGCATTCTTGATATTATGCGTGCCTATTATGATTGTGGATTTGAAGGGTATGTCAGACCGGATCATGGAAGGCATATTTGGAATGAAAAGTGCAGACCAGGTTACGGATTGTACGATAGAGCACTGGGTGTGATGTATTTACTTGGTTGCCTGGACATGTTAGAGAGACTTGCAACCACAACAAGCGATTGTTAATAATAAGGAGCAAATCAATGAATTCATTTATGGATCATGATTTTTTGTTAAAAAGTGATTTGGCTAAAAGATTATATCATGAACATGCTGCCAAAATGCCAATCATTGACTATCATTGCCATCTAGATCCAAGTGAGCTAGCAAGGGACCGTGTTTTTGATAATATTACTAGGATTTGGTTAGAACATGACCATTATAAGTTTCGCTTACTAAGGCAAAATGGAGTAGATGAAAAGTATATAACGGGTGATGCATCGGATTACGACAAGTTTATGATGTGGGCAAAGACACTTGAGTCTGCAATTGGCAACCCACTCTATCATTGGAGCCACCTAGAACTTAGAAAGTATTTTGGGTATGAAGGAGAGCTGAATTCAAAAACTGCAGATAGCGTTTGGAAATTCTGTAATGAACAGCTTAAAGACCCACAGTTTCGAACCAAAAGCATAATTGAAAAATCAAATGTTGTATGGATTGGAACAACGGATGACCCACTAGATACATTGGAGTACCATCAACAAATAGAGTTAGATAAAACGTTTTACTGCCAAGTTAGACCCACGTTTCGACCGGATTTAGTGATGCAGATTCGAAGTCTCGAATTCTCGGATTATGTGAGCAAACTTTCAAAAATAACGGACCAAAGCATAAATACCTTCGATGATTTAGGATTGGCAATGGGCAAGCGTATGGATCATTTTAAGGCCCATGGTTGTGTAAGTAGTGATCACAGCTTTACATCAATTGGATTTTGCCAAGCAACCAAGGAAGAGCTAAATGGCATTCTTCAAAAAGCACTGCGCAAAGAGTCTATATTAGAATTGGAATGTCTCAAATATGAAACGGCACTTTTAACGCAGTTAGCAAAAGGGTACTCAAAAAGAGACTGGGTTATGCAACTTCATTTTGGAGTGGTTCGAAACACAAATACAAAAATGTTTCAAAGAATCGGTAAAGATAAGGGATATGATCGGATTCTAGGGAGTGTTGATTTGGAAGGTGTGGCGAAAGTATTAGATCATCTAGACCAAACCGATGAGCTTCCCAAAACGATTTTATATAGTCTGAATCCAAATGATAATGCTGCAATGGATACCTTATGTGGTTGTTTTCATCAAACTGGAATCAAAGGGAAAGTACAGCATGGTATGGCATGGTGGTTTAATGATCACCAACAGGGTATGAATCAGTATATGCAAGGACTTGCACAATCCGGATTACTTTCTACTTGTGTTGGAATGTTAACGGATTCAAGAAGTATTTTATCCTATGCAAGGCATGAGTATTTTAGAAGGATAATGTGTGATTTTGTTGCAAGTAAAGTGGAAAACGGAGAGTACGCTATGGATTTTGAACGTCTCGCAAGTCTCGTAGAGGATCTTTCCTATCATAATACAAAGACATTTTTTGGACTATAGAAATTAGATGATTCTAAGGAGAATACAAGTGAAAGAAGTAGTGAATCAAAATGAATTCGTGAATCAGTTAGAAGAAATTGGAATAGTACCAGTTGTAGTAATTGATGATGAGAAAGATGCACTCGGTTTGGCGAAAGCATTGATAGAAGGTGGATTACCCTGTGCAGAAGTGACTTTTCGTACAGATGCAGCCAAAGAATCAATTCGTCAAATGGCCAAGGCATATCCAAATCTGTTGGTTGGTGCGGGCACTATTTTGACAATAGATCAAGCAAAACAGGCGATTGAAGCAGGTGCTAAATTCATCGTGAGCCCTGGGCTTAATCCAAACGTTGTACGTTTTTGCATGGAGCAGGGAATCCTTGTGATTCCAGGTTGTGCAACACCAAGTGAGGTTGAAGAGGCAATGGAGTTAGGACTTCGTGTAGTGAAGTTTTTCCCGGCCAAGCAGGCAGGAGGTCTTTCGATGATTCGGGCCATGAGCGCACCTTATCAGGGAATTCGTTTTATGCCAACGGGAGGAATTGATGAATCAAATATCCACGAATATCTAGAAGAACCAAAAGTCATTGCGTGTGGCGGTAGTTACATGGTGAAAAAGGAATATATTACGGCGGGTGATTTTGATAAAATCACCAGATTGACTAAAAAGGCCGTTTCAAAGATGTTGGAATTACGCATCGAAGGAGTAGAACATACAAAAGAAGGACAAATAATCACTGCTTCCGTAGTAAATTTGAAACGGACTAGATTTCACTTAAAGAACCAAGGAATTGAGTTGGCTCCTTCAATGCATTTGATAGAAAGAGCGTGAAAGGAATAGATATGAAAAAAGTGGTTACATTCGGTGAATTAATGCTTCGATTAGAACCGATGGGATTTCAGCGCTTTGTGCAAACAAACGAATATGAGGCAACATTTGGTGGAGGAGAGGCAAATGTTTCGGTATCTCTAGCAAATTATGGTTATGAATCGGTTTTTGTAACCAAACTACCAAGCCATGAAATCGGACAGAGTGCACTTAATTCCCTTCGAAAATATGGTGTACAAACAAATAAAATAGTAAGAGGTGGAGAACGTGTTGGAATCTACTATCTTGAAAAAGGTGCTAGTCAAAGACCTTCGAAAGTGATTTATGACCGCAAAAATTCTGCAATTGCATTAGCGAATGAAGAGGAATTTGATTGGGAACAGATTTTAGAGGGTGCGGATTGGTTTCATTTCACAGGAATTACGCCAGCACTTAGCGAACGTGTTGCAAAAATCTGCATACAGGCATGTAAAGTTGCAAAGCATAAAAATATCACAATTAGTTGTGATTTAAACTACCGTAATAAATTATGGACCAAAGAAGAAGCAAGAATAACAATGAGCGAATTGTGTCAATATGTTGATATATGTATCGCAAATGAAGAAGATGCACAGGATGTATTTGGTATTCAAGCGAGTCAGACGGATGTTGCAAATGCAACGCTGCATTATGAGGGATATCAAGAAGTAGCAAAAACACTTTTAGATCAGTTTGGTTTTAAAAAGGTAGCAATTACGTTAAGAACTTCGATATCGGCAAGTGATAATCATTGGGCGGCTATGCTTTATGATGGAAATCAATTTTGTTATAGCAAAACATATGAGATGCATATTGTAGATCGCGTTGGCGGTGGAGATAGTTTCGCGGCAGGACTTATCTACAGCTGCTTAGAAGAGAGGAGTACGCAGGAGACAATTGAATTTGCGACAGCCGCATCCTGCCTCAAACATTCCATTGAAGGGGACTACAATTTGGTATCCGTTCAAGAGGTTGAAGCACTTATGAATGGAAATGGATCGGGAAGAGTACAGCGTTAGGAATCCATTATGTCAAAGATTTTGTTTTAAAGAATGGAGAATACTATGATTTTAAAGATAGATGGAATACAAGAGGAAATGGGATGGGGTAATGCGCAAATTAAACTTCCTAGGTATGATGTTCCTAAAATGATTCAAGATACAACGAATAATCCAATCTGGTTACATTTTGGTGCGGGGAATATATTCAGAGGATATATTGCCAAGCTTCAACAAGAACTATTAGACCGGGGACTTTCTGAAAAAGGAATTATCGTTGCAGAAACATTTGATTATGACATTGTGAGTCAAATCTATGAAGCATATGATAATTTGGCGCTGTTTGTAGGTCTATTATCAGATGGAAGTAATCAGATGAGCGTTATTGCAAGTATTGCAGAAGCAATTAAGGCAGATTTTGAGTACGATAAAGCGGTACTTAGGCTACAGGAAATTGCAGTAAATCCCTCTTTACAAATGGTTAGTTTTACGATTACAGAAAAGGGATATGGTCTTCACAATATGGATGGGCAGTTACTTGAGGTGGTAAGTCGTGACATCTCAAAAGGACCTAAGAATCCAAAGCATACAATGTCTGTGGTTACTGCATTCATGTATACCCGCTTTAAAACAACCAAAGCTCCAATCGCCTTGGTTAGCATGGATAACTGTAGCCACAATGGGGATAAACTTAAGCAGGCAGTTCTTTTTATTGCCCAAAAGTGGATGGAAAATGGATTTGTTGAAGCGGATTTTATCAACTATTTAGAGGATGAACAGCAAGTGTCTTTCCCATGGAGCATGATTGATAAAATAACACCTAGACCGGACCTTGCTATTTGTCATAAATTAGAGACTCTTGGGGTTGAGAAGATGCAACCTGTTACAACTAGCAAAAACACCTTTATTGCTCCATTTGTAAATGCGGAAATGCCAGAATACCTAGTAATTGAAGATCGCTTTCCAAATGGTCGTCCACCCCTTGAAGAAGTTGGGGTGTATTTTGGGGATCGCAGGACGGTTGACCTAGTTGAACGGATGAAGGTGACAACTTGTCTTAACCCGCTTCATACAGCACTTGCAATTTATGGTTGTTTGCTAGGATATACGAAAATATCGGATGAAATGAAGGATGAAGATTTGCGAAATCTCGTTGAAAAAATGGGATATAAAGAAGGGTTAAAGGTAGTTCTTGACCCAATCATTATCAATCCAGAACGGTTTTTAGGGGAGGTTTTAAAGGAGCGTTTGACCAATCCTTTTTTACCAGATACCCCACAGAGAATAGCAACGGATACGAGTCAAAAAGTGGGAATTCGATTTGGGGAGACGATCAAAGCATACACTGCAAAGGGAGAGCAGGAAACTCTCATCTATATTCCACTTGTTATTGCAGGTTGGTTAAGATATCTTCTAGGATTCGATGACAGCGGGCGTGAAATGGAATTAAGTAGTGATCCCATGTTAGAAGATTTGAGGGTGGCATTATCAGGCATTCAACTGTATCAGGCGAATCAAGACTTATCAGGCATTCGTAAGATACTATCAAATCAGCTGTTGTTTGGGGTGGATTTGTGTGAAAATCATATGGATAAGCGGATTCTGGATTTGTTTTCACAGATGATTCAAAAGGATCACGCTGTCCGCGAAACGCTTCATAAATATGTTTCTTAAAAGGTGGCAGTATGAAATGGATAAATATGAATGGGCGTATATATGGTTTTCTTAGTCGAATGGTGGATTTGATTTGGTTAAATATTCTTGTACTGATAGGCTGCATTCCGGTGATCACAATTGGTTCTAGTATCACGGCAATGTACTATATTTTGTTCAAAATGCAAAAGGATGAGGAGGGATACTTAACTAAAACATTTTTCAGAGTACTACGAGAAAATTTTAGACAAGCAACCCTTGTATGGGTCGCAAATGGATTGATTCTAGGCTTCTTTTGGGTAGATCTTTCGATTATTCGATCAGGTATGTTGGAAAATCAGAAACTTCAAAGCATCCTTGAGGGGATACTCTTTTTTGGTGCTATTTTACTTGCTGCAGTCATGCAATATGTATTTCCAATGATGGCAAAGTATCAAAATAGTAGTAAGGAGCTGATTAAGAATGCGTTTGTTTTTGTGATTCTGAATATTCCTAAAACACTCTTTATGTTAGTGGTCTCATGGATTCCCTTTCTAATTCTTACAAAATCAGATTTTTTCATATTTTATTTTATGCTCATTGGGATAACGCTTCCGGCTTATATTTGTACATTTATTATGAATAAACAATTGGAGGAAGTGGAACAACAACAAAAAAATATCTAAAAAGAACTAAATTTTTTTATGTTTTCACAGGCATTGATATCTGATATAATGCATGATGTATCAAGATAATGCAGAATAAATGAATGAAAAGAGGAAAACAGGGATGGGTGGTTTTTTTGGTGTTGCTTCAAAGGAAGACTGTGTATTTGATTTGTTTTTTGGAATAGATTATCACTCGCATTTAGGAACTAGGCGTGGTGGAATGGCAACATGGGGACCGAAAGGGTTTAACCGTTCGATTCACAATATTGAGAGTGCGCCATTTCGTACTAAATTTGATAAAGATGTAACTCAAATGAGTGGAAATATGGGAATCGGCTGTATCTCTGATTATGAACCACAGCCTTTGATTATACGTTCGCATCATGGTGCTTATGCGATTACTACGGTAGGTAAGGTAAATAATGCAGAAGATTTGATCAAAGAATTGTTCAATGCTGGGTTAACACATTTCTTAGAAATGAGTGGTGGAGAAATTAATGCAACCGAACTAATTGCTGCGCTAATTAATCAAAAAGAGAATTTGATTGATGGAATGAAATATGCTATGGATATTGTGGATGGATCTATTTCCATTTTATTGATGCATGAAGCAGGATTATATGCGGGACGTGATAAGTATGGAAGAACACCTGTAGTTGTTGGTAAAAAGGAAGATGCCTTCTGTGTATCATTTGAGAATTTTGCATATAAGAATTTAGGCTACACGGATCATAAAGAATTAGGACCGGGGGAAGTAGTAGTGATTACCCCTGAAAACTGTATTACATTATTAAATCCAAGTGATAATTTGAAAATATGTACGTTTTTATGGGTTTATTATGGATATCCATCAAGTGCTTATGAGGGATTAAGTGTTGAGAAAATGAGATATAACTGTGGTGCAAAAATGGCAAAAAGAGATAGCGTTAGACCTGATATCGTAGCAGGAGTTCCGGATTCAGGAACAGCCCATGCAATCGGATATGCCAATGCTTCTGGAATTCCATTTTCCAGACCATTTATTAAATATACACCTACATGGCCACGTTCATTTATGCCAACGATTCAAAGTAAAAGAGATTTAATTGCTAAAATGAAGATGTTAGCAGTGGATGAGTTAATTAAAGATAAAAGTCTTTTACTCATTGATGATTCCATTGTTCGTGGGACGCAGCTTCGTGAAACAACGGAATTCCTATATCAAAGTGGTGCAAAAGAAGTGCATATTAGACCAGCGTGTCCGCCGTTATTATTTGGATGTAAATATTTGAATTTCTCAAGGTCATCTTCGGAGATGGATTTGATTACAAGGCGTGTTATTGCCAGACTAGAAAATGGAAAAGTAACGCAGGAAGTATTAGGTGAGTATTCTAATCCAGAGTCTGTAAAGTATGAGAATATGATTGAAGAAATACGTAAAGAATTAAATTTCACATCGCTTCGATTTAATCGATTGGATGATATGTTAGAAGCAACTGGAATGGATAAGTGCAAGCTTTGTACGTACTGTTGGAATGGACAAGAATAATGAGTGCAACATTATTTTATGAAAAGTCTGGACAGGGAGATCCAATCATTCTATTGCATGGTAATGGCGAGACACATCAGATTTTTGACAAGGCAGTCCTTCTTTTGAAAGATTACTATACTGTGTATGCCTTGGATTCAAGAGGACATGGTAAAAGTGAGAATCCAAAAGAAGAACTATTTTACGAAGATATGATGGAGGATGTGGAGTCCTTTATTATCGACATGAACATTCAAAAACCGATTATCTATGGGTTCAGTGATGGTGGAATTGTGGCACTTATGCTAGCAATGAAACAACCAGATCTATTGTCCAAACTAGTCGTGAGTGGTGTAAATATTAACCCAGAGGGGATTAGGCGAAATTGGCTAATCCTCTTTAAACTTATTTATGCATTCTCCAAATCAAAAAACTATAAAATGATGCTTACTCAACCACAGATTGATCCAAAAGAGTTGGGCAAAATTACGATTCCAGTATATGTGACTGCGGGTAGCAGGGATCTGATTCGAATGGATCATATGGAGATGATTGCCGAGCATATTCAAAATTCTTGTTTTAAGGTATTTGACAAAGAAAATCATGCAAGTTATGTTATTCATAGTGATACAATTGCAAAGTATATTTTAAATATTATGAAATGTTGAAGATAGTGTCAAATGAACTATGAAAAAATTGAGAAAAGAAAAAAGCTCAGATGAACCATAAAAATGGTCGGTCGTATAGGTTGTGGTAGCTTAGCACCACCCTTGACAGCACGCAAAAGAACTGCTGT
>Ga0209373_10000530_pt1 | contig 60814 bp, 49 predicted proteins | sample Higcelweek5metaG_FD_187173 | JGI IMG/M metagenome (GOLD analysis project Ga0209373, IMG submission 187173) | Freshwater pond sediment microbial communities from the University of Edinburgh, under environmental carbon perturbations - High... | ecosystem: Environmental > Aquatic > Freshwater >...
CGCGTTCGTCCAGGCCGGGGCGCAGCAGCTCGTAGTGACGGCGGACCTCAGCTTCATCGATCATGGCGCCGAGTCTAACCGCTCCGCCCACGCCTGAGAATCGCCTACCCGCAGTTGCGACCGTACGGTTCTGTTGTTTTGGCTGAAGCCCCAAACAGGGATGTTCCTATTTTGTCCGCTTAACGTATATTTCTGCCCGTTCAACAGACGCCCTTTCCCTCAGCTTGACGCCGTCCAAGCTCCCGGATCGCGCGATAATCGAACGGGGTCTGAATGGAGCGCCCGGCCAGCGTGCGCGTTTCGAGGGGAGCCATCTTGTCGGCGATGGATCGACCACTGTGGATCAGGTGCAGAATTTCGATGACGTCGTGCGGCGGTTGGGGAACGCGCAAGCCACCGGTCGTATCGTCGATCAATGGCCTTGCTTCTCCCAACACCCAGTTGAAGCGGGCGGGCAGAAAAGCGGCGTCGGCATGGCGGCGGTGAACCGCCAGATTCAAAGCGGTCTGCTCGAAGATGTGATACAGCGTGTCCGACCGTTCCATCGAAAAGTCCAAGATTGGGCCAATTTCCGCTGCCCACAGGCCCCAAATCGGCGAGCCGGTCGGCATGGCGAAAACCCCGGAACAAATTTCGCCCAGCACCAGCATGGTTTGCGCCAAAGCTTCGGGCAGCAGCGTTCGGTAGACCGGCAGAATGGCCGCCCGCGCCTTCAACGCTCCCAGCCCGTGATAGCGGGTGTAGGCTGAATCAACCGTTGGCACGACGGCGATGTCCCGGCCTGCTGCTGCTGCGGCCAGCGTCGCAAGCGCCGTCGGCGTCGCCACCCAGGTGTCGGCGTCGAGCCAGATGTAGGTCTGGTAGCCGGGAAAATAATCGCGGAGATGGGGACGAGCGGTCATCGCCTTGATCCATTCCGGCGGTCGGAAACGGGCTTGGTGCTCGGCGCTCATGTGCCAATCGGGAACGGCGAAGCGATCAACGTAGGGAGCGAAGCGGTCGCGGTCCTCGACCGTCAACCCAGTGTCGAGGATGCCGACCGGCAAACCCCCGCCATGGTCACGCACGGACTCCAGAAGCCCGGCCAGCAGCGGCGCATACGCCGTGTTCGCCGAGGTGACGATGATGGTGTCTGCGGGTGTCATGACGCGCCGCCCTCTCGATGTTGCTCGGTGCGCAGATCGCTCCGCAGATGTTCCAGCGCAGTTGTCCATCCGTCATCCGATCTTTGCCGGTACACGGTGAAACCGGGAAACCATACGCTGTGTGGGCCATCGCCCAGCCAGCGGAACTCCGCCGGGAACGGCACGAGGACCCGCGCGTTCAAGCCCAGGGCCGCGCGCAGATGCGTGTTGGTGTTGCTGACGCCGATCACCTCGTCCAGCAGGGCGAGAAGCGCCAGCATCTCTTCCAGATCCTCGTTGAGCGCGCCAAAATCGACGACCGACCGACCGATCAACTGGGCAAAAGCGGCCACCTCGCCCATTTCCGGCTGGCGCTGCAACGACAGGATCGTGCCTGGGGTTTCGGCCAGGACAGCGGCGAGCGCCTCGCAAGGGATCCGCTTGTCCAACATGTCGATCACGCCCGCCCGCCAGGTGACGCCGATGTATGGCGGCGGCCCCAAGGCGCTCAACCGCGCGCGCAAGCTGGTCACACGGTCGGCCAGAGGGAAAAGGCGGATTGAAAGGGGATGATCCGGTTCGGCAAAGGCTGCGGTCAGGTGGGGCAGGTCTCCCACCGACAGCAGCGTGCCAAGGCCCGGCGGATCCTCAGCGGCGCAGGTCGAGACGTGATCGAGAAAGGGCAGTCGGGCGACCAGTCCAGCGATCTTGGGATGCGCGCGGTAGGTGATCCAGGCTCCGGCCTCTTTCAGACGGGGGACGAAGCGCAGAAAGAAAATCTCGTCGCCCAGCCCCTGGTCGGCCACCACCAGAAGCCGACGCCCTTGCAGATCGCGGGGAAGCGGGCGTCGATCAAATGGATTCGGATCCAAACGGGTGGATGGGCGAGCGAGGTAATGCGCCCAGCCTTCAGCCAGCCGACCCTGGCAAAGCAGAGCGTGCGCGAGGCTATAACGGGTGTTTGGGTTCTCGGGTTCTAGGGCAAGAACCCTTTTGCCCAAAAGGGTGGATAGGTCAAGAAGCCCTTTGCTGTGCGCCGCAACGGCCAGGGCGTGCAGCCCGGCCCCGTTGGATGGATCAATGGCCAGAGCGCGTTCCAGAACCGCCGCCGCTTCCTGGCAAAGACCTTGGACGTTCAGCATCTGCGCCACCCCCAAACGGGGTTCGACAGCGCTCGGATCCAACGTCGCCACGGCCCGGTAGAGAGCCGCCGCCTGGGGCCAGCGTCGTTCGCTCCGGTGCAGGGCCGCCATGGCGTACACCTGGGCGGGAGACAGCCGGATCGGTTGCGGGGCGCCAGATGGGGACGTGTCGGTCATGCTGCGCCGCGCGGGTCAGACAAGCCGGGCGGTCAAGAGATCGCACTTGACGAGCCACCCCACGCTGCGCGCGACGCGCGCGCCCTCGCCCGGCGGGAAAAGAGCAAGCAATTCCTCCAAACCCCGCTCGGTGTCCTGGACATGCGTCAGCAAACGCAGGGTTCCCTCCCGTGACAACAGGGTCGCGGCGGAAAACGTGTTCATGCTCGCCACCAGGATGTGATCGAGCGCCGCCGATGGATCCGCATGCCGACAGGACAGGCGGGTTTCCAGCCCCATCCTTTGGGTGGCAAAACCTTCGAACAGGCTGAAAGGATCCCGGCGCAGGGGGGCCGGCGGAGCGCTGGGGCGCTGGGGCGCCAACTCAACGGCGGTTGCCCGCAGATGAGCCAGCTCCTCCCACAGCCGCTCATAGGCGGCGATCACCACCGGCCAATCAAACAGCGCGCGCGCGCGACGCCGACCGGCTTCACCCATTTGGCGGCGCAATCCAGGGTCCTCAACCAGTCGGACCAAGGCATCGCTGGCGGCGGCGCTGTCCACAGCGGTCGCCTGGCTGGCGGCGCCAATGTAACGGTCAAAATTGTCGATCTCCAGCATGTGGCGGAAGGCCAACTCCTGCCCGCTGGCGCCGGGCAGCGGCATCAACGTCGGGATGCGGAAACCGACCTCGCCATCGCTCACCGTATCCCGGTAGCCGTCCCAGTCAGAGACGATCACCGGAAGACCGGCGGCCATCGCCTCGATTGGGGTCAGGCCAAAGGTTTCCTGGATGTTGTCGGAAAGCGACATGAACAGGTCGGCGGCAAACCAGGGAGCCAGGGCGTGGGCCGGGTCGGCGCCGTCCAGCATGATGGTGTTGACCGATGGGCAATAACGGCGGGCGCCGTCGCGGAACTGGCGCTCAATGTCCGGGTTGCTGGCCGAGCCGGTGAGAATCAGGTGAATCCGGCGGCCACAGCGCGCTTGCGCCTGTTCGCAAGCCAGAAACATCGCCAGGGGATGCGCCTTGGCGTGAAAGGACAGCCGACCGAAGAACAGCACCGCCACATCGTCGGCCCCGATTCCGTGCGCCTGCCGCAGTTGCGCGCCTGCCGCCCGGTTTTCCGGGGTGTCGGCAAAGCGGTCGCAATCGACGCCCAACGGGATCACCGGCAAGCGCACCGGGCTGACGGCTGGCGCGCCAAAGCGTGTCGCCAGATAGTCCCCCCAACCACCGAGCAGAGTTTCAATGGCGGCGCGCGCCGGGTTGGAGGTGACGATCAGCGCGTCCCACGGCTGAACCGGCGCGATCATGTAATCGCCGAAGGCGTCGAGCACCCGTTCGGAGCAAATCGTGTGCGTCACCCCGCACAGGCTGTAGGCCCGGGCGTTGGCGAAGCGCCGCCGCCATGCGGATTCGCCCAGCGCCGGGCCGGGCAGGAACAGGCAACCGGGACCGGAGAGCTTGGCCGGTTCCCCGGTCGGAATCCAGGAGACCGGGCGGGGGCGTCCCGCCGCCCGTTCCACCACCCCGGCGAACTCCACCGCCAGCCGCCGGTCGGCGGCGTAGCAGTGCAGGGCGGCGACCTCATGATGGCGGGCAAACGCCGTCAGGAAGCCGGCCCCGGCGGCATGACGCCCTTTCAGGTCAGAGCGCCCGATGGAGTAAGCGTCGGGATGGTAATAGACGGCGGCGGTGGCGGGCATGGCGGGTCAGCTCGGTGTCTGGACGCTTGATGAGCGCGGAAATCTCAAGGGCGCAATTCCGGCACCCGCTCGTACAGGCGGGCGTCGAGTTCTTCCTTACGGTCCAAGAGGGAGTGATACCAGTCCAATCGTTTGCGGAAATGCTGCGCCATCAGACGATGGTCGCGCACATACCCATAGGCGTTGGCGGCGATTCCGGCACGCCAATCGGCGTCTTCGATCAACCGCGTCAGCCCTGCGGCGAACTCTGCGGGCGAATGGAACAGAACGCCGGTGTCGCCATCGCGCAGCGTCTCGGCGTAGATGACCGGGCTGGCCAAGGCGGCGACCCCGTGCGCGGCGCATTCGATGAATTTCAGGTCGGATTTGCTGCGGTTGAACAGGGTGTCGTTCAGCGGCAACAGACCGATGTCGCAACGGCGCAGGGCCTGGATGTAGACGTCATAGCCGCAGGTCGGAATAAAGGCTTTGTTTTCAGTGTCCAGCGCGTCGAAAAAGGCGCGATCATGCACCACCTGCACGCCGATCCGGTTCCGGTTGGCGGCCAGGATACGGTTCAGCGGCTCCATCAGGGGCCGCCAGTCGCCGCCTCGGTTGAAGGCGCCGAAGAACAGGGCCAGCCGACCATCGGCGCGTGGCCGACGCGGCGGCGGCAGAGTGGCGATCTGGTTCGGAAAGACCTGAATTTCGGGGTTGTGGCCGCGCAACTCCCCGGCCAGAAAGTCGGTCGATGTCTGGACCGCGTGCACCCCGCGAAAGGTCAAATACTGGTTCTGGACCATGTTTGGCCAATGATTGGGATGATCGTCAAATTCCGAGACCAGAAGATAGCCTTCCCTCAACAATCCTTTCAGGTCGGGCAGATCCGCCGGGCTGGCGATGCGCCGTTGCAAGATGGCGATGCGCCTTTCGCCGGAAAGTCGCGCCGAATTGAGAATATGCTCGACGGACGTCGTGCAGCGCACGCCAGGGATGGTTTCCAGAAAAGCGTTCGGCAAGTCGATGCGGGTGTCGTTGCAGGCTCCCGCCGGTCGCAGCGTCATCGCGCCGAGATAGAGACGCCGGAAGACCTTCTTCCGCACCGCCCGGACGATCAGGCGAGGGACGCCGTCATCCGTCCTGGTGATCCGCGCCGCGCAATCAACGCCCAAGCCACTGCCTCGCAAAGGTCCATCGGCAAGCGCGGCTTCGATCGCCGCAATGACCGAGGCCCCCCCCGTCGCGATCCGCCGTTGCTCGCACCATGCCCAGGGCAGCACCATGAGAAGCGAACCATCGGGCCGCAGATGGGGCAGAACGGTCGCCAGCACCGCGAACGGGTCGGGCCGTTGCAGGACATCTTCGTGCAACAGCACGGCGTCGAATGGCCGGGAAACCGTCGCCAGCCCTCGGGCCAGATCATCCAACGACCTGGAGAGCGGCACAGACTCGATCATGAAGGCGGTGGTCGGGTTCCGCAGCCTGAATCGCTCCGCCACAGAATGGCCCGACCTGCACATTTCAAACACGGTGCAAGCGTCGACAGGGATCAGCGCGGCCAGCTTCGCGGCAACCGGACTCATCCCCGACGGCCCCGGACCATGGAGTGGATCAGCGACATCTGTTGCTTCAGGCAATGGGCAAGATCGTATTTGCGCAAAACCGTGCGCCGCCCGGCGCGGGCGATTTCGGTGAAATCCTCGCGGTTCTTCAGAACCGACACGACTTGATCGGCCACATTGTCCGGCGAGAAGAAATCAACCAGCAGCCCGTTTTCGCCATGGGTGATGACCTCCTCCACCGGCTTGCTGCGCGAACCGATCACCAGCGCGCCCATCGCCATCGCCTCCAGCATTGACCAGGACAGCACGAAGGGGAAGGTCAGATAGACATGGGCCGACGTCACCCGGAGCATTTGGGTGAAGCGGTCGTAGGGCAGATAGCCCAGGAAATGGACACGCGTTGGATCAACCGGAACCTCGGCCAGCATCTTTTCCCGCCAGTTCGGCGCGTCGGTCGGCGGTCCGCCATAGCTGACGCCGTCGCCGCCGACGATCAGGATCTTGGCGTTGGGCCGTTGCTCGCAGATGCGCGGAATGGCGCGCATGAAGGTGGGAAAGCCCCGATACGGCTCCAAATTGCGGGCGACATACGTCACCACCTCATCCTGCCGGGTCAGGACCGTGCCGTCGGGCAAGGTGAAGGTCGCGTTGGCGTCGGGTTGCAAGGCCGTGGTGTCCACGCCTTCATGAATGACCGTGATTTTCGGGTGATACAGCTTGGGGTGAACGCTGCGCTGCCATTGGGTCGGCGACAGGCCCCGGTCGCAGGATTCCAGCGACAACAGCAGATGCGTGTTGCGGATCCGCGACCGCAAAATGCTGTCCAATTCTGGCGGATGGTTGGGATCAAAATCGAGATCCTGGCCACGGGACTGATAGTAGAATTCGCAATGGTTCAGCAGCGGCGTGTCCGGGAAAATATCCTTGGCGAACAGCGCTTCCCCCCACCCCGGATGGGTGATGATGATGTCGGGGATGAAGCGTTCCTTGCGCATCTGAACCAGGATGCGGGCCACCGCCTGCCCATGCAACACCGCGTCTTCCGTCCGGTACAGATATTGATGGATGGACTTGCTCGGCTCGCGGGCCACCTCGTACGAGATCCGCTTGACGTTCGGCAGGCTCCGGTCCTTGCGCTTGGTGATGAAAACCACCTGATTGTCCGGATTCTGCGCCAACTTTGCGGCCAGATGCTTGTATTGCCCCGGCATATTCTGGTGGATGAAGACGATTTTCATGGCAAGCCGGAAGAAAATGTTAGCGGAAGGAGCGACCGGAGCCGGTCGCCAGAGCGGAGCGGAGGCTGGCGAGATGGGCCGCGACGGCGTGGATCACGCCGGTCCAATCACCAGGAGCGGTTTGGCGGAACAGCCGCGCGGAAGGATACCATGGACTGTCCGGGCGATCCAAAAGCCATCGCCAATCCGGGGAATGGGGCAGCATGACGCAGACCGGGCGGCCCAACGCCCCGGCCAGATGCGCGACGGAGGTGTCGACCGTGACGACCAGATCCAGACTCTGGATGAAGGCGGCGGTGTCGACGAAATCGGCGATGGCGGGGGCAAGGTTGATGGCCGAACCCGCAGGATCCGCATCGGCAAGATCGCTTGTCCGCGCGCCTTTCTGAAGGCTGTAGAAGGTCGCCTCTGGAATCGCGAGAAGCGACGCCAAAGCCTGGCGATCAAGCGACCGCTGGCGGTCGTTGCGGTGGGCGGGATCGCCCCCCCAGACCAACCCCACCGCCAGCGTTCCGGCCCGGCCCGGCGGCAGCGCGGCGCCGGTCGGCGCTTGCAGATAGGGGGCGGCGGTTGGGATGTTGTCCAGCCGGGTCTCGAAGATCCGGGGCAGGCTGAGCAGCGGCAGATGCCGGTCGAAATCCGGCAGAGGATCACCGGCTGAAACCACCGTCACGAACGGAAAGCTGTCCGCGAGCAAGCGGCGCAGCGGCGGTTGGCATTCCAGAACCAACTCCCCGACCCGTTCAGCCACCAGCGGCAGATAACGGGCGAGATGGAGCGTGTCGCCCAACCCTTGCTCGGCGTGCAGCAAAAGGGGCTGGCCCTTCAGCGCCTCGCCATTCCACAGGGGTTGCTCGAACGGGCGGGGTTGGCATTCGGCCAAGCGCCACCGCCATTCATACTCGTCCCACCCTTCGGCCAAGCGACCGGACACCAGCAGCGCCAAAGCGCGGTTCCAGTGCGCCGCAACATTGTCCGGGGTGGCAGCCAAAGCCTCGTCGTAGCAGGCGAGCGCCTGGGCAAGCCGATTCAGCCGCTGATGGGCCATGCCCCGATTGACGGCGGTTTCGACCAACGGACCGCCCGCCATGGCGTCGGCATGGGCGTAAGCGCGCAGCGCCTCCGCTTCTCGGCGCAGCCGCAAAAACAGATCGCCCAGATTGCTCCAATATTTCCCGCGTCCGGGTTGGAGAGCCACCGCAAGGCGATAGAGGGCCTCCGCCATCTCAGCCCGGTCGGTCAGGGCCAGCAGTTTGGCGAGGTTGAAGGCGGTTTCCGCCTGATCCGGGGCCAAGCGCAGCGCGTGACGGTAACTGCGCTCCGCCTGCGCGGATTGTTCGGCCCCCTGCTGGGCCGTGCCCAAATTGGTGTGGAAATGCGCCACGCCAGGAGCGAGCGCGACCGCCCGGAGAAGCCGAGGTAAAGCGTCGGCGGCGCGTTTGCCGCTGAGCGCGGCAAGGCCATGCAGGTGATGGCTGTCGGCGTTGGCCGGAATCCGGTCGGCCAACAGGCGGCACAAAGCCTCCGCGTCCGCTGACTGACCCGCGCGGATCAGGGCGAGCGCCTGTTCCAAACGGGCCTGGACCGCCGATGGCGACGGATCGAACGGATCGGCCACCGCCTGAATCACCGATTTCGGGTTCTGCACCAGCGGGTCCACATGTCGCGGTACGCGGCCTCCATGGCGCGGGCGAAATCCGGGCCGTCGCACAGCGGCGACCGGGCCATCCGATCGCGCAGACCGCCCCGCAAGGCGGCCAGAGCGTCGATGTCGCCCGCCAGACGGGCGGCGATCTCGCCGAACTGGTCGGGCGTGGTGGCCACCAGATCGCCCAACCCAACGGCGTTCAGCACGCTGTTGCCGTAACGGGCGCTGGTCCGGTCGCCCGCCATGGTGATGACCGGAACCCCCATCCACAGCGCTTCGCAGGTGGTGGTCATGCCGCCATAGGGGAAGCTGTCCAAACCGATGTCGACCTGGTTGTATTGCGCCAGATGTGCGTCCTGAAGCTCGGTGCCGCTGACAAGGTCTATCCGCGACAGATCCGCGTCGGCGCGGCGGAAGCGGTCGAGCAGGGATTCGCGGGTTTCGTCGCTTTGGATGTAGCGTGATTTCAACAGCAAACGGGCGGTGGGAACCCGCTTCAAGGCGGCGGTCCACAATCTTGCCGCCGCATCGGACACTTTGGCGAAGTTGTTGAACGACCCAAAGGTGATGAAACCGTTGGTCAAGGCTGGCAAGGCGTTGGGCGCCTCCGCTTCCGGGGCGCGGAAACAGTGGGAAATGCGCGGCAGATTGTAGACCTGTTCGGAAAAAATCTCCGGCGTTCCCTCCGGCGTCAACCAGGGATCGGACAAGCGGTAATCGATGGCCTGCAAGCCGGTGGTGCCGGGATAACCCAGCCATGTCACCTGAACGGGCGCCGGTTTGCAGGCAAAGGCGAGAAGGTTGTGCCGGGCGGTGTGCCCGGTCAGATCGACCAGAATGTCGATCTGATCCTCATGAATTTTGCGTGCAAGTTCCGTCTCGCTCAGCGCTTCGACATCGTGCCAAACCTCAATTTGCTCTTTCAGAAGATCCGTCACCTTGTCGGCGCGGTCGAGGTTGGCGTAGGCGTGAATCTCGAAGGCCGCGCGGTCGTGATGCGTCAACAGATCCATTAGGAACCAGGCGCAGGAATGATGCTTCAGATCAGGCGAGACATAGCCGACGCGCAAACGCCGATCCGGCGACGGGTCGTTGTGATGCTTGGGCCATGTCCGGTGCAACGGTTCGGCGTGCCGGATGTTCCATTCATGATGAAGCTCATACAGCTTCCGGGGCGTGGTCGTGTCCAAATATTGGCTGTAAAAAATCAAATTGCTGCGGCTGCGGAGATTGCCCGGTTGAGCGGCGCACACGCGTGCAAAGGCCTCCACCGCTTCGGGACTTTTCCCAAGAGACGCCAAAGCCAAACCGTAATTGTTGTACACGGGAATATAATTCTTGTTCACCTTCAGAAGATCACGCGAGATATCAGCCGCCAATTGCGCGTTGGCGTGCTTGTGGGCGATGGCGGACAAATTCATATAGGCGGCGTATTTCTTGGGGCTGTAGTGAATAGCCTTGCGGTAGGCCGCAATCGATTGTTTGGCTCCACGCAAGGAATACAGGCTCATCCCCAAGGTGAACCAAGCATCACCATTCTCCGGTTCCATCCGAAGGAACTCTTCGATGACGCCAACGGCTTCGGCGTCACGCTTGAGGTGATGCAGGCTGAGCGCGTGCGGAAGCCAATCTTTCGGGGCTTTTTTATTCTGCGCGTGGATCTGCCGGAACACCGCTTCCGCTTTTGTCCAATCCTGCCGCCCGACCTGGGCGTGGGCCAGATTTCGCAACACTTCGATGCGACCGGGGGCAACCGCCAAAGCGGTTTCGAACTGCTTGCAAGCCGCCTCATACTCATGAAGCGCGTGATGAGCCAACCCCAAGGCGTTCAAAGCCGACAGATTGCTTTTGTCCAGCGACAGAGCAAGCTGCAACAGCGGAATCACGGATTTCGCCGATTTCGTCAGGGTCCCAATCGACCCCAGCAGGATCAACGCATCGACCACCGCCTGACCATTCCGCAAAGCGTCGCGGCAGCAGGCCACCGCCTCCTCGTAACGGCCAGCGGCGAAAAACGCTTTGGCGTTCGCAATCGCGGACGCCGGGGCCATGGTCTCGGCAGAGGACGGAGATGCGTGCATTGTTGGCAAAATCCAGAAAGAAACGCGCCGCACACCTTATGGGCAGCCAGAGGGGGAGGCAATCGAAAGGAACAGGGCGTGGGCGGAACATTCAGGAAAAAGCATGATGCGTCAGACGACAAAGGCCGCATGGCGCAGGCAAAAAAAAAGGGGCAGGCCAAAGCCTGCCCCCCTTCTCAACCGACAGCACCAAACTTAGGCGATGATGATGAAGTCAGACGAGCTGATCTGCGTCACACCGTCCAAGGTGGCGATACCCGCGCGGCCAGCCGTGCCGACCGGGGTCGCGTCATAGTACAGAATGCTGCTGCTGGTGTCGAACAGCAGATACATGCCAGCCAGACCGTCCGTGGCGCCCTGTCCAGCCGCCCCAAAGACCTGAGTGGAGAGGCTGGCCGTATCAAGCGCCGCGAAAGTGGCGGTCGACAAGGCGATCTTGTCGGTGCCACGTTCAAAGCTGGCGACATAGTCGGTGCCGCTCGCCGCCGAGATGCCGGTGGACGTATAGCCACCGCTGGTGATGTTGTCGAACACCAGGACGTCGGCGCCCGCGCCGCCTTCCAGGCGGTCGGTGCCCCAACCACCATACAGCGTGTCAGCGCCCGCGCCACCAAGCAGGGTGTCCGCGCCCGAACCGCCATAGATGACATCGTTGCCGTTGTCACCGTACAGCATGTCGCTGCCGCCGGTGCCAAACGTGCCGGTGGTGGTGCCAACGAAGTCACCAAAGATGGTGTCGTTGTCGGCGCCGCCATAGATGGTGTCGTTGCCAGCGATGCCGCCGAACAGCGTGTCCGCGCCGGCGTTGCCGAACAGCAGCGAGCCCACGGCCGAACCAGCGACCACCGCCGTATCAGCAAAGGCAAAGAGCTGATCGTTGCCAGCACCACCAATCAGGGTGTCGGCACCAGAGGCAGCGGCGAGCGCACCAACAGACGCGCCATAGATGGTGTCGTTGCCGTTGTCGCCGAACAGGAGATCGGCCCCAACGCCACCCGAGATGCTGTCGTTGTCGGCGCCGCCATAAATGGTGTCCGCAACCACGCCACCAACGAAGATATCGTTGCCAGCGTTGCCGAACAGCAAGCTGCCGGTGGAGTCGAGAGCGTAGGAGATGGAATCGTTGCCAGCGCCGCCAGTAACGGTGTCGGCGCCAGCGCCGCCCGTGACCGTGTCGTTGCCGTTGTCACCAAAGAGCAGATCGTTGCCGTTGCCGCCGTCGATCGAATCGTTGCCAGCGCCGCCATAGATGGTGTCGGCGACGCTGCCGCCGACGACGATGTCATTGCCAGCGTTGCCGAACAGCAGGTTGCCCGAGCTGTCGAGCGTGCCGGTGTTGTCGCCGCTGCCGAAGATCGAATCGTTGCCGTCGCCGCCATAGATGGTGTCGGCGCCGCTGCCGCCGACCAGCGTGTCGCTGCCCGTGTCACCGAGAACACGGTCCGCGCCAGCGCCAGAGTTGATGACGTCAGAATCCGCGCCACCGAACAGGGTGTCGGCGCCATCGGAACCAACGATGCTGTCGGTGCCGGCGTTGCCGAACAGGAGCTGACCAACGGTGCTGGACGTGGTGGTGATGGTGTCTTCGCCGCTGCCGCCAAAGATGGTGTCGGCGCCGAGCGCGGTCAGGCTGTCCGCGCCGCCAAGACCCAAGACCAGATCGGCCTCGGACGACGACGTCAGGGTATCAGAGGAATCCGTAAGAGTAATCGTTGCCATTTTAGCCCCTCTAACCAATAAACCGGTTCGTTTGGATCCAAGGGGGGCGGTACCGTAGGCACAGCCCTGGCGAGCCAGGCCGATAATCCCTTGAACTGTGGATACGCATAAGGGGTGTCGCACAAAAAGGCAAGCGTATCGGATGCGGCGCGCCTGATTTGGAAGCCCTGCCGAAATCGGAAGGCACGACTGTGGCGGCTGAGACACACCTCTAAAAGCAGAAAGATACAAGAAAGTGGCTCGAGCGGCTCAGAAGCTATTCATAGGATCACAAAAAGAAAACAAACCACGGATAATCACCAAAAATAATATTTTTAGTGTTGCTCTCTCAATTTTGGCGAAAATTGTCAAATATATATGAATATAATTGCGGGAAACGTGGAAATTTTTGCGGGAAATTAATAATTGTCGAAATCTTCCATCTAATAATTATCTGCATAATACGAAAATTATTGCATTTTATGGCAAGAATTAGGAAAAACTCGCAAAGAACTGGGTTTTTGCGTCGATTCGACAACGTATTCACGGTGAACAAAATTAAAGCGGCGCCCTTGGAATAGAGTGCCGATTGGTTTCGCCGCCCCGATCCCTTGCCGATGCAAATCGCCCAGAAAATGCCCGGCCTCGAACACCGACGCAAAACGGGCCTGACGCCGCAGGAGGAAAGGGGCGGCCATCATCGGGGAGGCGGTTAGGACAGGGCGGCAGGCAACACATGCTCTCGGTACCAGGCGTATGCGCTTTCCACCCCCTCGCGCAGTCCGATGCGGGCGCTCCAGCCCAGCCCGGCCAGTTGTCCGACATCCAGCAGCTTGCGCGGGGTGCCGTCCGGCTTGCTGGTGTCGTAAACGAAGCGTCCGGTGAATCCCACGACATCGGCGATCAACTCCGCCAATTCGCGGATGGTCACGTCGGATCCGACGCCGACGTTGAGCGGCACGTCGCCCGAGTAGTTTTGCAACAGGAAGACCGAGGCGTCGGCCAGATCATCCACATGCAGGAACTCGCGCCGGGGTTGGCCGCTGCCCCAGATCTCCACAGCCTCCAATCCCTCGCGCTTGGCGCGGTCGATCTTGGCCATCAGGGCGGGCAACACATGGCTGGACGTCAGATCAAAATTGTCGCCGGGGCCGTACAGGTTGGTCGGCATCAGCGAGATGAAATCGCAGCCATATTGCTGGCGGTAGGATTGGCACAGCTTGATGCCCGCGATCTTGGCGATGGCGTACCACTGGTTGGTCGGCTCCAGCGGCCCGGTCAGCAGCGCGTCTTCGGTGATCGGCTGCGCGGCCAGTCGCGGATAAATGCAAGACGAGCCAAGGAACAGCAGCTTGCTCACCCCTGCCTTCCACGCCGCGTGGATGACGTTCGCCTCGATCACAAGGTTGTCGTAGAGGAATTCCGCCGGGCGGGTCGAGTTGGCCAGGATGCCGCCGACCCGAGCCGCCGCCACGACCACCGCATCGGGCCGCTCCGCGTCCATCCACGCTTCGACCTCGGCCTGTCGGCGCAGATCGACGCGGTCACGCCCGGCGGTCAGGACAGCGCAGCCCTCCCGGCCCAGGCGGCGGACGATGGCGGATCCCACCATGCCCCGATGCCCGGCCACCCAGACGCGGCGGCCGGTCAGAGAAAAGGGGGAAGACGGCGCCGCCGTCTCAGCCACGGTCGCCATAGCGCGGGGCCTCCAGCTTGATTGCGTGCAAATCGGATTCGACCATTTCCCGGACCAGATCGGGGAAAGCGGTGGTGTGAGTCCAGCCCAGCTTCTCCCGCGCCTTGGACGGGTCGCCCAGCAGCAAATCCACTTCGGTTGGGCGGAAATAGCGGGGGTCGATTTCGATCAGGATTTCACCCGTCTCGGCGTCCACGCCCTTCTCATCGACCCCGCTGCCGGTCCAGGCGATCTTGCGGTCGGTGTGCGAGAAGGCCAATTCGACGAATTCGCGGATGCTGTGCGTTTCGCCGGTGGCCAACACATAATCGTCGGGCTGGTCCTGTTGCAGGATCCGCCACATGCCTTCCACAAAGTCGCGGGCGTGGCCCCAATCGCGCTTGGCGTCGAGGTTGCCCAGATAGAGGCGCTTCTGACGATCCAGCGCGATGGCGGCGACGGCGCGGGTGATCTTGCGGGTGACGAAGGTTTCGCCCCGCGTCGGGCCTTCATGGTTGAACAGGATGCCGTTGGAGGCGTGCAGCCCGTAAGCCTCGCGGTAATTCACCGTGATCCAATAGGCGTAAAGCTTGGCGGCGGCGTAGGGGCTGCGCGGGTAGAAGGGGGTCGTTTCCTTCTGCGGCGTTTCCTGCACCTTGCCATACAGCTCCGAGGTGGAGGCCTGATAGAAGCGCACCCGGTCGGACAGCTTCAGAATGCGGATCGCCTCCAGCAGGCGGAGCGTTCCAATGCCGTCGGCGTTGGCGGTGTATTCCGGCGTCTCGAAGCTGACCTGCACATGACTCTGGGCCGCCAGATTGTAGATTTCGGTCGGCTGGACCTCCTCCACCACGCGGATCAGGTTGGTCGCGTCCGTAAGGTCGCCATGATGGAGCACGAAACGCACATCCGGTTCATGCTGGTCACGGTAGAGATGATCGACGCGCGCTGTGTTGAAGGACGAGGAACGCCGCTTCAGCCCATGCACCCGATAACCCTTGGCGAGCAAAAGCTCCGCCAGCAAGGCGCCATCCTGGCCCGTGGCTCCGGTGATCAACGCGACCTTGTCTGACATACGCTCTTCCTTACCGTCGGCTTTGGATCGCCCGCCCCATGCGTGCGGCGGGCGACGCCTTGTAATTCACCAGTTGGCGGAAAGCGTCAAGCCGCGCGCATGGCGCACCCGGAAAATGGAGTGTCGCTTTTGGTTGTTTGCCCAAAAACCCTTTTGCCCAATAGGTTTCTTGCCATCATGCCCATCAAGGTGGGCGGCGCACCAATGCCTCAGCCCAGACAGAACCCCACAGATACTCATTATTATTCAATGGAATAGAGGATATCCCCTGTCGGAGCGCAAGACAAGCCCAAGAACCCAAATATCCTTTTGGGTTCTTGACCAAAAGAATTTCAGAGCAAGAGACCTCTTGCCCATCTGCCCGATGACACTTAAAGTCCAACGCGTTCGATCCCAGTTCTCACCATTCGGAGCGGCCCTCCCGTGATCACCATTGCCCTGGCCAGCAACAAGGGCGGTTGCGCCAAAACCACGATGGCCTGCGCCTTGGCGACGGATCTGGCGCTCGATGGCTTGCGCGCCAGCATCCTTGATTGCGACCCCAACCAACACGCCGCCGCTTTCGGACGCCGGGCCGACCTTCCTGGCTTTTCAATCGTTCCCAATGTCGGTGAGGAGAGCGTCATTGGGGAGATTCGCAACGCCCGCAGCGGCTGCGATTTCCTGATCCTTGACCTGCCCGGCGTCGCCTCGCGCTTGACGATCCTGGGGATCGGCAAGGCGGCGTTCGTCATCGTGCCGTGCCAGCAATCCGCCCCCGACCTGCGCGACGCGCTGCGCACCAACCACCAGATCGACGAGACTGGCGACATTGGCAACCGGGTCATCGGTCGGGCCATGCTGTGGACGCGGGTGCCCTCAGGCTTTGAAAGCCGGGTTGCCCGGCAGATCCGCAGCGATGGCGAAACCCGCATGCCGACTTTTTCCAGCAGCCTGATGGAGCGAACCGCCTACAAGGAAATGCTGCTGACCGGCGTTCCTCCCCGGATGTCGGATCCCGACGGCGCGGCGGCGGCCAACATCCAGGCGATCAAATCCGAACTTTTGAGGCGGCTGGCCGAACTGGACGCGGCCGTCCGTACGGAGGCGCTCGCATGACCAAGAATCGCCGCGACCGCCAGCCCCTGCCGTCCGCTTTCGACGGCGAAGACGCTGTTCCAACACGCCCCGACACGTCTCTGCGCCGTTCGGATCTGTCCGCCCTGGCCGCGCTTGCCGATGGGGTGGACGATCAGCGTCTGCTGGCTGGCGCGGACGAGTTCGCCACCACCATCGGCCTGCCCTCTCTGCGCCCGATGGCCACTCTGCGCCACGCGCCGGAAGTCGTGCCGATCCCGGCGCCCCTCCCAGAACCTCCGCCGCGTGAGCCAACCGAAGAGTTCAAGGTGACGGTGCCGCGCTATCTGAACCGCCAGCTCGCGGCGCTCGCCGCCGAACGTCGCGTCACCAAACAATATCTGGTTCTGGAGGCGCTGCGCGCCGCTGGCTACCGCCTGGACGACGCCGATTTGCATGAGGATGGCCGCCGCTATCGCGGACGCCGGGCCACTGAACGCGATGGCGGCAACCAAAAGGCTTGATGGCCGAAAGGTCAAGAACGCAAGAGACCAAAAGCCCTATGGGGCAAAAGACCTTTTGCTAAGATTTGCCGGGCGCCGGTTGACTCTTGTTGGGCATGGGGTCGTAACCGTGTGGGGGAGCGTTGGAAAACACCAGTCGCCGATCTAGATAACGGGGATCGCCATGGCGGATCTCCAAAAAGCCCGCATTCTCCCGCGCCGGTTTGTAAGCCGCAAAATGCCGAATCAGCCCCAGTGTGGCGGCGCTTTCCAGCGGCCCGACATAACTCGTGGCCCGGTCGAGAAAATCAGGCGTCGCAGCCCACCGGCGCATCTGATCCTCGGTCAGGAAAAAGCACCCGCTGTGCGGATTTGGCACCCGCTGAAAAACCACGTTTCCGCCCAAATGAGCCGCTTCGATGCGCTTGGGCGTCTCAACGGCGATCTGCGGCAAAATCACGTCTGCGGAACGCGGCACTCCGTCAAGGTAAAGCCGCAGCACCGCCCCCGTGTCCGTCACCTCGAAGCGGTTGGGCTGAAGAACGCAACGGGCATCGCCGACCAATTCCTGGAACCACATCAGTTTGCGGAAAAAGAACAGATCCTCGATCCGCAGATCATCTTCCAGGTAGACATACCAATCGTACTGGCCAAGCCCATCCCGCAGAACCGTATGGCACTCATAACCAAGCAACGGCGGAGAGACGGCGGTGGCGTGGTGGCGACACAGCCCAGACGGCACGCGATCCACCAGATGCTTGTCGCCCGTTGTGCACACCACAATGTCCAGCGTTGCGTTGGTCGCCTCGTTTGTCGGGCGCAGACAACCCCCCGGACCATAAAGCAGCCCTTGCGCGGAGCCAAACGCTTGGTGAAGAGAGGTCAGGCTGGCCACCAAGCTGGCCAAACGGGGCTGATGATCCGGCCCCAGAGAGCCGTAATAGCCAAGATTGGTCGCTTGGTAAAAGTGGGGAATGGCAACGAGGATGCGCATGGCGTCATATCTTGTTCCAGAATGCCACCACCTAATGCACGCTACCCTTTCGCCCGTCAACCGACCTGACTGGCGGCATCAAGTGAGGTGATGTGGTCGGTGGCCCTTTCACCGGGAAATGGTGTCAAAGCTGATGACACGAGGAAAAATCTACGAGGCGCCGCTCCGCCGCGTCGTCGCCGCTCACCCGGCGAAGCGAGAAATTTGCTCGGCGGGTGGATGTGCCAGGGTACGGAAATAGCTTAAACCACTGTCCAGTTTCTTGGGCCACTTCTTCTTGCATCCTACGAGTTCTTGCGAACCGCCCGTTGCGCCCGATGGCGCAACAGCAGCCCGACGGGGCGCAGCCATGGATAAAGCCAGGACAGCCGTTCCGGCAACGGAATGGTGTCCCAATCGGCGGAGCGGTGGCTTTCCAGCGCCACGTCCTCCCATATATCCCGCCAGCGATCGCGCGTTTCCCATCGGTGATAACGGCGCCAGAAACTCCGCGTCATGTGCGCCGCGCTTCCCAGCGGCGGTTCGCGCAGCCAGCCGACGCCACCGAACAGCCGCTCAACGAAGCGGTCGGTGCTGACCTGCGCCTTGCGACTGACAGCCTGGGCGCCGAAGCTGGTGGATCCAAGCCAATCCCGTCCCAGAATCATCGCCCGGCGCATGGCTCCCCCGCTGCCCGAGCCATCGGCGAAGGCCAGAAGAGCGTCGTTCTGGCCTGCCTCGACGCAGCGCTCCAGATCAATCAACCATTGCAGACGGTCCCAATTGTGTCCGTCCCCATGAATGCACAGATACAGCGGCAGCATGGGAAAGGACAGGCAGGGGACGGCGCTGGATCCCAGATGGGTTTCCGCGCGCGCCTGCCACAGACTGCTAAAATCGGTGGCCAGCAAGGTCCGGGAACCGACCAGCCGATGATGAAGCTCGACCATGGCCCCGGTGTCCGGGTGACGGAAGGTCCAATCCTTGCCGCCGCGCAGTTCGGCCTTGAAACGGGCCTCCGACATGGGACCGCCATCGGGAACATAGCCGATGGCGGTCAACGCCTCCCCGGCGGCGCGAAAATCATCGGGGGCGACCAGAAGATCAATGTCCCCAACCCCTCGCGCGGCGATGTTTCCGTACAAGGAAGCGGCCAACGCCACGCCTTTCAGAACGATCGCGCGCACGCCAATCGCGGCAAGGCGGTCGATCAACCGACAAACCTCCGCCGTCTGCGCCAAGGCGCGGCGTGTGTTGACCGTCACCAACTGGCTCAGGGTCTCTTCCACCTCGCTTGGAATGGAAAGGCCCGTGCCAGCCCGCAACCGTGGCCGGACCAGAAAGGCGACCCGATGCCGTCGCACCCCACGCAACACCACGCCCCAATCGAGGTTTTGGCGAATGAGCGCGTTCAACGCCTGTCGGGCGTCGTCATCGACATTCGGACGGGCGGCCAAGCACAGCAGTTGAAATTCCGGCGCCAACACCGGCCCGCTTCCGGTTCCGCTCATGATGCCTTGGCGAGAGAGACGGGGGGGCGCGCCTGGATGAAACGGATGGTCGAACCGCGCAGCGCGATGGCGGTCAGCGGGCCACCGGCATAAGCGCCGGTGTCGATGCCGATGCGGTTGTCCCGAACCTCGGGGTATGGGGTGATGGAATGGCCATGCACAATCCGTTTCTCGTGCCGTCCGGGAAACATCAGGAAGGGATCCCGGATCCAGCACAGATCATCCAGATTTTGCCGAGCCAGGGAGATCCCCGGCCGGACGCCGGCATGGACAAAGCCATAATCGCCCACGGTCATCATGGGTTGCAGATTTTCCAGAAACGTCTGGTGATGCGGGGGCATCCGCTCGCGCAGTTGGTCACGCAGAGCCGTCAACTCCGCCGGATCATCGGTGTCGCGCAGACCGGGAACGCCATAGCTTGCCAGCGTCGCAATCCCCCCGAATCGCAGCCAATCTTGCCCGCCTTCGGGATCGCGCAGAAAATCCAGCATCGCGAGTTCATGATTGCCGACCAGATGGTGAATCGTGAAACCCGGCATGGACAACCCGGCCAGCCGTTCGATCACCCCGGCGCTGTCAGGACCGCGATCAATGTAGTCGCCAAGGAAAATCAACGTTCGCCGTCCAACGCCGGGGGCTGTTTTGGCGTCATCGCCGATGCGCGCCAACAGATCATCCAACAGGGTCAGCGAACCATGAACATCGCCAACCGCATAAACCTCGTCCCCATCCGGGACGAGGCTGACGGCGGCCTCAGAGTCCGGCTCGGCCCGGGCGTTTTCGACGAAGGACGCAACAGAACCGATCAGAGTGCGAAACCAGCGAAAGCCGCCGCCCGGTGGAAACCACCCCCCTGTCACGATGCGCTGGCGGTGGACGTGTCTCTAACAGGATCCGCAACCTGCGGGGTTTGCGCCTGCTGGGTTGTGGTGGTGGTCGTGGTGGTCGTGTTTTGCTGAGGCGTGTTTGCGACCGTGCCACCAGTCCCCGTCTGTGGCGCCGTCTGTTGAGCTGGCACATTCTTGGCCAAAATCTCGTTCATCTGTGACGCGTTGCTCGTGTTGACATTATTGAGCGTGGTGTTGGCGCTCGCGTTGTTGATCGCCTGTGTCACGGCCACGGTCGTTCCGGGGGAGGAGGCGGTGATCGCGGCGGAATTGGACGCCGCAAAGGCGTTCGCCATGACCTGCACGGCGGCGGTGGGCGACGACTGGTACACCGTCGGATTCGACACCACCGAGGTGACGGAGACGGTCATCGCCGCAACCGCTTCGGGGGCCACGCGCTGAGCGCCCGGATTGACGATGATCCGGGCGGCGGAGGTGGCGACCGACATGGATTGCTGCGGCGCCGTCTGCTGCACCGCCGCGCTGGATCCCACCGACCGGGTCGCTTGACCGGCGAGTTGGACGGCGGCGGCCGGGTTGGTCGCCAGAACGCTTTCAGCCACGACCATGGACTGAACAGCCATGTTCGCGATCAGCGTGGAGTTGCCGGTCTGGGACGCGATGGTCATCGACGACGAGGCGACGGAGGCGGCCAGTTGGGGCGCCGTCCGCTGGACCGCCGGAGACACATAGATGCGCGCCGCGCGCGTCAGCACATTTTCCGTCTGCTGCGGAGAGGAGGTGAGGACGGGAGTCGTGCGCACCGCCTCCACGGCGGCGGCGGCGGCCTGGATGGCCACCTGCGGGTTGGTGGCCAACGAGGCTTCCGCCGCAACCACCACCTGAGAGGCCAACGCGGCCGCCCGTTCTGGATTGCCGCCAGACAGGGTGTTGATGGCCGCCGACATCTGCTGCGCGTTGCCTGAAACAAACGCCGCGCGCAGGGCCGGGGGAAGCGTGGCGCCCGGCGTTTGCTGCGCGCCCTGTTGGGCCAGGGCGGGAACGACCGGAATGGTAAGCGCCAGAGCCGTCAGCAGAAGCGCGGCGCGCAGGCCGCTTTTCGTTCCGGTGTAAAAGCTCGTCTTCATTCCTACGCTCCAAATGGCGAATCGGGGCAATCACAATCTCAGGAGTGGTGGCGCACCCCCACCTATGCCCATCATTAAGTGTCGTTTAGAGTATCATGCTCCGGTTGCCTTTTCCACCCATCACCGTCTGTCGTCGGCGGGCCTTTTGGCGTGGACCACACGGCCCATGGCCGTTCCGGCGATGGCGGCCCAGGTCAGGGCGATGGCGGGAATCTGCATGCTGAAATCCAACAAGGAATGAGTGGCGATCAGCGACGTCGCCGCGCAGCCCAGGGCGGCTTCGGTTCGCCGTTCTGGAAAACGGAACGCGGCCCGCAAACACACCGCAAAGGTGACGGCCACCGCGCCGACCAGAAGAAAAGCCGCCGGAATCCCAAGCTCCATGGCCAATTCCAGGTAAAGGCAATGGGCCTGCAACCACACTTGGGAGACGCTGGCCGGGCGGGCCATGGCGAACATGTCGGGGAAGCTGCCCAAACCATAGCCAAGCAGGGGGCGATCGGCGATCAGGCCGACGGTGGCGGCGTAGACTCTGACCCGGTCAGCCGCTTCGGAACTGGGATTGGCCGCGCCATAATACAGGAACAGGGCAAAGGCCGAGGCGACAGAGGCAACCAACCCAAGGGCGATGACCGCCCGTTTCCACGGCCCCAGCCGATGACCGTGCCGGGCATAGGCAAAGACGGCGATTCCGATTCCGGCGGCGACAATCCCCGCGCGTGATTCCGTTTCCAGAAGGGCCAAAAGGCCAACGCCGAACCCGAACAGATACAGCATGGCCGGGCGCGCCAAATGAACGATCAGGCGTCGCCACCCATCCACCCCGTCCATCCGGCGGCTGATGGCCGCCAGGGCCGTCAGCAGCCCAAGCCCGGCGTAGGTGGCGTAGCTGTTGCGGTTGACGAAGGTGGACGTCAGATTGTCAAAATAGGCCCATTTCTCCATCCACAGAATGCTGTTGGAGTTGGAATAGAAGGCCGCCAACCCATAGATGGCGTACAGGGCGGCGGCGATGGCCAAACCGTCGGTCATGGCGTCGGCCCGGCGGTTGGACGCCGCGTGCTGATACGCCAGCCAGAAGGCCAGCCCGTAACTGGACAACCGGATCAGCCCATCCACCCCCGCCGACGGGGCAAGCCCGATTTGGCCCACAGCCCCCGGAGCCGTCGCCAACGCCGTCGTCACGTCGCGCCACAGCGGATGCCAAAGATCGGGAAAGAGCGCGCCCCCCCAGATCTGCGCGGCCCCCCACCCCAAAACCAGGAAAAAGGCGACGCCCGGAATCGCCAGAGGGCGGGCCGCGTTGAACGGGGCGCCGCGTTCCCGCAGGATCGCCAATGGCCAGAACAGCGCCAACGCCGCCAACAGCGCCGCAAGGAGCGTCCACGCGAAGGGACGGTTCGAACCCAACGGCAAGGGAGCCGCCGCTAGGACGCCCAGGAAAATCGAGAAATGCGTTCGCCTTGGTCGCATAGGCCGTTGTTCGACTTTTTCAGTTGGCGGCGGTTCAAGGAATAGGGGATACGCGGTTTCGTCACAAGCGGTGGTCTTGCCGCGTCAACCCTTTTCACACGGCTCGGATTTGAACGGTGGTTCCATTGCTTTTGGTGTATTCACCCCGCAGACGTGGACACGGATGGGCGCTTATGAGTCATAAAACGCTCGCGCGAACGACAGGCTTCGACTGCACGCATCAGGACATTGCCCCTCTCATCGCCGGTTGCGTCGATGATTCGCCGATCAGGGGCGTTCGTCGTCGCGCGCGCTGTCACCCATTCATCCCAACCGCCGCCGTCGTGCGCCGTCCGGTGGGGCGGAATGGGTGACAGCGCGGCTCTGATCGGGCGGGCGCTGCGGTGGACATGGGGGGTCAACACCCTGTCGGCCCTGCTGCAACTGGCTTTGGCCTGCCTGACCGTGCGTTTCCTGGCGCCCGCCGATTATGGGCTGATGGCGGCGGTGGCGGCGGCGGTGCGCTTCGCCCTTTATCTGGCCGATCTCGGCATCTCATCGGCCATCGTCCAGAAACCGGATCTGGATCTGGAGCAGGACGTGCCGGTCCTTTTCCGGGCGTCCGTCGCGGCGGGCGGGGGCACGGCTCTGGCGGTCTGGCTGCTGGCCCCCTGGCTGGCGGAGTGGAGCGCGCACCCGGACGCCACCACGCTGATCCGGCTCTATGGCCTGACCGCCCTCTTCTCGGGGGCTGGCTTGACCGGCCTCGCCCTGGCCCGGCGGCGGTTGGATTTCCGCGCCGTCAGCCTATGGGGGCTGGCGGCGACGCTGGCGGGCCAAGGGCTGGTGACGTTGCCGCTGGCGATCGCTGGTTTCGGGGTGTGGAGCCTGATGGCGGGCGCGCTGGTCCAGGCGGCGGTGACGGCGGCCTTCGCCTTGTGGTCGGGGGGCGTTCGCTGGCGCGTCGTCGGCTCCTCCCGCGCCCGTGGGATTGAGCTGGCGGCGCTGTCCTCCCGGTTTCTAACCTTGCGATTGCTGGATTCGGCGGGGCTTCATCTGCTGCCGCTGGCGGTCTTCGCCCTGTGCGGCGCGGAGCAGGCCGGGATGTGGGACCGCGCGTTCGCCCTGACCATCCTGCCGTTGGAAATGGTGACGGTGGGGTTGGGGCAGGTTCTGTTCCCTTTGTTCAGCCGTTTGGGCGACGATCCCGAGACGCGGCGGCGAACCTGGCTGACCGGCATGGCGTTGACGGTCAGCCTGACCGCCGCCATCGCCGCCGGAATGGCCACCGCCGCCGTTCCTCTGGTCGCCGTGACCCTGGGCGGCGGCTGGGCCGACAGCGCGGAACCATTCTTTTGGCTGGCGGTGTGGAGCGCGGCGCGCTGTCTGACCGGGGTGTCGGGAACCCTGCTGGAAGGGGCGGGTCGGTTGCGCGCGCGCGCGATGATCCAGACGGCCTATCTGCTGATGACCGCCGCTCTTCTGCTGGGGCTGGCCCCGACTCGCGCCAGCGGCGTGGCCCAATGTCTGGTGGTTGTGGAGCTTGCCGCTCTGCTGGTCCTGCTGCCAGCGGCGGCGCGGACCTGCGGGGCGACGGCGGGGGCGGTGGCCGCCCATCTGGCGGCGGCGCTGCTTCCTGTGGGGCCGGTTGTGGCGGCGGCGCTGGTCGGGTTGTCTCTCACCAACACGCCGCTGTTGTCGGTGGCGCTGGTCGTGCCGCTCTGCGCGGCGGCCTTGGCGGTTTCGCTGCTGCTCAACCCGTATGGCCCGCTGCGCCGGGCGGTGGTCGATGTCATCGGGCCTGCCTTGACGATGCGGCGATCGGCGGCGACCGTTCAGTCTCCTGCCCAGCCATCCGCCTTGCCCCCCGCCTTGCCAAGCCCTGGCGCGGCGCGGGTGGATGTTCTGGGCGTCGGCGTCGATCCTTTGACTCTGGACCTTGCGGTGAAGGCCGTCACCGGCTGGATCGACGCCGGTCAACCCGCCAATGTGTGTCTGGCGACGGTTCACGGCGTTGTGGAAAGTCGGTGGGACGCGGATTTGAAAGCGGCCTACGCCGACGCCGCCTTGGTGGCGACCGACGGCATGCCGTTGGTTTGGTGGTGCCGCGCGCTGGGCTGGTCGGCGGAGCGGGTGTATGGCCCGGATCTGATGCTGGCCGTCTGCGCCGCGTCGGTGGAGCGGAGCTGGCGGCATTTCCTGCTGGGCGCCACCGACGAGACGCTGGCCGCCCTGTCGCGGACTCTGGAGCAGCGCTACCCCGGCTTGCGCATCGTCGGAACGCTGGCCCCCCCCTTCCGCGCCACCACGGCGGCGGAGGACGCGGCGATGATCGACGCCGTGAACGCGGCTCAACCAGACATTCTGTGGATCGGGTTGGGCGCGCCCAAACAGGAAAAATGGATGGCGGCCCACCGTCGGCGCCTGACCGCCCCCGTGGCCCTGGGCGTTGGCGCGGCCTTTGATTTCCACGCCGGGGTCAAGCGGCAGGCCCCGCTCTGGATGCGGCGGAACGGGTTGGAGTGGCTGTTCCGCCTGTGTTCGGAGCCGCAGCGGCTGGCCCGGCGCTACGCCGTCGGCAACTCCATCTTCATCGCCTTGACCGTCAGCCGGATTCTGAAGGGGCTGTTCCGTCCGGGCTGCCGCTGATCGCCCGGCGGTACAGCGCCAGGGCGGCGGCGGTGGTCGCCTCGGGGGCCAGCCGCGCCCGCCAAGCTTCCCGCCCGGCGGCTCCCAACCGGATCAGATTCGCCGGATCCGCCAGCAGGGCGGCGGCCTTGGCCCGCCAGTCCGCCGCGTCGCCAGGCCGGGCGAAGAGACTCGGTTCCCCAGCCTCCCCCAGCACATCCGCCGCCGCGCCGCCCTCGGCGCACAGGGTCGGCAATCCGGCGGCCATCGCCTCGGCCACCGTCAGGGGAAACATCTCGTAACAGAGGGATGGAAAGACCAGCAGCGCCGCGCGGCCCATGGCGCGGGCCACGGCGGCGGCGGGCTGACGCCCGTGAAAGCGGACCTGCGCCGGGGCCATCCGCCGCAACCGTTCCATCTCCGGCCCATCGCCGATCACGTCCAGCGGGGCCTCCACCCCACGCCAAGCGGTCAGCAGGCTGTCGAGGCCCTTTTCCGGGCTGAGCCGTCCCACAAACAGCGCGCCCTGTCGCGCCTCCCCCCCGCCATGCTCCAAGGCGGACGGGTATTCCAGCAACGGCGGACGGACGACCAGCCGATCCGCCGGAATGCCGCCCCGCACGAAGCGCTCGGCCGCCGACGGCGTCAGGGCGTGGTAAAGCGTCACCCGCCGGCCCCACACCCCGATCAACCGCTGGGACAGCGCATAGCCCGCCACCGCCGCCGTCGCGGCGGGACTGCCGCGATAGCAGCCGCGCCGCACGCCCGGCCCTTGGAAAATCCGCCCGACGCAGTCTTCGCAGCGGGAGCCGTCGCGCAGCAAAAGCGCGTTGGCGCAGAGCAGGCGGTAATTGTGCAGCGTCTGGACCACCGGAACGCCCATGCCATGCGCCGCCTCGAACACCGAGGCCGACAGCAGGGGGAAGCTGTTGTGGACATGAACCACGTCGGGCTGAAAGCGGTCGATGGCCGCGCGGGTCAGCGCGTGGCCTTCCCGTGACCACAGGGCGCGCAGGGCAAGACCAACCGATCCCTGCCCCTCGATGGCGGCGTTGTCGCCAAGCAACAGGTCGATCTCCACCCCGTTGCGGGCGAGAAGCGCGGCCTCGCTTTCGACCACCACATCCTCTCCGCCGCGCTGACGGTAGCGTTCATGGACGATCAGGACGCGCATGGCCGGACATGACCTCGATGAGATGGCGACGAACGCGGGCGGCCACCGCCGCCGGATCCAACGCGCCGCTGTCGACAACCAGACCGCCGGGCGCGGCGGCGGCCAAACGGACGTAAACCCGGTTCTGGCGCGCGGCCTCTTCCGGCGTGGCTTCCCCCTTGCGGCGAACGAGTTCCTCGGCGGGGGCCGTCAGAACCACCAGCGCGCCGGGCGACGGAGCCACGCGCGCCATCAGCGCCAACGCCCAGGCGGGGACGGCCACGCCCCGGCGTTCCGGCGCCGCCTGATAATCCAGGACATAGCGGTCGAAGATGACGATGTCGCCAGCGGCCAAAGCCGGACGGACCCACAGCAGCCCCCCCAACCAATAATCGGCGCAGGCGACCGCCCAGCGGAGCCACCCCCGCGCCCATCCTGGCCGGGACGGCGGCGCGTCCCCCGGTGGCGGGGCGGGCGGGGCCACGCCAAAGCGGGGCAGCAGGAACGGGCGTGTGTGGAAAACCCGAAAGCTGGGGGCGAGACGCCGTGGAATCGCCGCTTCCAAGGCGGCGATCAGCGATGATTTTCCAGCGCCGTCCGGGCCGCTCACCGCCAACAGCAGGCCAGGCGGGCGTGCCAAGCGTCGGGCGATGTCGCCAGTTTTTGCCGCCAACAGCCGCGACACCAACCCCGGACGGCGGCGCAGGGCCACGGGTAAGGCGCGTTGGCGCGCCGACCGACCGGAAAGCGTGCGGCCCCGGATCGCCGCCGCCGCTCCGCCCAGAGCCGCCGCGATCAGATCGGCGGGCGCGTCGGCGGGCAAGATCCCGCCATGGACCAGCCATTTTTCCAGCGCCCGCGCGCCGCAGGCGTCCTCCACCCGCAAGCGGAGCGCGCCCGCCATCGGCGCAGCACGGGCGAATAGGACGACGGGATCGAGGAACGGAACGCCGCAGGCGCTGAGCGCCCGGTGAAAATCGACCTGCGCCGTTCCCGCGACCTCATCGGTCGCCGCAGGGTCGGCGGCCCAAACCGACAGCACCCCGCCCATCGGCACGGCGTTGACGATCACCCATCCGCTGTCCCCGGCGGCGGCGCGCAACAGACCCAACCAGTCTGACCAAGGGCGCCAGTCGGCCAACAGGTCGGCGTCGGCGCCATGGAAGGGGGCCGCCGGATCGGCCTCCCCATCCAGACGCGCCAAAGGCCACCCGCGTTCGTGGGCCAAACGCAGCAGAGCGGCGAGCAGCGCCTCGCGGGTCATCGGCGGCCCCGGCGCGGCGTCGCTCCTCATCGCCGCATCCCCTCGCGCATCCGGTCCCACGCGGCTTCGCCGGTCAGACGCTTGACCCCCTCTTTCATGCAAGCGAGCCGGTCAAAGACGCCGCCCGGCCGCGCGCGCAGCAACCACCCCAACGCCTGCGGCCCGACCCGGCCCGACAGAACGAAGGCGGGCAGCAGGGTTGCCGGGCGTTCCCGCCACCCGTCCGCCACCACGCCCCAAGCGGTTCCGCGCGCATGGCGATAGCCCAGCTCCAGCGCCTGAGCCGTCGCGGCGGCGGGCCAGAGCCCGCCGGGCGGCGCGAGCCAGACCGGAGCGCTCCCGGTGACGCCGTCCAGACGGTCGCGGCTGGCGGCCAGTTCGTTGGCCCGTTCGCGCTCCGACAACTGGTCAAAACGGCGGTGGCTCCAACCATGGCTGCCGATGGCGTGGCCGGACGCCGCCAACGCCGCGACGTCGGCGTCGCTCAGTCGCCCGGATTCGCCCAGAAGTCCAGCGGGCACCATGAAGACACCGCGCCAGCCGCGCCGGTCCAGCGCCCGCGCCGCGTCCAGATGATCCGCCGTTCCATCGTCGAAGGTCAGGGCCACGCTTCGGCCATCGGTCAGACGCAACAGCGGGTCGGCGTCCATGGGGGCGGCGCCCAAATGGACCAGCCTGTCCAGATGCCGTTCCCACAGGGCGGGGGCGACGTCGTGAAAGCGCCGGTTCGCCCCATGATCGGCCAGCCGGTGATAGACCAGGAAACATGCGCTCATCGCGCGCCCTCCGTCAGACCGGCGGCGGCGTAGACCGCGTCGACGGCAGCCGCCCAGGAAAAGCGCGCGCACGCCTCGTTTCGCGCTTGCCGTGACAGGGCTTCCCCATAACGGGCGTCGTCGATCAACGGACGCAGCGCCTGCGCCAACCCCTCCACCGCCACCGCCGGAGAGGGAGCGGGAACAGCGGTTCCCCCGCCCCCGGCGGCCATCATGCCCGGTCCACCCAGGGCCAGACAGACCAGCGGCAAACCGGCGGCCATCGCCTCCGCCGCCGCGAAGCCGCCGGAATCATGCAGGGCTGGGAACAGCAGCGCCCGCCCGCCCGCCATCAACCGCCATGCCTCATCCTGTGGCAGACGACCATGGAAAAGAATTTTACCGGCAATACCGAGACGGGCGGCCCGTCGTTCCAACCAGACGCGGCTTGGCCCGTCGCCGATGATGTCGAACCGCCAGTCTCCGGGCAATCGGGCCAAGGCGTCGAGCGCCAGATGCACCCCCTTGTGCGGCAGCAGGTCGCCCAGATAGACCAGCCTCGTCTCACGACGCGGCGTGTCCGCCAGCCTTCCCAGCAAGGCCAGCCGATCCGGTTCCAACGCCACTTGGGAGCGGACGATCACATGACGGGCGCCCAGGCGACGCAGGCGTTCGGCGGTTTCCGGGGTCGCCGCCACCGCAACCCGGCACAGGGTGGCGGCGCGACGCGCCCATGGCAGCCAGGGAGAAAAGCGATGGAGAAGGGCGCGCGCGGCCTCCCATGCGGCGGCGCGCGGACCCAGGCCGGGCCAGAAGGCCGCCGGTTCACGCTCTCCCCCGCCGACCGGCCCCCAGATGACCGGCACCCCCAGCCGCGCGGCTTCGGTCAGGGCGCAGGGCGACCAGAATTGCGCGAAGGTGACGTGATGGGCGGCGTCAAAGCGGTCGGCGGCCAGAATGGCCCGCAACCGGCGGCGGGCGGTGACTTGCCACAGGACATAGCGCATTCGTCCACCGATGCCCTTGCCAAAAAGCCGGAGCGCCCGGTTCAGCGCCGATGGCAGGTCATGGTAATGAAAATGCAGACCGGAGCGGGGCGCGCGCGCCATCTCCTGTTCGATGTCCGCCCGCCGCCGCAACCGGGTCAGCACATGGGTTTCATGCCCGGCGGCGGCCAGGGCGGTGGCCCACCCCCAGCCCACCCCCAGCTCGGAACCGCGATGGGGTGCGCAGGCGTAGGCGGACAGCAGCACGCGCATGGGCCTTACCGTCGCCGAGCCAGAACGATGAGATTGGTCCGCGCCAACTCAGCCTCGGGAATGTGGGAAAAGGCTGCGTGCGGGGGGGCGCGCCGCAATTCGGCGATGTCGTCCGGGCCGCCGCCCGCCGTTTCCCACAGCAGGATGTCGAAGGGGGCCGCCGCCAGCAACTCCCGGTGCTGCGTCGCCCTCAGCCGGTTGAGCGGCGTGTAGGGGTTGTTGAACCAGCGCCGCCACGTCGCTTCGGAATAGCGCAGGAAATTGAAGCGGGGCAGAGCGGGATCGAAGTGATGGTACAGGTCCGCCAGCTCCACCGAAAGGATGTACCACCCGCCGGGGCGGAGCAGGCGGGCCGCTTCCTGGTGGATGGCGCGGATGACGTCGGGGGCAGGGTATTGCAGCACCTGGGTGATCGTCACCAGATCGAAACTGGCGTCGGGGAACGGCATGGGCAGCGGCTGCGGCGCGTGATAGCGGATGCCCAACCGCTCCAACCAACGGTCGGCGGCTTCGCCGGGCGGCGGGGCGAGCGGCTGGGCGCCGACGGGAGCCGCCCGGTCCAGGGCCGCCGCCACCGCCACCGCGTCCTCCCCCCGCATCAGCGGAGCGACGTCGGTCAAGACCTGCCGCGTCACCCCATGTCGGCGGAACGTCAATGGAAGCACCGGCAGCCAGCCGCTGCCCATCTCCAGATGGCTGGACAGGGCGCCCACCTCCACCCCGCCCACCGTCCGCAGCAGGCTGGCGTAGCGTTCGGCCACCGCGCGTTTCACCGCCACCTCCGAGTCGATATCGTCGAAGATGCGCCGTCGCCGCGCGCGCTCATACAAGGCCGGACCGCCGGGGATGGCCCCGATCAGGCGTTGAATCGCGACTTTCGCCATGAAACGCATCATGGGGCAGACTCCGGCGCAAAGGGTGGGCAGGCCAAGGCCTGGTTGGTCAGGCGCCGTTCCGGCGGCGTCGCCGCCGCCGCCGCCGCCAGGGCGCGATCCAGAACAGGCCACAACCCGTGGGCCTCGATCTCCCACGAATGGCCCCATAGGTGCAAGACGCCGCCCAACCGGGCCGCGTGGTCGGGCAGAGCGGTCAGGATATCCGTCAAGCGGTCGGCGGGGTTTCCATGCCCCGTCACCGCCAGGGCGCGCAGGGCTTTCAGACGGCCAAGCCCCCCGCCATGACGCAGCCAGTTGCGCCACAGAGCCGCCGAGCGGTGCGGGTAAATTTGGGCGGTGGTGGGCATGGCGAGAGGATCGGCGCCGGCGTCGAAACACAGCATCTGCGTGGTCCGGGCGTGGGAAAAACCCAATTCCTGCGCCAAGGCCTTGCCCCATCGCCCCATCCGCCCGCCGGGGAAGCAAAATCCTGTCACCGGCTGCCCGAGCATGTCTTCCAGCGCGGCCCGTCCATCGGCCATCTGGCGCCGCGCCTCGTCGCGCGGCAACTGCGGCAAGCGGCAATGGTCGAGCGTGTGGGATCCGATCTCGAAACCCGCCGCCGCCAGTTGGCGCAGTTCCGCCGCCGCCATCACCGGGCGACCGCTGCGGTTACGCACCGGAACGTAAAAGCTGCCGGCAACTCCATGACGGGCGAGCATCTCCGCCAGTTTCAGATCCAGCGGATGACCATCGTCCCACGACGTGGTCAGCACGGGGGCTGAACAAAGGGAGTCAGCCATGACCATCCTTCCGCGCCAAGGTGACGCCGCCCACATAAAAGGGCGCGTCGGGCCACAGCGCCCGGTCGATCGCCCCGCCGACGCGGGCGAGGATGTGAAAGGGGGCGGCCAGGGCGAAGGCGAGGGCAAGGCGCGCCGATTCCACCGGACCACGCCCCGACCGCCATCCCCGGCTGTGAGCGGTCAGCAGCCGCCCCGGCAACGACGCCAACAGATCCGCCACGGCGTAGAGCGGCCCCCCCACCGATTGCTGCGCGATGGGGGTCAGCCCGGCGCGGCGCGCTTCCAGCGCCATGCCCCCGGACGTCCAGCGCCAGAGATCCCGGTGGCGGCCCTGGAGCGTGACGAACGGGTGAATGACCAGAACAACGCCGCCGGGGGCCAGCACGCGCGCGATTTCGGCCAAAGCGGCCCTCGGATCCTCCACATGCTGAAGCAGATGGCTGGCGATCACCGCCGTGAATGTCCGGTTGGCAAAGGGCAGAAACTGGACGTCGGCCATCGCCTGCACCCGGTCGCCAGGACCGATGTCGGCGGTGATGATCGGCGTGTCCGGGCCAAGCGCCTGGCTCAAAGCGGCGCCATAGGGGTCCGGTCCGGCGCCAATGTCCAGACAGGGCAGGCGCGGCATGGTCCTGTCCGCCAGATGGGTGGCGATGAAGCGGCGGACAATGGCCCGCTCCGGCAGGATCAGATCCTGCGCCCGGCGGTACAGGGCGACAAGCCGGGGGGTCATCGCAGCGTCTCCCGCAACAGGTGCCCGATCAGTTCCAGTTGGCGGGCGCGCCACTGGGTTTCATGGGCGCGCGCGTCCTCTGGACGACACGCCGCCGCCTGCTCGCGCTCCAGACGCGCGCGCAGATGAAGCAGGAACGTCGCCGCCAGATGCGGCCCGGCGGTCAAACGCAGCAGCAACCCCATCGCTCGACACGCCGCCCCCGCCCCGCCCATGGCCGCCGCCCGGCGCAGCAGCGGAACGGTGGTCCAATAGAGCCGGTCATGGCCGCGCGGGGCTAGGGAAAGGCTGTGTTCAAAGTCGATCAGCGTTGGCGGCGCCCCACGACGGCGCAGGACATTCCAATAGAGGAAATCGCCATGGGCGCGCTCGCACGCGATGGCCCGGTCGCCCTCACGCTCGATCAGCAGGCGCCGCAGAGACGCGGCCGACGATGACGGATCGTTTGCCGGAACCATGACGTCCAGAACAACGGACAAGGGTTGGACGGTCGCGCCAGCCCCGTCGAACGGGCCACGGCAGGGCAGAAGCGCTCGCCACGCCGACTCTGGCGTTCCATCAATCGACGACAGCCACAACGCCGCCCAATCGCCCCCATCATGGAATCCCAACAATTCCGGTCTGGTGAAGGGCGGTCGAGGCGGGGCGGCGGCGTAGGCCGCAGCCTCGCGTCGCGCCAACTCCACCGCGAAAGGGCCGCAGGCAAGCTTGACGAAGCCAGCCCCGCCGCCCAACCGGACGGCGGTCTTGCCAAAGGACAGGGCGCGCACCCGCTCCGGCGTTCCCTCCACCCCGGCGGCGGCCAGCCGATGACCGACATCGGCGGGGATGGTTTCCGGCGGGCAAACGGAAGACGCGCTCACAGCGATGCTCCTCCCCCGGATGGAAGGCCGATGGCGCGCCGGGCGGCCATGGCGTAGGCGTTGGCCGCCTGTTCCACCCCCAGATCATCGCCGGTGCGCCACGCCCCCTGGCGCAGCCGCGCCCGCAGGGCGGAATCGCGGCACAGCCGTTCCATCGCCAGGCCGATTTCAACCGGATCGAGGGCTTCGGTCAGCAGACTGTTTTCTTCGTGACGCAGATAGGCGAATTCCGGCCCATGGGGAGCGCCGCCGTGGCAAGCGATGAGCGGCGCGCCATGGGCCGCCGCGTGGGCGGCGACCAACCCCACCGCGCCCGGCACGATCACCGCCGTGGCCAACGCGAAAAGCGCCGCCAGGGCGTGAGGGTCGAATTCCGCCGCCGCAAAGCGCACATCGGGGAGGTCCGCCGCCAAGGCCTTCAACCGCGCTTCATCCACCCCCGAACCGACGATCAACAGACTTGCCCGCCCGCCGCGCCGCGCCAGTTCCCGCATCGCCTCAATGGCGGCGTCAACCCGTTTGCCCGGATACAACCGCCCAAGAAACAGGAAAACCGGCCCATCGGCAAGCCCGTGGCGGCGGCGCGTAGCGTCGAGGGCGTCGGCGGGCAGCGCGGCTATCGCGGCCCGCGCCGCCGCCACGTCCACGCTGTTGCCCGACACGAAAATACGGTCGACGGCAATCCCCGCCGCGCGGCACTGCTCCGCCCCCTCCTCGGTGTAAGGCAGAACGGCGTCGGCCCCACGGGCAAGGCGGCGGCGCAGGAAGCGCCGCGCCGGTCCCAACGGCCAGGGGCCGGGCTGGGAAAAGGCGAAATGGCCGGACATCATCAGCCGGGGCCGCCCCAACACACGGCGGGCCAACCAAAGGACCCAGATGCCAAGGTCATGCGTGTGCAGCCCGACGCACACCGCGTCAAAACCGCCGGTCAACGCTTCCAGAACGCCCGCGCTCCACACAACCCGACCACCGCACAGGCGGGGCCAGAACAGGTTGCGCCCGCGCCGGGCGGCGATGGGCAGCGGCGCGGCGCTGCCCATCGCCATCAATCCCGCCTGCCCATCGCCATGATGAACGATGAAGCGCGGATGGGTGGACTTGGCGAGTTCCCGCATCAGCCCCAGCCGATAATCAGGGACCACCCCCTCGACCAGAGCCACGCGGGGAGCCGGGGAGCGTTCAGGAGCCAGAGCGGCGAACGCCCTTTTGACCAGCGGCGCCGCCCACCAGACAGGCCACCAGGGGCCGCCATGCCGCCGGGCGAACACCAGCCAAGAACGCCAGGGGCAGCCACGAGGGCCGGTGATGGCGCGCAGCCGATCAACAACCCCAAGATCAGGATCGCGCCAGGGCGGCGGGCGGCGGTCACGCTCGCACACGCCCACCGAACCGGGGGCGACGATCACGTCGATGCCCAGAGCGATGGCGCGCAGCCCGTAATCGGTGTCGGCCATGCCCTGGGCGCCAATAAACACCGGATCGACGCCGCCCAGCCGCGCCGCCACCGGGGCCGGAACCAGAATCACATTGCCGTTGATAAGCTCGCACCGCTGGGGTTGGTCATCCAGCGCCAGCCGCGCTGACCGGAGGGGGTGGGAGCCGTGCCGCCGAGCGCCGCCAAAGGTGACGGCGCCATCGTCCGCCGCGACGACGGCCCCAACGATGATCGGCGGTTGGCCGTGGTGGTCGCGCCAACGGTCATGGACGTCGAGCAGGCGCAGCAGGGCGTTGTCCCGCAACAGAACATCGTCGTTGAGCCAAAGTTGGAAATCCGCCGTCGGGTCACAGGCGCGCAGTCCCAATTCCATGGCCCCAGCCCACCACAGGGCGCCGTCGGCCTGGATGATCCGCGTGTCGGGAAACCGCGCGACCACCGCCGACGCCGTGCCGTCGCTGCCGCCATCGTCCACCAGGATGGTTTCAAGCCGCAGATCTGGAACCAATTGCGCAGCCTTGTGCAACCCTTCCAGGCACCGCAAGGTGGTGTCCCGTCGGTTGTGGCAAGCGATGACGGTGGAAATCCGCCGCCTTTCCGTCGCCACTCCGCTCATGGCCTTATGGCCAATCGCGCCACCGCCGCGTTGCGTCTGACGAGCAGCGCGCCTCCCGTTGAGGCCAAGGCCCCCAGCCACAGCCCTTGCTCGGTCAGGTGGTTGTAGGGGATGTCGTAGACGACGATGGTGGCGAACAGCGCCATCAGGCCGGGCCGCAAAATCACAAAGCCCGGCGGCAGAGCGCCCAGCAGGCCCAGGGTGATGCGGGCGAAGCCGTAGACCCACAGCCCCACGCCGATCAAGCCAGTGTCCAGAAGGGTCGCAATGTAGAAATTGTGAGGGGAGTAGAGCACCGTGGACCAACCGATCTGGCGTTCGTAACCGGCGCCATAACCGGCGCCGAAGATCACGGCTTCCACCCCGCTGGAGAAGGCCCGCTCCAGCAGCAGTTCCCAGCCGGTGACGCGCCAGGCGAAGCTGCTGTCTGCGGCAAAGGGTTCCTGCACGGCGGATTGCACCGCGCGCGTCAGGAAATCGCCGCCCAGCCCCTGCTGGAACATCCACAACACCGCCGCCCCCGCCACCCCCAACACGATGAAGGGAACCACCCGGACCAGGGATTCCCGGCTGAAGGCCAACAGCACCGCAATTCCAGCCGCCGCCGCCATCCACACGCTGCGGTGAAAAAGCCCGAATGAGATGGCCAGAAGAAAAATGCACAGAACCCGCATCAGAACAGACGAACGCGCCTCTGACCAGACGGCCAACCCTATGATGCCCGCCTGCGCCATAATCAGCGCCGACGCCGCCGGCACCACCCGGCCTTGATCGAAAACATACAAGGACATCGCGTTCGAGGTGGCGGGACGTGGAATGACATTGGGGAAAAGCCATTCAACAATGGTCATGCAGGCCAGCGTCAGCCCCACCACAAGCCATATCTTGACCAAACGCTCCAGCCGTTCCGGCGTCCAATCAATGGTCAGGCTGTAGAAAAGGGCCGAGGCGACGTAAAAGGACTGTCGGTAGAAACTGACGGCCGTCGGCAGGCCAAAATCCGCCACTCCTCCCAGAAAACGCAGGAATCCGTACCCCAGGATGACCATCCAAAGGATCTGGACGCGGCTCATTCCTCCGGCGATCAGAAAGCGGAAGCAGGCTGCCGACACCAGCGCCGCCGACAACAGATCAAAGGGCGACACCGTGTAACCCATCGCCTGAAAACCGAAATCGAACCCGAGATGCGTTTCCCCAAGGCTCATCAACAACGCCCCGACAATGGCGATTTCCCAGAAGATCGTCGCGGCGATCATCATGAAAAAAAAGCCGGCGGCGATGACGACAACTTCCGCATCGCTCAGAAAATCAAACGAAAACTCGGCCCCCATCGGCAGCATCTCTCTCGGCGGCGCGCGCCGTGTGTGGTCAGGGTTTCTTGAAAGCCGCCAACCGCCGATCAAAGTCGGCGACCACCGCCGGATCCGCCGCCAGCCCTTGGCGCACGATGGCCGCAGCGCCAAAACGGGCCGTCAGTTCCGTGACCGTTCCCGGTCCCCAGGCAAAAAAGGACCAGACGAAACGGTTCATGCTCTCCCGTCCATCGGCGTCCATGAAGGGCCACAGAGCAAAGCCGCTTTGCAAACGCCGGGGCATCGCCGATGGATTGAAGGTTCCAGTGACAATGGCCATGCGCCACGCCCGAGCCGCTTCCAGAGGTTGGTGACGGGCGTATTCGGCAAAAGCAAGGCGCTCCCAAATCTCCGCGTCGGCTGGCGCGCCGAGCAGCGCGCGGCGCAGGTCAGCCACGGCGGCGGTCAACGCGGCCTCCCGCTCGGCGCGGTGAGCCGGGTCGGGCAGCGCGGCAAGCCGCAGGCGGGCCGCTGTCGCAGCCCCTCGCGCAGCCCCCGGTGACGCCGCCGCGTCACTCAACGCGCCAGCAAACCCAACCGGAATCGTCTGCGCCGGCGATGCGGGCGCCTGGAGCATCAGCCATTCAACCGGAAGTCGACTGGAGGCGAGCGTCAACACGGCCAACCCGAACAACACGGACAAAAGGGCGGCGGCTTTTGGCTGGGAAGGTCGACGGTTGCGGTTCGCCGCCGCCAGACCGCCGCCGCCGCCGCTTCTGACGCCATCAATTGTTGTAGTAGCTGCGGTATCGGCCATAATAATACCCCATGTCGCGATAGCCATAGCTGGAGTGCTTGCGCACATTCACGCGGGTCAGCAGGGCGCCGGCGAATTTGGCCTTGGCGTCCCGCAGCATGCGCACCGCCGTCAGCGCGCTTTCCCTGGGCGTGGTGTTCCAGCGCAAGCAGAACAGCGTGGCGTCGGCGTGGCGCACTAGGATCTGGACATCCGCCACGGAAAGCACCGGCGGGCAATCGAAGATCACCACGTCGTAGACCGCCCGCATCGCGTCCATGGTCTGACGCACCTTATCGGCCATGGCCAGCATGTCCACCTGCTTTTGCCCGCCCGCCCGCGCGGTCAGAATGTCCAGCGACGTCAACGGATCACGGACCACCGCGTTTTGGAAATCCACCCCGTCGGCCAACACCTCGGCCAAGGAAAGCTCAGACGACAGGCCAACCTTGGTTCCCACCGTCGCGCGGCGCAGATCGGCGTCCACCAGCATGACCTTCAGGCCCAGAGCGGCGGCGGTGCGGGCGAGAGACAGGGCTGTCAGGCTTTTCCCCTCATCAGGCACGGACGAGGTGACGACCAGGGTCTTTGGCTCTGGCCGGTCTGGTGGATGACGGATGGCGAACCAAGCGATGCGGAACGCTTCGGCATAGGACGAAGACGGTCGTTCCACCAGATAGGCGGCGACGTTGGCGGTCGAACCGGCCACCTGCGGCACCAGTCCCAGAGCGGGCAGACCGATGAGATGCTCCAACTGGTCCTTGGTGCGGATCGTGTTGTCAAACTTCTCGATCAGCAGGATCAGCGCGATGGCCGCCACCAACCCAGCGACAGTCACAGCCATAATCAGCGTGGATTTTTGCGGGTAGGAGGGCGCGCGCGGGCGTTCGGAGAAGGAAATGATGCGGGCGTCGGGCTGCTGGATGGTTTCCTGCTGGTCGGTTTCCTTGAAGCGGTTGAGGAAGGTTTCGTAGAGGATGCGGTTGGCCTGCGCCTCCCGCTCCAGCGCGTGCAGCCCGATTTCCGCCTTGTTTTGGCTGAGCGACCGGCTTTCCATGTCCGCGATCTCACGAGTGACGGACCGCTCCCGCTCCTCCAGAACAGCCAGTTCGCTGCGCAACCCCTGAGTCAGGCGTCCAATCTCCGTCGACATTTTGCTGCGGATTTCGCCCAGCTCGGCGCGGATCTTGGCAATCTGCGGGTGGCGGTCGCCATAGCGCGACGCCAGATCCGAAGCCTCGCCCGCCAGCGTCGCTTCCTGCTCCTTCAGGCGGGACAGGAAGGTGGAGTCCAACAACTCATCCGTGGCCATCCCCCCGCGTCCGGACCGACCCACCGCCTCCAGCCGGGCGATGCGCGCCGCCGTTTCAGCCCGCTTGGTTTGGGCGGTCACCAGAAGGGTGTTCAGTTCGGTCAGCTTCTGCTGCGTGCTTGAAACCCCCCGGTTTTCCAGCAGATTGTGATTGGCGCGATAAGCGCTGATGGCCTGTTCGCTGGCTGACAGATCATGCTTCAGCCCTTCCAGACGTTCGTTCAGCCAATTCGTGGCGTAACGGAGGGCCTGGAATTTGGCCTCCAACTGCTCGGTTACGTAATGCTCCGCAAAGGCGTTGGCGATGCGCGACGCCGTTGCCGGGTTGGGAGAGCGGTAGGCGATGCGGATCACCATGGATTGGGGAACCGCCGACACGGTCAACCCGCCGCGCAGCCCATCAATCACAACGGCGCGCTGACGCTCCTCAATCTCCGCCGGGGCGAGTTCGGGAACCGCCTCCTTTTCCAGATGGATCATCCTCCGCACCGTGTCGACCAGATCCTGAACGACGCTCAGGTCAAACCGCGATGACTGGACCGGACGCAAGGCGGGATTGAACTCAGGATCCTCATAGAGGTTGAGCGCCGTCGCCACCCGTTTGGCCAGAGTGCGCGACCGCAACACCTCGACCTCGCTGGTCACAGTCGCTATCTGGGGGGACAACTGCGACAGGATTTCCTTGATGTCCACAATCCGGGTGCGCCGACTGTCGATCATGACTTCGGCGGTTGCGGTGTAAATTGGCTGGATGCGGGACACGAAAAGCCAAGCGCCGACGGCGCTCAGCAGCGTCAACGCCAGAATGGCCCACCGCCGTCGCCACAACGTGACCAGCGTCTGTTTGAGATCGAGATCGCTGACAAGACCCATGACATGAGGGACATCCCTGTTCGGATGGCCCAGGGCCTGATGCTCGGCGGAGTTCATTGAGGACGTTCCCACTTAAGACTCTGGGCGAAGCGCGGAGATGTCACCACGCATCCCGCCCCATCAGCACAATAACAACGCTGCGTGCCAGGATGTGAAAGTCGAGCCAGATGGACCAATTGCGCACATAATAGGAATCAAGCGTTTGTTGCTCGTCCAGAGAACTCGAACTGCGGCCTGACACTTGCCATAAGCCGGTCAATCCAGGACGGACCAAACGGCGCAATCGGCAGGATGCCGGATCAAGGGCGGCGATGTGATAGGCGGGCAGAGGGCGCGGCCCCACCAAACTCATGTCCCCCAGCAGGACGTTGAGGAGTTGCGGCAGCTCATCAATGCTGAAGCGCCGCATGAAATGGCCAAGCCCGGGGATGATTCGCGGATCGTCGCGCAACTTCATGCCCTGCCGCCATTGGTCGGCAGCCTCCGGCGAGCGTTCCAGAAACTCGGCCAGACGAGCGTCGGCGTCCACGCGCATGGTCCGCAGCTTGATGATCAGAAATGGTTGCCCGCCACGCCCTTCCCGCCGTTGCAGAAAGAACGAGGGACCTGGCGACAGGATTTTCACCAGCAGGGCGAACAGCCCGACGATGGGGGCGGCGAACAGACCGAACAGCAAAGCCAACACCAGATCGACGCCACGCTTGAACACCATGTTCAGGCCGACCAGCAGGTTGCGCCGCATCTCCAACCCCAGGCAGGCGCCGACATCGCGGGCCGACACCCAGAGATTTTGCAGGCCCGTCGTTCCAGACAAGACCAAAATCACCGCATGGTAAGGCAGATGGTCCAGCAGAGCCACATCGCCAGTATCGAACGACGGCGTCGCCAGGACGGCGACCGAAACCCCGTCCACCGCCACCGGCTTATCGGCTTCATAGACTGGAATCCAACCGATGTCGGGGCGCCCGTTCAGGCGCGCCACCACTTCCCCTCGGTGGTTGGGCGCGCCGAACACCGCCACCCGCATGCCCCAGAGCTTATACCGGGCCAGCACGCGACGGGTCAGCGCGTCGGCCACCGGGATGGCGACCAACGCGCCCGAGGCGGCAATCAGCAGAATGCCACGCGACCATTGCCCCTTCTGGGCGATGTAGTCGAACAGGATCAGGCCGCCAAACCCAAGCGCGGTGACGATGGTCCGCAGCCGCAGCCGCTCCACGCCGGTCAGGCCATAGCCTGGATAAAGCCCCGCCATCCAATAGCCGACGAGAATGAACGCAACGGCGATCATCGCGCCAAAATAGATTTCGGAGCCAATGCCGATAGGAACCCAGACGTTGAGAAGATACCGCCCCGCGACCCCGCACTGAACCACGGTCTCAAGAACCAGAAGATCGACAAACGCAAGCGCCAACGGCGCAGCCGCGACCCGTGGGCCGCGCAGCGCCGCCGCCACTGGCGACGCCTGAGCCGCGATATGGATGTCTTTCATCCCGTCTTACATCCGCAACCCAAAACGCAGCAGAGCGGTGGCTTGTTTGAACTCAGACGACTGCACGGTCGATGTGCGAATGCGGCCTCCGGCCTCGCCGCCAATGTAATATTCAGGCGCAAGAGACCAAATACCCCGCAGACGGGCTTCATAAGTCCAGTTGCTCTGGCCAGTTCCCTTGTAATAATCGTTGGACACCCGCGAGGTCATCGTCAACACGACGTTGCGTTCCAACTCATGGCGAACCAACAGTCCTGCCGAGCTTCGCACCGATCCGCTCACCTGACTGGTGGTGGTTTCTTGGATTGAACGTTCAAAACTGGGAACCACAACCGTCATTTTGCTCGGCGTCCAGTTGAACGAGGCGCGCACCGACAGACCTTGCGGATCTTTGAAGCGCGGATCTTCATAGTTTTGCGCCATATAGCCGACCATGAAATCACCGCGAATCAACTGGCTGATGTCAACGCCGATACCCGTGCGGGCGGCGTAGCCCCAACTGGACCGCTGAAAGCCCTGGTCATCGCGGTTGCTGTCATAGGAGCGACGGTTGGCCGAAACCTCGCCGACCACCGAATAGCCGGGGAACATCTCGTAGGATGTCGAGAGTTCACCCTCTGCTTCGGTCCGGTCACGGTCAGAATTGTTGATGACGGATCCAGTGGACGTGGTGACGTTCTCGAAGATACGCCGATCCAGAGTCATATTGCCCGCATAGGTCATGCGGCCTTCCCGCATCTTGGAGCCCACGCGGGAGGAATAGAGGTGAGTCAGAGTCGGCCGTTTGCCAGCAACCGCGTCGGGGCTGCCGCGATCTTCATACTGGCGGGCGTAGTTCAAAAGCCCAGTGGCCTCCCAATCCCGCGACAGGTCATAACGACCGTCGGCGGTCAAATTGGCGTCAAGATGGTTTTCTTTCTCATGGTTCTTATAGACAAATTCTTCAACGCGTCCCGTAATATTCAAGGAGTGCTCGGAAAATCGAGAGCGCAGCCTGAATTCTGGCGCAATCTTTGTGACAAGATCGGATTTTACATTGTCGCGAGTGCTGTAAATATTGCTGTTGAATGTTATATCGTTTTCAATCAACGGGAAAAAAAGAAATTTCCCAACTTCCAACCCTTTCGGCTGAAATGACTCATCAACACGCTCTTTGTCATTGCTCCCATTATCATCATCACTCGGGGCAACTTCTTTTGTCACACGAGCTGCGTTTTTAGCCCGTCGAGGGTCTTCCTCTTTTTGAACATTCAAAGACTGAGCGTAAGACAATGAAGCGGATGACAAAAGCCCCATGGCCACACACGCCGCCAGGGCGCGAATGATCGGCTGACAACCTTTATCTGAGACCATATGCATTATTCGGCGCCCCATTTGATACACAACCACAGCCATTTCCCCACGTATCATAGACTTGGCTGACATGCCAGCCTCGATCCGTATCATAAAATCGACATTCCCGTGCTCGCAGAAGCCTCGCTCAAAACGGGGATTATGCAGGAGGAAAATCGCTTTATCTCATAAGAGGCTCGCCACGGTCGCCGACCACGCGCCATGAAAAACTCATTTTATACGGACAGCCCAATCCGTTTTCATCTCAATATTCCTGTTGCAAGCACAAATCGCGCCACTTGATTATCCCCATATTCATTCTGCTTCTTGTCACCTTGCCAGACTGGAAAAAGGCGGCGCAAGATGCTCCACTCACCCCCGCACGCAGGTTGTGAAGGGGGCAGCTCCCTCTTTCGGTGCTCTGCCATGCCCCCCTCCTACGATCTGATCGTTTATCACCATCTGGGACTGGGCGATCACCTCGTCTGCAACGCGCTGGTTCGCCATCACGCGACCGGACTCCAGCGAGTCGGGTTGTTCTGCAAGCCGCATTATCGAACCTCGGTGGCTTTCATGTATCGGGATCTGCCACAGATCGAGATTTTGCCGGTCGTCGACGACCAGGAAGCGGCGGCGCTGCTGGAGACGATGCCGGACACCCCTGTCCTCAAGGTTGGTTTCGAGCGGCTGGATTCGCGGAATTTTGTGGAATCCTTTTACCGGCAGGTCGGGTTGGACGCCGAACAGCGCCACACGGGGTTTCACGTCGAACGGGACCGCGACCGGGAAGAAGCCTGTTGCCTGCGGCTGACCGACGGCAAGACGCCCTATATCTTTCTGCATGATGATTCATCGCGCGGATTCACCATTGATCGCCGACGCGTCCACTCCCCTCTTCCCGTGATCCGCCCGATGGGCAGCGACAACATCTTCGATTACCTGGCGATCATCGAGCGGGCCGATGAGATCCACTGCATTGACAGCGCCTTCGCCAATCTGGTGGAATCCTTTCCCCGCCTATCGGCCAAACGTCTGGTGCTGCACCGTTACGCGAAGCCCACATCCGATGTGGTTTATGGCCGTCATCCGTGGGAAAAGCCGGGGCTGATGCCGCCAGGGTTGCCGCGCGCCGCCGATGTCGTCTATGCCTATTGGCAAGTTCGCTATCTGTGGACCTGCTGGCGGGCGGGCTGGCGCTGAGAGCCATGCCGACAGGAAACGCAAGGCCGCAATCGGACTTCGCAGCCGTCGGCTGTTCCCATGGTTCGGCACAACGGCGGCGCATTTGGCTGGTGAATTGTGCTAGCGTGCCGTGAGACAAGGGGTGAGGGAATCGTGTTTCAAAGACTTTCCACTATGGCTTGCAAGGCGCTGGTTCTGACTGTTTCTTTGGCGCTTGCCGCGTGCGCGTCCACCGTCGGCGATTTTCCGAGCGAACAGGCTCCCACGACGATCAGCAACCCGACGGAAGGCTATCGCCTGGAACCGGGCAACCGCATCCGGGTCATCGTTTTCGACGAGCCGAACATGTCGGGAGACTTCACGCTGGACGGCATCGGCAACATCGCCTTGCCGCTGGCTGGCAACATTCCCATGAGCGGCCAGACCGCCAAGGAAGCCGGCAAGCGGATCGAAGACGTGCTGCGTCGCAGCGCTTTGCTGTTGAACCCTTCGGCGTCCGTGGAAATTCAAACCTTCCGGCCCTTTTATGTCCTGGGCGAGGTGCGGCAGCCCGGCGAATTCCCCTACACCACCGGCCTGACGGTGTTGAGCGCCATCGCACGGGCGGGCGGCTATGATTACCGCGCCCGGCAGGGGGAAGTGATTCTGGTTCGCCCGCAGGGGACCGAGCAGCGGCTCTACCGCGCCACCGAATTCACCCCCATCGCGCCCGGCGACGTCATCAAGGTGTTGGAACGCCGGTTCTGATCCATGCCCCGGGTTCTGCACGTTCTCAACACGCTGCAACGCTCGGGCGCCGAAGTCATGCTGGCGGCGGCGGTCCCCTATTTCCGCGCCGCCGGTTATGACACGCACATCCTCTCCACAGGCCGGGAGCTTGGGGCGTTCGCCCCGACTCTCGAACGGGTCGGCTGTGTGGTCCACCACATCCCCTTCGCCAAGAATCCAGCCTTTTTCCAGGCTTTCCACGCCCTGACGATCCAGGAGCGTCCGGACATCGTGCATGTGCATTGCGAGCGCGCCGCCGTGTTTTACACGGCGCTTGCCGCCACCAGGGCGCGCGTGGTCCGCACGGTTCACGGCTGGTTCGATTTTACCGGCTCTCTGCGAGCGCGTAAAATTCTGGAGCGCTGGGTCTGCCGCCAACTTTTCGGCGCGCGCCATGTCGCGCCCAGCCTGTCCGTCGCCGAAAACGAACGGTGGCGGTTTCTGAACGACACGCTGCTCTGCCCCAATTGGTACGACGACACCCGTTTCTTCCCACCGGATCAGGCCCAACGAGACGTCGCCCGACAGACTCTGGGCTACGCCGACGACGACGTGGTGGTGGTCAGCGTTGGTTCCCACGCGCCGGTGAAGAACCTGACTGAGGCGCTCCATGCCCTGGCGTCGCTTCGGAGCAACCGCCGGCTGCGCTTTCTCCATCTTGGTCGTCCGACGGATCCCAACACGGGCGATTCCCTGCCGTTGCGGGCGGAAGCCCTGGGGCTGTCCGGGATCACCCGCTTTGTCGGCGAAACCGACGACGTGCCGTTCCACCTCCACGCCGCCGACATCCACCTGATGCCGTCCCTGCGGGAAGGAATGGGCGTCGCGGCGGTCGAAGCCATGGCCACAGGCCTGCCGCAGATCCTCAGCGACGTTCCGGGGCTGGCCGATTTCAAAGGCCTCGCCCCCGGAATTCACCATGTGGAACCGACCGCCGACGGGCTGTCCGGCGCCATCGCCGCCGCCGCCGCCATGACCGGAGTTGATCGCCGTCACGTGGGCTTGGGCATCGCCAAAGCGGCGCAGCGGATGTTTTCCACCTCCGTCGGCTCCGCGCGCTATATCGAGCTTTACAGGGAGATCTCTCCAGTTAGAGCGGATTTGGCTCATTCTGGTTCATGACCTGTTTCTGAAAATTATCATTGGTGGTAATTTCGTGCATTTCCAGCAGAACTGCCGAAAATATTGGAACGAATCAATGATCACAAACCGGAAATTTTTTGAATTATAATTCAATATTATTCAACTTCAGAGGGTTATGCTTGATTTTATTGTATATGTAGGTAATTTCTGCAACAGATCAATCTCCCTCTGGCGTTCGAAGGCCCCGGCATCACGTTGACGCCGCCAGTCCGTCAGGGTCGATGAGTGCAGGTCTTCTCACGGCAGGATCGCGGCGATCCCGTTCGTGTCCGCCGCTCAATCCGTCTCGGCCAAGATCCGCGTTTCTCAACCGTCATGAAGGTTCGGCGTTTTGGGCGGTCGAACAGTTTCTGGGCGACTGCCTCAGGCGCGACGCCCTCCGACCAAGTAGCGCAGCCGCAACATGACCGATGCCATGAGGCCGTTCGTGAGCCAGTTCGGAAAGCGGCGGCGGTACGGATGGATGATCCGCAACCCGTCACGCCGCGCCATTTCCGCCAGCACATCGTCGAAGGCGACGTCCTGACCGACCGCGTTCAACAGCCTTTCCCGCGTCGGGGCGCCCTTGGTCGCCGGATTGCTTGCCCACCAGGGGTGGTACGGGTGGTCCTGGCAGAAGGGAATGCCAAAAATCCGCGCCAGGGTTGGCAGCTTGTACTCCAGGAATCCAACCTCCGGCGGTCCAGCGGCGACGTAAAGATCTAGAAAACGGCGGGGCAGGCAAGCGACGATGAACAGGCAGCACAGCAACTCGTCCTGATAGCCATGTTCTGTTTCGAGATAGGCGCGGAAGGCGTCTCGGTCCGCGCGTTTGTCAGGATCGACGCCGCTCAACCATCCCCACCAGCTTTCCACCTCGCGCGCGGGGCGCAGCCCGGAAAACAGCGCCTCTCCCGGCTTCAATGTAGGAAACAGCCGCTTTGCCGGAGCCAAAAGCAACATGTCCCATTGCGCGACGATCAGACTGTCCCAGGGCAGGGCGTATCCCCGGTCGCGGTGCCACGCCGCGATCAGTTGGTCGCCATGGCGCCACTTCCAATGAGCGTCACAGTCATCCTGGAACGCGTAGAAATCATCGAGCCAGCGGCCCAGACGCGCTTGCGCCACGTCGGCTTTCGCAGGATCGCCGCCATACAGGCCATAAATTCGGCTGTTTGGGTTTTTGGCGCGCAGCGTGGACAGCCGGTTCTCGCAGACGTCGAGGTCCTTGTAGAACCAAAACAGGAAGGCAAGGTTCATGGGGTGCCGCTTTTGGGAAGGCGCTGAACGTCGCGTCCGCTGTTATGCCCGCCGGACAAACGCTTGTCCAGAAAGCCGCTCATGGCAAAAAACCCGCGCCTGGAAGGCCGGGTTTAAAACCATTGAAACACTCTGGAGATTGGATGAAAAGGGACTGCCAACTATAGCGCGCGCCGCCACAAGGCATGGGGCTGCCACCTCGGCGTCGCGCTCTATAGTTGGCAAACTCAGCTTGGCTCGAAAGCAGGATAAAATGGGAGCCTCGGCATTGCACATTACTTCTTGGCAATGTTGAGGGTGCGAGGGCGAAAAAACGCAAAAAAACACCATCGCAGTGCAATATGCGGGAAATCCGTTCCCGGTGTACCATGGGAAGAGAAGCGTGTTATAGATCCTCCGCTCCGCGCCAAGGCGCGGTTCAGACCGTTCCCTTCTCACCATTCGATAGCGGATCGATGTTCGCCAGCCTTTTGTGCATTCCCCGCAGCCTGCTTCAGCACCACTATCTGGTGCGTCAGTTGACGTGGCGCGACATCGCCGGACGCTACCGGGGATCCGCTGCCGGGCTGTTGTGGTCGTTCCTGACGCCGTTGGTCATGCTGGCCATGTACACGCTGGTGTTCGGGGTGATGTTCAAGACCCAATGGACCGCCGCCGCGCCGGATCATTCCACGGTTCCCGCCGACGGCCATGTCAGCTTCGCTCTGATCCTGTTCGTCGGCCTGATTCTGCACAGTTTCCTGGCGGAATGCCTCAGCCGGGCGCCCGGTTTGATCCTGGGCAACGCCAATCTGGTGAAGCGGGTTGTCTTTCCGTTGGAGATCCTGGGCTGGAGCACGATTGGCTCGGCGCTGTTTCATGGCGCCATCAGCTTTGTCGCGCTGTTCGCCATTTATGGGCTGGTGCAGGGGGCGATCCCCTGGACGGTGGTTCTGCTGCCCATCGTGGTGCTGCCTCTGGTTCTGCTGACGCTGGGGCTGGTGTGGTTTCTGGCGTCCTTCGGGGTCTTTCTGCGGGACATCGGGCAGGTCATGCCGCCGGTGTTGACCCTGATGCTGTTCCTCAGCCCGATCCTGTTTCCCATTTCGGCCATTCCCGAAGCGTTGCGGGGCTTTCTTGTCCTCAACCCGCTGACCATTCCGGTGGAGCAGGCGCGCGACCTGATTATCTGGGGCGTCCTGCCGAATTGGCTGCAATTGGGCGTCTACAGCGTGGTCGCCGCCATCGTCGCCGCCGCTGGGCTGTACTGGTTCAACCGCAGCCGCCCGGCCTTCGCCGACGTGATGTGACGGCGGCGCCCCCGTCAACGCTCTCTTCTCGGCTTCAACCCGGAAACGCTTGCTCATGCTTCAGTTCCTCGGCATCGGCGCCCAGAAAGCCGGCACCACGTGGCTGTACTTCAATCTGAAGAAGCATCCGGGCGTCTGTCTGACGGATGAGAAGGAGCTGCATTTCTGGGATTGGCATCGCGCCCGTGGCCTGGACTGGTATCGGGAGCAATTCGCGTCGGCGCCCGCCGGAACCGTGGCGGGGGAAATCACCCCGGCCTATGGCATTCTGCCGTCCGATGTCGTGGCGGACATCCGGCGTGAATTTCCGGACATCCGCCTGATCTATCTGGTCCGCAACCCGATCGAGCGGGCCTGGTCGGCGGCGCTGATGGCGTTGCCGCGCGCGGAGATGACGTTCGAAGAGGCATCGGACGCCTGGTTCATCGACCATTTCAACGCGCGCGGTTCGGCCAAACGCGGCGATTACGAGGCGTGCCTGACCGTTTGGCGCAGCCACTTCCCAGCGGAGCAGATCCACGTCGAGACGTTCGACGACATCGTCGCCGATCCGCGTGGGGTGCTGCGGCGTTGCTGTGGGCATCTGGGCATCGACCCGGCGGTGTATGACGGGATCCCGGATGACTCCCTCTCCACACCGCACAATGTCGGCTCCGGCCAGCCGATGCGCCCGACGCTGCGCCATTATCTGGACAGCCTGTACCGCCCCAAGATCGACAGTCTTGGCCGCTATCTGGGCCGAGACCTGTCGGGCTGGCTGTCCGGCTCGGCCCAGCCTTTGACCCTGTCCCAGCGCCTGCGCGTCTGGTTGTCCGCGCGGGCGCACACCTGCCGCTGAGCCTGGGCTTGGGCGTCCGTTGGAGTGGCGGTTAGAGCGCCGTGCCTAAAATGTGAAACAACACGGCGCTCTAAGCTTTGATTTATCGAGTAGATTCACGCGTCAAATCGATTCTGATTTGACGCGATCTGCTCTAGCCGTAGCACCCGGCGGCGACCAGCGCGTCGCGGTGGGTGGCGGCAAAATCGCTCAGAAACGCCCGCTGCATCGCCGCCAGGGCGGGCGTGCGGAAAAGCTTCACCGTGACCGGCAACGCGCCCGTAGGCCCGCGCAGATCGCCGCTCCGCTCCTCATGATGCGTCCCGCCGATTGAGGTGGCGTGCAGGACAAGGGCGCGCTGTCCATCGCACGCGACAGCCCCATCCTCGCCCACGACGGTGTGCGCCAGCCGACGGCCATGAACGTTCCACACCGCTCCGTTCAGGACGCCGCAGCGGCGGCCCGTTTCCCAGGCGACAAGGTTGAAGGCGTTCTGATCGATCATCGGATGATCCACCAGCGCGGCGCAGCGGTCGCGGACGTCGTCCAGAGCCTTGGGATCGGCGCACAAAAAGAACCCTGAGTTCAGGTAGGGCCGGGTTCGCGCGATCCCCGCCGCCTCGATGGCTCCGGCGAAGGGAGCGACGCCCCAGCGGGCGATGAAGGCGTCGATGTCGCCAACTTCGGCGTCAGGAACGGCGGCCAGAGTCGCCCCCGCCCGCGCCATCCCGTCGATCAGGGCGCGCAACGGCTCTTCCAGCGGGCCGGTCGCCATCATGTCGCCGTCGATCCAGAGCAGCGGAACGTCCGCGCCTTCGCGATGGTCCGCCAGATAATCGGCCAAGGCAGCCTTGGCGAGGTAGGGGTGCGTGCCCTCCGCCACCCCGTCTGGGCGGGGCACGAGCCGCCCGGCGTCAGCAAAAAAGCGCCGTTGCGCTGGGGTCAGGCCGAAATCGCAGACCAGCGGCGGCGGAGCGGCGGGCAGCCACCGCGCCAGCGATTGGGTCAGCAGGCCGACCATGGCGAAATAGCGGGCGTCCGCCCCGGTCACGATGCGGACGGGAAAGGGGGCCGCCGTCATGCGCCCGCTCCGTAAAAGGCGAGGAGTTGGGCTTTCACCCGATCCGGCGCGTGAGCGGCGGCGGTGGTCTGCCCAGCCTGGATCATCGCCGCGACGGTCGAGTCTCCGCCCTCCAACCCGCGCAGGACGTCGGCCAGGGCGTCGGCGCAGGCGATCATGTCGTCGCTGAAGAACCAACGCCCGTTTTCCGGGGTTGCGTAATCCAACCCGCCCATGCCGTGGAAGCCAACCACGGCGCAGCCGCTGGCCATCGCCTCCAGCGCGACCATGCCCAGCCCCTCGCGGTGGCCAAGCGACAGAAACACCGCTGAACCGGCCAGGATGTCGGCGACCTCCTCCTCATGACGACCGACGATCTCCACCCACTCAATTCCCGCCAGATCCGGGTTCTTCTGGCGGAAGATGGCGCGGATGAAAGCCGCATGCTCCGGCAGCTTGCGCGGCAGGACGGCGACGCGCAGCGTCTTCAGCCCAGGACGGAACAGCGCCGGATTGATCGGCGGCGACAGGACCGACGCGCCGGGCCATCCCATGGCGCTGTCCAGGAAGGCGCCGATCACCCGGCTGGCGGCGGCGACGCGGTGAAACCCCGCCTCGGCCAACCCCCGCCCGTTCAAGCGGTCGAGCGGCAGGTAATGATGGTTCTGGCAGTAGAGCGCCCGTTGGCAGGGCAGAGGCCGGGCCGCGTCCAGATTGCGGTCCATCTCCTCGCCGAACACCAGAAGGTCGCTTGGGCCAACGCGCAGCCGGGGGTCGGTTGTCACCACGGCTTTGGAGCGGAACCATACAGGCCGTCCGCGCGGGGCCAGAACCTGAGCGTCGATTCCCAGATCAACCAGCAGTTCGGCGTGGCGGTGCGCCACCTTCACCCCTCCGGCCAGCCCGTCGGGCGGCGCGCCTGTCACGAACAGGACGCGGGCGGGGGGCGAAGCATCGTGCGCGCGGACCATGATCGTTGCCATCCTCGTCTCATCGGCGACCCCGCCGCCTGTCTCCAACGCTTTGTTTTTCTAGTGGAAAAGCCGCTGTCCGTCCAATGTTCCAGCCCCTGCGCCGGGGTGGTGAGGAAGACGCTGCGGAAAGAATAAGGTTGCGCGGCGGAAGCCCGCAGGACTATGTATGCCCCGCTTCTGGATGCGCCCTTCGAATACTGCGTGCGTTGCGTTGCGGCAAGATACGGCAAGCTTTCCGGGTTCTACAGCGGTTCGTCCTTCATGCTCCGATCCAATTTGGCTATAGCGGTCCGCGACGTCTCCAAGGTTTATCAAATCTACAGCCGTCCGGAAGACCGTCTGAAGCAGGCTCTGTTCCGTCATCGCCGCCGCTATTATCAGGAATTCTGGGCGCTGCGCGGCGTTGGTTTCGAGATCGAGCGGGGAAGCACCGTCGGCATCGTTGGCCACAACGGATCCGGCAAATCCACCCTTTTGCAGATCATCTGCCACACCCTGCGTCCGTCTTCGGGCGAGGTGGCGGTGAATGGCCGCGTGTCCGCGCTGTTGGAGCTGGGATCCGGCTTCAACCCGGAATTCAGCGGGCGCGAGAACGTCTATCTGAACAGCGCCATCCTCGGCCTTGATCGCGCCGAGACGGACCGGCTGTTCGACGACATCGCCGCCTTCGCCGACATCGGCCCCTATCTGGACCAGCCGACCAAGACCTATTCGACCGGCATGGTCATGCGGTTGGCCTTCGCCGTCGCCATTTCGGTCAACCCGGACATTCTGGTGGTGGACGAGGCTTTGGCCGTCGGCGACGAGGCGTTCCAACGCCGTTGCATGGCGCGGATCGAGGCGATCAAGGCCAAGGGCGCGACCATCCTGTTCGTCTCGCACTCCGCCAACCAAGTGGTCGAGCTGTGCGACCGCGCCATCCTGCTCGACCATGGCGAGCTTCTGTATGATGGCCCGCCCCGCCGGGCGATCAATTTTTACCACCGGCTGCTTTACACCCCGGCGGATCGCCGCGCCGCCTTCCGTGAAACCCTGCTGGCCTCCCGCCGGGGGAACGCGCCGCTGCCCGACGAAGGGGCCGCCACCGACGCCGTCGTGGTCGATGAAACCAACGCCGCCGCCAAGGCTGACGCGGAGTTGGAGGAGCATTTCAACCCAGGCCTCGTCCCGAAAAGCCCGACGGCTTACGAGACGCGGGGCGCGCACATTCTGGACGTGCGGATCGTGTCGCAGGACGGCCGCCCGGTGAATGTGCTGATGTCCGGTCGCCGCTACACCATCCGTTACCGGGTCACGGTGGAGGACGCCGCCTGGGGCGTCGCCGTCGGCACCCGGATCAAGACCGTGACCGGCGTCGAACTGGGCGGAGCGACGACGCTGAACACCACGCGCGTTCTGGACTATGTGGAGGCCGGGACGACGCTGGAGGTGACGCACGAGTTCGAGTGCCGGATGATGGAGGGAACCTATTTCCTCAACGCCGCCATCTCCGGCCTGATCGAGGGCGAGCGCCAGTGGCTGAGCCGTTTGGTGGACGTCGCCATGTTCATGGTCCTGCCGGTGCGCGGTCGCTGCTCCAACGGTCCCATCGACTTCGCCTTCGACAGCCGGGCGCAACCGCTCTGAGCTTGAGCCGTTTCACACCATCGGATGCACGCGATGTTCAAAGGCCTGTTCTCCCGTCCCCGCCGCCGCCGGATCGTCATCGTGCTGGGGATGCACAACAGCGGCACCTCGCTGTTGGCGCGCGCGATCGCGCTGATGGGGGTGGAGCTTGGCCGCCATGTGCTGACCCGCGAGAATTTTGAACAGGCGCCGCGCTACGATTACTGGGAGCACGCCCAGATCACCGAGATCCAGGACCGGCTGTTGCAGACGCTGGACCGCTATTGGAACCGGGAAACCGCCGACTGGCCGATCCCGGAGAGCGCGTGGCGGCAGCCCGAGATTCTGGCGATGAAGCGCGAGTTGGCGGAGATCGTCCGCCGCGAACTGGCCGAGGCGCCGGGGTTGTGGGGGTTCAAGGATCCCCGAACGGTGCGGTTGATGCCGCTGTGGAACGACATCATGGCGTCGTTGCGCCTGGATCCGATGCTGCTCATCAGCCTGCGCGGGCCGGGCACCGTCGCCACCTCCTTCGCCTCCAAGGGGCAGGTTCCCTATCCACAGGCCGAGCGGCTGTGGACCCGGCATTATTTCGAATCGCTGCAATACAGCCAGGGCGCGCCGCGCCTCGTCGTCGATTACGACGCTTGGTTCGCCGATTGGGGCCGTCAATATGACCGGCTGGCCGATTTCCTGGGCCTGACCGACCCGGACAAGCGGGCGGCGGCGCGGGCTGAGGTCGCCCACAGCATCGACCCGAACCTGAAGCAGCACGCGGCCAATTCCGACGCGCCGATCCGCCCGATCACCCGTGACCTGCACGCCCTGCTGTTGCGCATGGCCGACGGGGCCGAGGACGCGGCGGCGGAAGCCGGGCTGATGGCCCGTCAAGCGGAACTGTCCCAGGCGGAGTGACCGCCTTCGTCGTTCTGGTTCAGCCGCTCGTTCCAGCCGCCCGCCGCAGCCCATCGGCCAGCAACGGGCCGACCTGTTCGACGGAATAGAGGCGCTCCACCTTGGCGCGACCGGCGGCGCCCATGCGCCGACGCAACGCGGGATCGGCGCACAGCCGGTCAAGCGCCTGGAGCCATTCTTCCGGCGTTTCGGCCAGGAAGCCGTTCACCCCATGCTCGACGATGCTCCGGTTCACGCCGACCGGGCTGGCGACCACCGGGCGGGCGCAGGCCATGTATTGGATCAGCTTGTAGCCGCACTTGCCGCGTTCCCATGGCGTGTCGGCCAACGGCATCACGCCGATGTCGAAGCCCAGGATGTTGGCGGCTTCGCTGTCCTCGGTCCAGGTGAGGCGCCGCACCGGCAATCCGGCGAGAGCGTCCGGCGCGGCGCCGATCAGCGCCACGTCGGCCACGCCACGAGCGTCCAGCGTCTCCAACGGCCCTCGCAACAGATCGAGATAGGGGGAGGTGCTGGGCGAGCCGATCCAGCCGATGGTCGTCCGGCTCCTGCCGTCCATCGGCGCCGTCGTCGGGTAGCGGGCTGGATCGACCACGGTGGGCAGAATCAGGACGCTGGAGGCGCCAGCCGCGCGGGCGCGCGCCTCCAGATAGGGATTGCCGACCGTGACCAGCGCCGCGCCGCGCATCAGCCGATCCAACTTGTCGCCCAGCAGACGGCGGACGATTCCCAGCCGGTGCAGGTCATATTGGTGGAACCAAGCGTCGTCAAAATCGACGACGTAGGGCGGGGCCATCGCCAGCAGCAACCGTTCCAGCACGGGAGGCAACCAGGGCAGAACCTCCTTCTCGATCCACAGAAGATCGTAGCGGCGGGCGGTGAGCAGCCTGGGAATGCGTGTGGCGTAAGCCGCGAGGATCGCGCCCGGCGAACGCCGCCCCTCCCCATAGAGCGTCGTCAGATAATGGTCGGACAGCAGGGGGGCGACATCCACCGAGATTCCCTGCGCCTTGAGAAAGGGCAGGAACTGATAATGGCGCAAACGGCTGCTGGAGCCGAGAGACCCGTAACGGGACAGCAGAAGAACGCGCATGAGCGGCCGCCGGAGATGGCTTCGGGGAAGGTTCAGTTGGAACCGGGGAAACGCCAGTCGGCAAGCGCGACCAGCAGCCGTTCGATCTTCAACCCGGCCAGCAGGCGCAGGGCGGTGGCGCGGTAGGCGATCCCCCGACGACCAGGAGCCAAACCGGCGCGGATGAGGAAGCGCTGCGCGCCCTGGTCAAGCGGGAAGTCCGCCGGAACGGCGTCCGGCCCATCCGGCAGCAGGCCGCGCCGCCGCAGGGTCTCGGCGAACGCCGCCCGCACCAGATACTCCTGCAACGCCGAACCGATCAGCAGGTTGAACACGCCGGACCAGCGGCGGCGGACTCCATGCGCGCACAACGCGACCGCGACCAGCGGCGCCAGCAGCAGCGCCGTCGCCGCCTTGGCGATCAAGCGGACGCCGGCCCGCCGATAGCCCAGCGTGTTGCCGCCATGCTGAACGTAATCGCTGAGCGGCTGGGGCACATAGGCGACGCTTCCCGCCCCTGCGGCGCAGCAGGCGATCCAATGATCGTGGTAGGCGTGGCGCCCAACCTGCGGGAAGGGCAACGCCCGCTCCAGCAGCTCGGCGCGGAACAGACAGGCGCAGCCGGTCACGACGTTGGCCATCAGCACAGCGCCGGGCTGGTCGTGGCGCCCCTGCCGACCGGGCCAGAACACCTCGGACAGCACGGTCCCCTGGCGATCCACGACTCGCATGTCGCAGAACGCCAAAAGCGCGCCGGACTCCAGCGGGCCGATCAGAACGCGGAGTTTGTCGGGATGCCAGGAATCATCCTGGTCGGCGAAGGCGACGAAAGCGGCGTCGGGCGGCACGCGGGTCAGGCTGCGCTCGAAATTTCGATAGAAGCCGAGATTGACCGGGTTGCGGTCGAGCTGAAAGCGGGCATCCCCGGCGGTGGCGTCGATGATCTCACGCCAACACTCCTCGGTCGATCCGTCATCCTGGATCAGGCAGATCCAATCCTGGTGGGTTTGGGCGAGCAGCGAGGCGATCTGCGCCCGGAACAGCGCTGGATCGGGGTTGTAGGTGGCCATGCAGACCGCGACCAGCCGTCGTTCCGATATTTTGGCGGGGCCGTCCGGAGGAGAAGCGTCCACAGCAACCGTCACGGCGCCAAGATGGCGGGTTTCCTGGACGCCGTCATCCCAGTCAAGGCGCAGGACCGCGTCAAGCTCCGCCGTGGGCAGACCAGCGGGCAGGTTGGCCACACCGACGAAACCACAGACGATGTTGGCTCCCGTTCGACCGAGCGTGTCCTCGGCGTCGAGACGAACCGCCGGAGTCCGCCCGGCAAAGCTCTGCCCGCCAAGGGACAGTTGAGTGGCGCGCAAGCGCGCGTCCGGTCGCCGCGCCCAACCGGAAAAAACCCAAGTGAGGTCACGCCGACCATCCACGCGCTCGGGCGGCGGCGCGTCGAGGCGGAGTTCCGATGGCGGCGGTGGCCGCTCCATCCGATCCGGCTCCGACGCAAGAACCACAGCGCTGTTCGGCATGGGCTTTCTTGGCGTTCTGTGTTGATAAGGAATGGGGCGGGCAAAAGGCCGCAAGGGCCTTCTACATGGTCAGTTTGCCGACCGTTGGCTCCAGATCCCGGTTGGCGGGAGCGGCGTCGAGGTGCTGATTTTGCCGGTATTCGGTCAACACCTCATCCACCGGGCCAATCTTGACGACGTGGCCATTTTCCAGCCACAGCACCTTGTTGCAGAGCCGACGCAGGACGCTTTCGACATGCGAGGCGACAACCAGGATGCTGGCCCGCCCGGCGAACTCCGCCGCCCGGCGCTCCGCCTTTTCCAGGAATTGCGCGTCGCTGACGGCGATCCATTCGTCCATCAGCAGGATTTCCGCGTCGATGGCCGTGGCGGCGCCGAAGGCCAAGCGCAGCATCATCCCCGCCGAATAGGTGCGCACCGGCAGGTCAAGATGGCCGCCCAATTCGGTGAACGCGGCGATGTCGTCCATCTTGCGTTCGATTTCCTCACGCGACACGCCCAAATAGGCCGCGCGCATGCGGATGTTGTCATAACCCGAAGCGTCGCCGTCAAACCCGATCGACAGGTCGAACAGCGGGGTGATCTTGCCTTCGACCCGGATCCGACCGGCGGTCGGTTCATACACGCCGGCGATGGTGCGCAGCAACGTGGTCTTGCCGGCTCCGTTGCCGCCAACCAGCCCGAGCCGGTCGCCATGCTCCAGCTGTATGGACACCTTGTCGAGCGCCTGCACCTGGATGCGGTGCTGGGCGTCGTGCCGGATGATTCCGCTGGTTGACGAGTGCAGCAGCGTCTTCTTCAGGGAGCGGCCGCTGCCCTGATAGATGACGAAATCCACGGAAACCTGATCGAGATGGATCTGAGCCACGGGCTTACAGCCAATATGCGATGCGTTTGCGGAAACGAACATAGACGGCGAAGGTCAGCGACCATCCCAGCGCGGTGATGAGCAGGGCGCCCGCCCAAGTGGACAGCGGCAGCGTCTCGCCCAGCAGAGGGCCGCGCACCACCTCCATAAGATAATAGATCGGGTTCAACGTGATCAGAAGCTGGCGTTCCGCCATCAGTTCCGGTTTCCACATCACCGGCGTGATGAAGAACAGCAGTTGGACCACGCTGCCGGTGATCGGTTGGATGTCGCGGAAGCGCGCGCAGGCGATGCCCAACAGCAAAGCGATCCACACCGCGTTGACCACAAGAAGAAACAGCCCGAGCATGGCCTCCAGAAGGCCAAACCCCGGCCACAGACCAAGCCACAACGCCATGACCACGAAGATGACCGCGTTGTGGGCGAGGATAATCAGATTTCGCCAGACAACACGCAAAGCATGCACGGACAGCGGCATTCGCACATGCTTGATGAGGCTCTCGAACTCCAGGAAGCTGTGACAGCCTTCGTTCAAGATGGCCGCGACAAAATTCCAGATGGCCAGCCCCAGAGCCAGGAAAGGCAGATATTCTGACAGGCGGAAATTGAACAGGGAGCCGTAGATGAAGCCCAGGCTGGCGACCAGGACCGCCATGCTGAGAGTCAACCAGAACGGTCCAAGCACCGAACGGCGGTAGCGTTTGCGGATGTCATGCCAGCCAAGCATGCCCCACAGCGACCAACTCATCGCGCCGAGTTGCAGGTCTTCGCAGGCGCGCGCGGCTTGACTGCGGTCGGCGGAATCGAACAAGAGGGTCATCGGCGGATCATGCGGGTGTGGACGCGATGTGGAGGCAAGGCATGGGAGGGCAATCCAACGCAAAGCCCCCTTCCTCTCGGTGACAGGCGCAAAGCCATACGCCGCTGTCCTACTCTAGACAGCCGTGGCTGTCACGCACTATCGCGTTGCAGCGCGGTCCGCCTCTTCAGACTTTGTCGGAAAGCGAAGCCGTTGCCGAAGAGCGCGCCAACGACGTATATCAGATGTCTTGCCCCGCGACGCGCCCAGGTCTCGCCCTTTGCGACGCGCCGCCGTTTGTAAGGTCCCCTTCGCCCGTGTCCACGTCATCCCCCCGACTGACGCATTTGCAGCGTCTGGAAGCCGAAAGCATTCACATCATGCGCGAGGTTGCGGCGCAGTTCCGCAATCCGGTGATGCTGTATTCCATCGGCAAGGACAGCTCGGTGATGCTGCACTTGGCCATGAAGGCCTTCTATCCGTCCAAGCCGCCCTTTCCGCTGATGCATGTGGACACGACCTGGAAATTTCAGGAAATGATCGCGTTTCGGAACCGTCGCGCGGCGGAGCTGGGGTTGAAGCTGATCGTCCACGTCAACGAAGACGGGGTGCGTCAGGGCGTCGGGCCATTCAGCCACGGGTCGGCGGCGCACACCGACGTGATGAAGACCCAGGCGCTGAAACAGGCCTTGGATCACTACGGTTTCGACGCGGCCTTTGGTGGCGCGCGGCGTGACGAAGAAAAATCCCGCGCCAAGGAGCGTGTCTTCTCTTTCCGCTCAGCCGCCCATCGCTGGGATCCCAAAAACCAGCGCCCGGAGCTGTGGAGCCTCTACAACGGTCGGATCGGCAAAGGGGAGAGCATCCGCGCCTTCCCGCTGTCCAACTGGACCGAACTGGACATCTGGCAATACATCCATCAGGAGAACATCCCGGTGGTTCCGCTGTATTTCGCCAAGCCGCGCCCGGTGGTCGAACGGGACGGCGCGCTCATCATGGTGGACGACGAACGCCTGCCATTGCGTCCTGGTGAAACGCCTGAAATGCGGTGGGTGCGGTTCCGCACGCTGGGTTGTTACCCGCTGACAGGCGCGGTCGAAAGCCACGCGGCCACCTTGCCGGAGGTCATCCGTGAGATGCTTCTGGCCACCACGTCGGAGCGGCAAGGCCGGGTCATCGATCAAGACGCCGCCGCCTCGATGGAGATCAAGAAGCAGGAGGGCTATTTCTGATGCCCACCCACCAGGACGCGGTCAAGACTGCCGCCGCCGCCCAGGCTACCGCCGAGGTGGACGCTTATCTGCGCGCGCAAGAGAACAAGGATCTCCTGCGTTTCATCACCTGCGGTTCGGTGGATGATGGGAAATCCACCCTGATCGGGCGGCTGTTGTATGACTGCAAGCTGCTGTTCGAGGACCAACTCACCAGCCTGGAAAAGGATTCGAGCCGGTTCGGCACGACCGGAAGCGGCCAGCTCGATCTGGCCCTGCTGGTGGACGGCCTTGCCGCCGAACGTGAACAGGGCATCACCATCGACGTCGCCTATCGGTTTTTCACCACCGACAAGCGGAAATTCATCGTCGCCGACACGCCGGGGCATGAGCAATACACCCGCAACATGGCGACCGGGGCCTCCACCGCCGACGTCGCCGTGCTGCTGGTGGACGCGCGCAAGGGCGTGCTGACGCAAACCCGCCGCCACAGTGCCATCGTGGCGTTGCTGGGCATTCGGCACGTCATTTTGGCGGTCAACAAGATGGACGCGGTTGGCTGGGACAAAGCGACGTTCGAGCGCATCGCCGCTGATTACCGCGCCTTCGCCGCCCGAATCGGCATCACCGACGTCACCTGCATCCCAGTGTCGGCGCTGACCGGCGACAATGTGGCGACCCTGTCGCTCGCCATGCCATGGTTTGCCGGGCCGACGTTGCTCGGACATCTGGAAACGACTCCGGCGAACGCCAACGAGCGGGATGCCCCGTTCCGTTTGCCGGTCCAATGGGTCAACCGGCCCAATCAGGATTTCCGGGGGTTTTCCGGCACCATCGCCAGCGGGACCATCCATCCGGGCGACCGGGTGGCGGTTCTGCCCAGCGGACGCGTCACAACGGTGACGCAGATCGTCACAATGGACGGCGACCAGAGCGAAGCCGTCGCTTCTCAGGCCGTGACCCTGGTACTGGCCGATGAGATCGACGTGTCACGCGGCGACGTCCTGGCCGACCCTGAGCGGATGCCGCAGACGTCTGACCAGTTCTCCGCTCATCTGGTGTGGATGAGCGAGCAACCGCTGCTTCCCGGTCGCTCCTACATCCTGCGTTTGGGCGCCAGCACAGTCGGCGCCCAGGTGACGGAGCTGAAGCACGCTATTGACGTGAACACCCTGGAGCACATCGCGGCCAAACATCTGGAGCTGAACGGGGTCGCCGTGTGCAATCTGGCATTGGACCGCCCCATGCCGTTCGACGCCTACGCCGACAACCGGACGATGGGCGGTTTCGTGCTGATCGACCGGATGTCCAACGCCACAGTCGGTTGCGGCATGATCGACTTCGCCTTGCGGCGGGCGTCAAACATCCATCACCGCCGAATGAGGGTGGACAAGATCGCCCGCGCCGCCGCCCTGGGACAAAAGCCCTGCGTGCTGTGGTTCACCGGGCTGTCGGGGGCGGGGAAATCCACCGTTGCCGATCTGGTCGAACAGGCTCTGCACCTCCGGGGCCGCCACACCATGAGTCTGGACGGTGACAATGTGCGGCTGGGTCTGAGCCGGGACCTGGGTTTCACCGACGAAGACAGGGTGGAAAACATCCGCCGCGTCGCCGAGGTGTCGCGGCTGATGGTTCAGTCTGGTTTGATCGTGCTGGTCAGCTTCATTTCGCCCTTCCGCAGCGAACGTCAGATGGCCCGAGATCGGATGGAGCCGGGCGAGTTTCTGGAAATCTTCGTGGACACCCCGTTGGCGCTGTGCGAAAGCCGCGATCCGAAGGGGCTTTACCGCAAGGCGCGGGCTGGACAGTTGCCGCACTTCACTGGCATCGACAGCCCTTATGAGGCGCCGGAGGCGCCAGAACTGCATCTGCCCGCCGGAGAGAAATCGCCAGAACAGTTGGCAGAACGGGTTCTCGCAATGCTGGAAGAACGGGAATTTCTTAGTAATACAGTTACTTTTGATAAGGAGTTGTGATTCGCTCATCCGGCTTGACGGTGGGAGGATCCGATGTGTGTTGGCGAGTGGTCGGGGTCGCTTCTGGCTTGGGATCAAGAACTGAGGGGGCTGAAGGATCGGATCTCTGGGGTTTTTGGTCGTTCGGAATTGCGGGAAATGGCGTCCGCCTTTTTGGACGGTCTTCTGGTCCATCCTCATTCCCGGTGCAGCCCGGATGTGGAGTTGCCCTGGAAAAGTGGAGAGCCTTTTGAGACAACAAGGCGGATCAGGAGGCCACCATGAGCACACCCAAACAGCGGAAAGTTACGGAAGAGTTCAAGCGTGAAGCGGTGCGGCTGACCGA
>Ga0209373_10000533_pt1 | contig 60698 bp, 46 predicted proteins | sample Higcelweek5metaG_FD_187173 | JGI IMG/M metagenome (GOLD analysis project Ga0209373, IMG submission 187173) | Freshwater pond sediment microbial communities from the University of Edinburgh, under environmental carbon perturbations - High... | ecosystem: Environmental > Aquatic > Freshwater >...
TAGCGTTTCTGAAACACCCGATCCCATCCCGAACTCGGCCGTGAAAAGAGACTGCGCCAATGGTACTGCATCTTAAGGTGTGGGAGAGTAGGTCACTGCCAGGTCTTCCAAGGACAGAACATGCCCTGACACGATACAGACAGACGACAGAGCGGTAGGCCACAACGCCAGCCGCTCTTTTGTCTTGGTCAAACAGACCACACGCCTTTCGCGGGGTGGAGCAGCCCGGTAGCTCGTCAGGCTCATAACCTGAAGGTCGTCAGTTCAAATCTGGCCCCCGCAACCAAATACGAAACAAGGTCCCGCAAGGGGCCTTTTTTCGTATTCAGGCTATGGAGTTCAGGTTTGAACTGATAGAGAAAGTCAGCTCACCCGCCACCCCCAAACACCAAAGCCCCCCGGCTCACGCCAGGGGGCTTTTCGCATTTCCCACTCCCTCCCGGGATCAAAGGGCCAATGGCCCTTTGCGGGTGCGGGCAGAGCCCGCATAATCTTCCTTTACAACAAAAAGCCCCCCGGCTTTCACCGGAGGGCTTTTGCGTTCTCAGGCGTGCGGTCCTCCTGAGAAATCAGGCGTGACTCGCAGCCCCAGTCCGGATGATTGTCCCGACATGCTCACCGCGCAGCGCGGCGGTCAGGCGGCCCGGAACCAGTCCATTGACGACCTGCACCCGCTCGATGTGGCGGGCGTTTGCCATCACATCCAGCATGGCGCGGTCCACCGGCAAAGTCCCCTCCTGCGTGAGCAGATCGGCGGAGCTGACTTCGCTCAGAAACTGGGCTTTATCGGCATCCGGGCCGTTGGGATCCGTGCTGTAGATGCCATCCACATCTTCGACGATGGTCAGGCCTGCAGCGCCGAGGGCATCAGCCAGCAAGAATGCGCCAGCGTCGGCACGGTGTGTTGGAAGGCGCGAGGAGGGGAATTCGTGGTGATGATAGGGCGGGAAAGCACTCCCCACAACGGCACGGGTGGCTGACAGGTGGATTGCCAGCTGGTTGGCAATGGTCGGGTGTTCGACATAGGAAACCCCTTCCGGTGCCAGAAGCGAGGCCAGGATGTGGCCATTCTGACCGGCTTCACTGGCGGCCAGCGGAGCCAGAGAGCCAACGGGCAGCCCCAAATCCAGACCGACACCATACAGATGGCGGGCGCGAATCCCGGCTCCGGTCAGGATCAGCAGGCGGTGTTCCGGCAACAGGCGGCGCAGCTCATCAACGATCGGCAGGATGGCGGCTGCACCACGGTCCATGATGGAGCGGCCACCAATTTTGACCACTTGCAGCCAGGGTAACAGGCGGATCGGCCGGACCCCGGCAACGGGGCGGGTCAGGCTGCCGTCTTGCAGGGTCTGCTGCGCAAGCGGCGAAGCGACGTGCTTGATGCTGTTGGACGTATCAGACATGACAGGGACCCTTAGTTGGCGGTAATGATGGTGCCGACGTGCTCGCCAGCAAGCGCACGGGTGAGGTTACCCGGAACCAGACCGTTGATGATCTGGACTTCGCGGACATGACGGGCTTCTTTCAGCAGATCAAGCACCGGGAATTCCAGGATCGAATCCTGCAACCCGGCGGCCTTCATTTCATCGACCGAAATTTTGGGGATGAAGGTTGCATTGCTGGAGGTCTTGGGGTTGGCGCTATACAGGCCCTGTTCGTCCTTGACGAAAATCATTGCCTTGCAGCCAAACTGCTCGGCCAGCAGGAAACAACCGGCATCGGTCCGGTACGGGGGGATAACGCCTTCGGCAGCCGGGCGCATCCACAGCTTGTATGGCGGCATGCCACTGAAGACGGCGGCATTGACCTCGGCCAGCGACAGCGGCAGGGTTGACATGCCTGCACCTTCAACCACCGGAATACCGTGCTTGGTCAGCAATTGACCGAGCATGGCGGCGTTCTGGTCCGCCACCGAGGCTCCCAGTTGTGACAGAACGCCAGCGGGAAGATTGAGGCCGGCCGCAATGGAATAAAGGTGGCGGGCCCGGGTGCCTGCTCCGGTGCCAATCAGCATCTTGTGGTCTTTGCGAGCGGCGACGATTTCATCAACCAGCGGATAGACGGCGGCCCGCCCGCGGTCGATGACGCTTTGACCACCGATCTTGATCACGGTGGCATGGGGCAGAATGCGATAGTCTGCGGCGGTCTCTGCTGCGGCCAGGAGCTGTGCATCGGTCAGGGACCGTTGCATCAAGAGCGATTCCAGCTCTGGAGTGGTCTTCGCCATCGGGAAATCCCTTTCGTTATCTTGTTGCGCCAAGACCAGTCAACCCGGGGTGATATTCCGGGTCGATGGCCTGCCTGTTTACCGGGGTGTATGACACCCGGGCTCTTTCTGGCGAGCCTTCAGGCTCTCCTCCCGCATGACGAACCATCGTGGGCATATCTTTTGTGCGCCGTCTGTGGTGTCTACACCGATAAGGGTGCTTAATTGTTATGCATTACACAGAGGGTGCAGTTTTTATAAGCGTTAGTCAATGGGGGGCTCTCTAAAAAACATTACATATCAATGCATTGTATTGGGATGAGAATAGCCGTTGGTGAGAAGTCATTGAAGAAAAAAGGGGAATTCAAAGCAGGGGGGATTGGTGGAGTACATTCTTGCAGAGTATTTTACATGGATTTCGTGCGTTTTGCACGCATCCGCACGGCCCGTTTTGCCGACTCTCGTCATCTGGAACGGTTGAGCCTTGTGCGGAACGCTGCTTCCCGCTTTCCGCACAAGTCATTAGAGCGTTTTCACGTCGAGCGAAAACGCTCTTCCCTTTTAGGGCCGCATTTTCCGAGCCATTGACCGTAAACGGTCAACTTGAAAATGCTCTAATGCCCGGGATTGACGGCAATATCAGAGTGCGGTTCGAGCTCGCCAATGGCGACAGACAGGCGATCAAGCTGCTGGATGACCTCTGTCGAGGCTTCATTCAGGTCGTCAAGGGTGGCGAGGGCGGCGGGGGTATCGCCCCGGCGAATGGCATCGATGGCCTTGTGGCCGGTCTTGTGGACCCGCTCGTGGGGTTCTTTCAGATTGATATAAGCCGGATGATCCCGCAACGCCGACTGGGCAATCTGGTTGTACCACTTCCCCAGTCGGCAGGTGTTGTGATCCGGCATGTTGCCATGTTGTTCGATGGAGGCCCGTCCCATCACGATGTCTGTTACATTCTTTTTGAAAATCACGTGATCGATTTTGGCAATTTCACACAATGCCTGGGGAGTAGCCAGCTTTGACCATTGTGCAACACGGTCGGCAATGGAATCGTTGGTTTCTTCGATGGTGATGGTGGTTTTCAGGATCAAGTCCTGATTCTTCTCTGCCATGGTGGCGATGGTGGTGATGCTGGACGAAATTTCGCTGACAGCGTCGGTTTGCTGATTCAGGATGCCCGAGATATCACGCATGCGCTGGCCGACCGCTTCGACCTGCCCGGCGACTTCGCTCATTTCGCGCCCGGTTTTGCTGATGGCCTCCTGTCCGCCGGAAACGGCCATGGCACTGGCATGCATGGCTTGCCGGATATTCCGCATTTCCCGTTGGAGCAGGCCAATCCGGCTTCCCACGTCTTCGGCAGCCCGAGCGGTTTGGGTGGCAAGGGATTTGACCTCGTTGGCAACCACCGCGAACCCTTTGCCTGCATCCCCGGCGCGGGCGGCTTCGATGGTGGCATTCAGGGCCAGCAGATTGGTCTGGTCGGCAATCGCCTCGATGGATGTCATGATCTCGGCGATTTTCTCGGCGGCGATGGCCAGTTCCTCAACACGATTGGCGGCCTCTGTGGCGGCATGGGAAATCTGATTCATGCTGGAGACGGCGTCTTCGGCGGCCAGAATCCCGGTCTGGACGGTTTGGCGCGCACGTTCACTGTCTTCCAGGGCGCCTTCGCTGCTGCGGGCGATTTCATTGGATGTCGCAACCAGCTCGTCCGCTGCCGCAGAAACGCTCTGGCTGATGGCGGTGGTGTTGCGAGCGTCATAGGTCAGGCGGGCCATGGTGACCATGCCATCATTGGTCGAGATGGCCACGCGGGCATTATGGCGTAGCCCTTCCAGGGCGGTCTGCGTCATCTGTTGCAGGTGATCTCGGTCCGTCTCGCTGTCGTTGTAGGTCATCAGGACAATCTGCATGTCGAGGTTGACCACTTTCATCAGGGCACTGAGCAGGTTGACAACCCGTGCGGTCCGAAAGCCATGCCCGAGCAGGGTAAACCATTCTTCCAGCAGATAGGCATAGCCACCCATATACAGGTCCGGGCTGAGGCCGACTTTGGAATGTGCCTGCCCGACCCGGTAGGCGCGCGCCAGATAATCCTGATCGAGTGGCCCCTTGAGCAGACGGGCCCAGTGCTGACGCTGGGCGGCGATCAGGTGCGGGATGTGGCTTTTGTCCTTGATGATGGCCCGGGTGGCCGGAGTGTTCCACATATGGCGATAAAAGCCCTCAATACAGCGGTCAAAGGTGCTGAGCAGGTGATCGCTGTTGGCGGCAATCAGCACTTCCTGTGCCGGAGTCAGGCGAATATAGGCTTTGAGGGCAGACAGATTGATCGAGCTATGCGGCATAAAACGAACCTTGTATCTGGTCGTGGGCGATGCATCGCCTGCGCTTCATTCCAAGGGACCGGGGCTGCTGCGTGAAGATGAAGCAGGTGCGTGTTCTGGGGGGCGTCTGCAGCGCTTTGAGACTGTGTCCCGAGCGGGGGGCAGGGGAAAAATGCCTGACGCGATGAGGAACGGCGATGGAGGTATTTTAGTATGAATATGATATAATATTCAATGGTGCTAATGGGTAGGGCTGTCTGTGATTTCACTGAAATAGAAATTACCATGATATTCTAATGTGTGCATATTGTTCCTGCTTTACCCTCCCCCGAGAGCTTTCTCCATCGGACCAAAGACTGTCTCGGGGCTAAAGCGTTGCTCGGCCCCCTCAATGGCGGCATGGTGCTGGAGGCGCCAGATTTGCGGGTCATGGAGCAGGGACAGCACCTTGGTGAGCATCGCCGGGCCGCTATCGGCAATCAACAGGCCCTGATTGCGGAATTGCTCCAGACCTTCGGCAGCGTTGGACGTGACCACCGACGGCAGTCCAAGGGCGAGCGCTTCGACGGTCTTGATCTTCAGCCCGGTCCCCCCGGTGGTGGGGTTGATGGCAATGCTGCTGCCGTGCAGGGCCTGCAACATTTGCTCTCGCGGCAAGGGCCCCAGCACCTCAACGCCATCAAGGACATCAGCCGCCAGGTTTTCCAGATGCTCGCAGACCGTGCCGGTTATCACCAGACGGGCTGCCGGAGCGGCAAGACGGACCATTGGCCAGATGGTGGTCAGAAAATTCAGTAATCCCAGCCGGTTCAGGTCGTTTCGGCTGCCGGTGAAAATCAACCGTTGGCGCTCGCAGGCGGTTTCCGCAACCCGCCACGGGCGCATTTCCGAGCAGGCATCATATTCGCACAGTACGATGGGGGCGGTGACACCGATCGACTGGAAATAGCGGCGTTCCGTTTCCGAGATGGCGACCACCACTGAAGCCAGAGACAGAACCTCGGCTTCGAGAGCGGGTGCGCAGCCGCGCATGGCGGTGTTGATAGTCAGGGTCCATGCCTGCTCGTCCAGTCGGGACAGGGCATCATGGGTGATGACTGCCACCGGGGCGGTGATCCCGGCAGCGCGGATACCTGCAACAGCGCCCAGGGAATAGGCGTAATTACAGATGACGGCGGCATAGCCCTGCGGGGTGGCGTTGATGAACAGGCCGGTGGCCTCGTCAATCTGGGGAGACAATGTCTGGAATGGGTGAAAATGGTTGGCAGCATTAAAGATTTCGCGGGCTGCGGGCGCAGACAGGCCATGGTCAAGCTGACGGGCAAAGGCACGAATGGCGGCACGGGTGGCCATTTCCTCCTGATTGGCGTGCTGCGGTGGGGGGATGATCACCCAGCGCAGGGCGCTGCCAAAGGTCGCCCGGCACAGTGCCTCGTCCATACCGCCTTGCAGCACCAGATCGACCCCATAGCCCCGGCTGATCAGACGCTGGATCAGCTTGCCGGTCAGGGCGCGGTTGCCCTGATCCATCGGGACCGGCGGGCAGATTGAAACGAGCAGAATGCGAGGGGGCATGGTCAGCGCCTTGTGATACTCAGGATGACGGGGACGGAGGGAAGCCGAGCTTCATTTCCAACAGTTCTTTTTCTGCCTGCAAGCGGCGCAGGCTGTTTTCTCTCTGGGCGAGGGTCAGTTGCAGGTTTCTGATTTCCATCAACTGCATGGTATAGCCTTCATTCAGCTGGCGGATCATCGATTCCTGCTGTTCGATGGCCTCCATCGCCTGCTTCAGTTTGCCTTGCGCGTCCGTCACCGGGGCAGGTTGGGAGGCGAGGCTGCCCGAGGCCAGCGCCCTCCAGCCCGACGGCGACAGGGCCGCCCGCAACCACGACCAGCCCCCGCGAAGCTGTTGCCCCCAGGCCGGGCCAAATTTTTCCCGCAAGGTCCGGTGCACAGCCCAGAGAATGATCACCCACACCTGCGGGGCGGTCCAGCCAACCAGCGAGGGCGAAACGGCAGTGAGGCCGGCCAGCATGATCACCAGCACGATCAGGCGATGGCGTTGCCGTTTGACCAGTTTGGTTTCACCGCCATGGCGATAGACCATGTAATTGGAAATCTGGCGAAAGGCCTGCGCCATCAGCACCGCCAGCCCGGCCCCGCTGAGCGGCAGGACAACCGCTGCGCCACAGGTTTTTGCCAGTTGCAGGACGGGGAACAGCAGGACGCGCTGCGCTTCGGGAACCCGGTTGAACAGGGCAAACACCCCTCGCGTTGCCAGCAGGACGGCGGCCCAGCCAACAACCAGCAGCGGGAGCAGGACGGGGGGTGGCGGTGTATCGCCCAGACTGCTCCAGTGGGCACCATAGGCCAGCAGGCAGCCGGGCAATCCGGCCCCGGCCCCCCACGACCAGCCGCAGCGGTTGATGGGATAGCGGGCAAAGCGGGCTTGCTGACCGGACAGAGTCGGTTTGCTTTCCCGGCGGGCGGCGACGAAATCGTTTTCGTAATAGCCGATTTCGTAGACGGCAAAGAACGATATGAACAGCAGCGGCAAGGCCAGCAGGGTCAGTAGAAACGGCAATCCGGGCAAGGTGGTAAAGCTTACCATGCCGCTGGCCGGGATCAGGGCATAGGCCAGCAGCAGAACCATCAGGTCTTCGCCGAAATGCTGGTGGCGCAGGATGTTGCCACCGGGGTATTTGGCATCGGCGGTATAGCGCAACGGCACATAGTCGTTCAGCAGGGCGGTAAACTTGCGGCCCGGCCAGTCGATCAACCAGCCTTGCCGGACCAGAGGAAACAGGTCGGCGTCGTGCGGGCTGTCGGTGATGGTGATTGCCTGCGACAGGGTGTCGCTGCCGTGGGCGTCGCGCAGGATGGCGGCCTTGCCGCGTCGGCGGATGGTCGGGCCACCCCACAACGATTCTGCGGTGATCAGCGCCCCGGGCAGACCCATTGCCCGCACCAGTGGCGACAGGATGAAGCGAAACCCCAGACTGAGAATGTGGGTGGGGGCGGCATTGACCTGCGTCAGGGCCTCTTGTAACGGCTTGCAGGCCAGCTCTCTGGCGATACGGGCGGCTTTCAGGTTCCACAGCAGCAGCGACCAGGGGAACAGGATGGTCATCAGCACCACCCGCAGATAGTCGCGGTACAGCAGCGGGTCTTCGCCCTTTTTGGTCATCCATCGCCATGGTTGCAGCCCCCAGATCAGGGCGTGAATGGCGGCAGCCAGCCAGCGGGGGCGGATGGAGTCCAGATACAGCTCGGTTGAATTGCCCAGCAACAGGGTATGGTCGAAATCGACCACTGCCAGTGTGGTTTCCCGCTGGGTCAGGGTTTGCGCAAACGATGGAAAATCGCTGGCAATGACGACCCCGGTCCCCAGCTGGCTTGCCAGTTCTTTGCCGATCGGGCGGGCCGGGCGGGCTTGCGTGCAGGCGGCGATCAGTTCGGGGCTGCGGGCCCACGACGGGCGATGCTGCAAATGGTGTTTGTGCAGCTTGGCAACGGCATCGGCGGCGGTCCACACGCCCGCTGGCGGCAGGGTCTGTTCCGCGTGCATCAGGTAATTCTGGCTCAGCCAGCCGGTATAAACCTTGAAAGCCTGCTGGCGGGCGGCAAAGCCGTCGCGTTTCAGGGCGGCGCTGAGGGCTCCGGCGATATCGGCTTCCTGCAGGGCTTCATAGGCGATGCCCTTGCCAGAGAAAATGTCGCGTGCGGTCAGGATCACCGGCTTGTTGTGGCTCATGGCAACGTGCAGCAGGCCGCTGCCGCTGGTCACCACCACATCGGCCCAACGGATCAGGCGCTGAAAGTCGAGGTTGAGGATGTAAAGGTCCGGTTGCCCGCGTGTATCCAGTGACAGACGTTCAAAGGACGGGTGCGGCTTGAAGACCGTGATCCCGCCCAAGGCACTGACCCGCGCCGCCACCGCGCGGGCAGCATCAAGGCTGGACGTATAACCGGGCAGCGAGGCCGCCCGGTCCGGCCCCTGGGCAGGCAGAAAACCGAGGGAACTGTCATCGGGCGGCAGAAACAGGACACGCGGGCGACCGGTCAGGGACTCGAGGTCGGCAAACGACGCTTCGTCCTGATTTTGCGGATAGCGTTGAAAGGTTGCCAGATTTTGCCCGGCCAGAACCGCAGCGCCGGTCTTCAGGCAGCTCCGACGCTGGCGGGCCGAGGTGATCAGCCGGTTCAACGGCACCTCGGCCAGTCGGGAATGGCCCAACAGGCCAGTGTCCAGCATCCAGGTATTGGGGATATGGCCGCGTTCGATCATCATCACCGGAATGTCGGCCCGGCGGCACAGGTCACTCAGCACGCCCACATGCGGGCACAGGGGATTCCATGCCAGATACAGGTCCGGTTGTATCGTTTCCAGCAGGTGGCGGGACACCCGCATCAGGATTTCCAGCAGTGTTGGCCGCGAGGCATCATCGACATCCTGTTTGCACAGGGCGTTGACCCGTTCGGCCCATGTTTCGGCGTCAATATCGCCGGTATCGGGCGGCAGCAGGCGATCAACCGGGTACAGATTCAGCCAGTCCTTGATTTTCCATGAGCTGGGCAGAAAAACCCGCTCCAGTGTCGGATGGCTGACACCGGACCAAAAGACCACCTGATGGCCCAGCCGCTCAAAATTCCCGATCAGGTCGTTCAGGAACGCGGCATCCGCGTCCGCGATCGGGGCGAGGTTGCTGATCAGCACGACCGCCATGATGTGGTCCTTTTGCTTGGAGGCCCGCAGGAAAACCGGCCCGGTGACGGTACAGGTGGTGAAGCGGGGCGAAAGGCCGGGTCGTTATGATGATGTGTTGATATGTGTGGCATATTTGCGCAGCGTTTCGACAAACCCCTTATAGACACGGGATAATGCCACGAACAGGGGCCCTTCATCCAGCTCCACCAAAGCCTGTGGGCGTGGTTGTTGCTGGCAAGAGACCAACAGCTCGGTCAGGCGCTGGCCAAAGCCGGTGATGGTAATCTGATCCTGGACCGGGAACGGGATGGGGTCAGAGGGGGCTTCGGGGACATCGCGGATAACGGTGCACAGGCGGTCGCGCAGAGCTTGCCAATCGCCGACAGGGACCAGATCAAGGGCATCTCCGCAGGTTTCACGCAGCACTGGCAGGTCAAAGGCGACGCAGCGGGTGCCGCAGGCCAGAGCCTCGACGGGGGGATAGCCAAAACCTTCGAAAAACGACGGAAACACCAGCGCCTTGGCGCGGGTGATGGCGTGGAACTTTTCTGCGTCGGTCACGTTTTCGAGGAACGACAGGGTGATGCCATAAGGCTCGGCCTGCTGGAGCAGTAGCGGTAGCAGGGCTTCCCTGACCATCGGCGAGCCGATCAGGGTAACGGTGTAGCCGCGCAGAGCTTCGCAGAACAGCTGGCCAATCTGGGCACTCCCCTTGTGACTGTCCTGCAGTTTGCGGACGAACAGCACGATTTCGTTCTGTTTGGGCGTCCCCGTGGCAAGGCGAACAGCGGTATCGTTGATGGCGGGACAGGCATGGTCAAAGCGGGTCTCTGCCGGGGTCAACGGCAGGAAGTCACGGGCGTAGCGGGTGCTTTCTGCGGTGCTGGACTGCACCAGAGAGGCGTATTGCGACATCAGCACCAGCCCATCCCACTGGTCTTCGCGTCGAGGGGTTGGTGACAGGGCATTGAACCAGTTGGGTGTTTCAAAATTCAATGCGATCAGGTGGGCACCGCTGTGACGGGCCAGGGAAATGCAGTTCAAATAGAACAGGAGTGACGAGTCCATATCATGGACCGCGTAAACGAAATCGAATGTGACCCCGCGGGTATCCAGATACTGGTCCGAGTCCAGCAGGATGTGCGAGATCCGCTGGTGCGTTTTCAGGTATGCGAAGTTCCCGCAGAACTCGGGGATCTGTTTGCCGACAAAGATGAAGGTGACGGTATGCCCCTGTGCGGCAAGGGCTTCGGCCATGATCCAGGCATGGTAACGACCGCCGGAATAGCCTGTGCCGGGCATCCCCGCCAGAATCGCAATGGAAAACCGTACCTGCTTGGTGGTGATCATGCCTGAGTGATCCTTTTGCACGCTTTCCGTCGTGAAAGCACACATGGTGCCTGAGGGCGCTGCCTTTCAATTCGGAAAGGGTAATCTATGCAAGAATATACGATCAACGGTTAATAAGTTGCATGTGTTCTTATTAATCTGCATGGATTCTCTTTTGGCTGGGACTCTTCCTTCCTTCCCGTCTTCCTTTCTTGTGATATCAGTGAGTGTGAACGATCCGAAGGGAGGGGCGGTGCTGACAGCGATGCAGAAACGGATGGGACGGACGGGAGGCAGCCTGGGGCTGGTCATCCTGATCGCCCTGTTGTGTCTGCTGTCGGTGCAATCGGCGCTGACCCGCACGGTGATGGCCCTGCCGCTGGCCGCCAGCGGGCCGGGCTGGATGGCGGATGTGTGTGTGTCGCACGTGGCGGAAACCCCGTCGTCCGCCCCGGATCGCTCCCCGGATGGCGCGCCGTCTGATCCTTGCTCTCTGATGTGCCAGAGCCTCTGTGCGGCCGTCCCGCTGATGGTGCCAGTGTCCGGGGCTGTGTTGCCGCTGCCTGCGATGGTGGTGGCATTGTGCTGGGACGAGGCGTCGGCGCCGCTGGCGATCAAACGGGCTGTCTATGCGGTTTCTGCGCGGGGACCACCCCGGTAAGCGGACAGAACTGCCCGGATTGCCGATCGTTCCCATACAGGATGACCCTTGATGTCTTCGTCCAAGCACCCCGCGCCGCAAGACGGCTGGGCGGGCCTGCGCCTGCTGATCATTCGCCTGCACTTTTATATTGGCCTGTTTGTGGCCCCGTTCATCTTTTTTGCCGCGCTGACCGGTACCGCCTATGTGCTGGCGCCGCAAATCGAAACGGCGCTGTACCATGATACCCTGTTCACCACCACCACCGGCACCCCTCAGCCGCTATCGGCGCAGGCGGCGGCAGCACGGGCCTTTATTGGCCCCGAGCCCCGACTGTTCTCGCTGCGACCGGCTCCGGCTGCCGGGCAGACTTCCCGGGTGATGTTCACCCAGCCGGGCCTGCCGGACTCTGAAACCCGCACCGTTTTTGTTGATCCGGTGACGTTGGCTGTCCATGGCGAACTGCGCACCTATGGCACCTCTGGTGTCCTGCCGTTGCGGTTGATGCTGGATTATCTGCATCGCCATGGCCTGCTGGGTGATCTGGGGCGCAATTACAGCGAACTGGCAGCCTCGTGGTTGTGGGTGGCGGTGATCAGCGGCGTGGTTCTGTGGAGCTGGACCCGGCGGTCGACCAACCATCGCCCGGTTCGTCGGCTGCATTCCCTGATTGGCCTGTGGTGCGCTGTCGGCTTGCTGTTCCTGTCGGTGACCGGGCTGACGTGGTCGAAATGGGCCGGGGATCATATTGATGCCTTGCGCGGGACGCTGGGCTGGGTGACGCCATCGGTCAGCACCACGCTGACCGTTCAGAGTCCCGTCAGCACCACGCTGACCGCTCCGGCGTCTGCACCGGCTCCGGCGGTGGCAGGAGATCATGCCGATCATGCGGGGCAGCACGCGGGCGGGCAGGGCATGCCGATGACTGCGCCGCAGGTGCCGCGTGATCCGCTGGACCTGCTGGACCCGGTGCTGGCGGCAGCACAGGCCGGGGGGATCGACTCGCCGAAGGTCGAGGTTCGTCCGGCCAAAACGGCATCGCTGGCGTGGGTGGTGCGGGAATATGACCGCTCGTGGCCGACGCAGGTCGATACGGTGGCGATTGATCCGGCAACGCTGACCATCACCAGCCGGGCCGACTTCGCGACGTTTCCGCTGGTGGCCAGGCTGGTGCGCTGGGGCATTGATACCCATATGGGCGTGCTGTTCGGGGTTCCCAATCAACTGTTGATGGCGGCGTTGGGTATCGGCCTGATGGTGATGATTGCCTATGGCTATCGTCTGTGGTGGCTGCGGCGTCCGCCAGCCGGGGCTCCGGCGCGGGTTTTACTGGCCGCGTGGGCGCGTCTGGGGGGCGTGCAAAAGCTGCTCTGCGGGCTGATTGCGCTGGTGCTGGGATGGGCGTTGCCGGTGCTGGGGGCCAGTCTTTTGGCCTTTCTGCTGATTGATGCCGTGCGCTGGTGGCGGAGTGCCCGCAGGCGGGTGGCTGCCTGAGGACCGCGGTTCCCCCCGCAGGATGGTTTGCCTGTGGGGGGAGGCTTTAACGCAGAATAATCCCCCTGCCCACGCGGCCGTGATGGGCGGGCGGCCAATGTTTTCTTTGATTTTATCCCCCGGCAAGACTAAGACTAGGCGGCTTGACAGTTTGGGGAACCAGGGATGACCGGGGAGAGTACCGCGAGCGGTGAGACGCTCGACGATTTGCGTCGTGCGATTGACCGGATTGATGACAGCATCCTCGACCTGCTGAACGAGCGGGCGGCGCTGGGTGCGCGGATCGCTGCGGCCAAACGGGCGTCCGATGACGCTGGCTCCTATGGTGGTGTGGTCTTGCGGCCGGGCCGCGAAATGGAAATCCTGCGCCGTCTGCTGCGGCGTGCCACCGGCCTGTTCCCCAAGGCGGTGATCATCCGCATGTGGCGTGAAATGTTTGCCGCCCTGATCTCCCTGCAAGGCCCGATGTCGATGGCGGTGTACATGCCGGCGCGCGGGGCGGGATATCTGGAACTGGCCCGCGACACCTATGGCTCCCTGACACCGGCCTCGCCGTGGCAGACCACCGCACCGGTGGTGCGGGCGGTGGCCGAAGGCGAAGTCAGCGTTGGCGTCCTGCCGCTACCCCGCTTTGAAGAAAGCAATCCGTGGTGGCCGATGCTGTTCTTTGAAACCGCCAACACCCCGCGCATCATCTCGCGCCTGCCGTTGTGCGGGCCGGGGCCGGGGCGGGGCGATGGCGTCGAAGCCTTTGCCATTGGCCGGATGCCGGTCGAACCAACCGGCCATGACCGCAGTCTGGTGGCGATTGAAACCACCCCGGACCTCAGCCGTGGAGCTGTACGGACACTGGTCGAAACCAGTGGTCTGCCGCTGCTGGAAATCATGGACAGCCATACCATTGGCGAAGAGCGTCGGCAGTATCTGCTGGAAATCAGCGAATACGTTGCCGCCGACGATGCCCGTATTGCCAAGCTGGCTTCGGACCATCAGGTGGGCCGGGCCGTGGTGATCGGCGGCTATGCCGTGCCGTTCACCGCCGACGAGCTTGCACCCTCCGCCCCTTCTGCCTAAGGCAGACCGGGCGGTTTTTCCCGCCCCGCCGGACTGTTGTGTACAGGGAGTTTCCGCGTCACCGTCCGGTATTATCAGTGGATGTTGATCATGAGCTTGCCCACTCCGCAACCCGGTATTCTGGACATCGCCGCTTATGTCGGCGGCGAATCGTCGGTCAAGGGTGTTGAGCGCATTTACAAGCTGTCCTCGAACGAGGGCGCCCTGGGTCCCAGCCCCAAGGCTCAGGCGGCACTGGTCGCCACGGCTGGCAAGCTCCATCGATACCCCGACGGCGGCTCGACAGAATTGCGCAAGGCGATTGCCGCCCGCTATGGCCTTGATCCGACCACCATCGTCTGTGGTGCCGGGTCGGACGAACTGATCGGCCTGCTGGTCAAGGCCTATGCCGGGCCGGGCGATGAGGTTCTGTACTCGGAACACGGCTTCCTGATGTATGGCATCTACGCCAAAGGGTGTAGTGCGGTGCCGGTGACCGCCCCGGAACGCAATCTGTGCGCCGATGTTGATGCCCTGCTGGCGGCGGTGACCGACAAGACCAAACTGGTGTTCGTCACCAACCCCAGCAATCCGACCGGCACCTATACTTCGGCAGAAGAGCTGGCGCGCCTGCGGGTGGCCCTGCCGTCGCATGTGCTGCTGGTGATCGACGCCGCCTATGCCGAATACGTTGACCGCAACGACTACACCACCGGGCTGGATCTGGCGCAAAATACCCCGAACACGGTGATGCTGCGCACCTTCTCCAAGCTGCATGCTCTGGGTGGCGCACGCGTTGGTTGGGGGGTGTTCCCGCCCGCCATCGCCGATGTGATGAACCGTCTGCGCAGTCCGTTCAATCTGACCTCGTCGTCGCAGGCTGCCGCCAGGGCCGCCATTGAAGACGTGGAATTTCAGGCCCTGTGCAAAACCCACAATGATTACTGGCTGCCATGGATGAAGGCCGAGCTGAAGGCGCTGGGCCTGCACACCACTGACAGCGTGGCGAACTTTGTGCTCGTGCAGTTCCCGGCAGACGGCGCACACAGCGCCAAGGCCGCCCATGCCTTCCTGCAGAACCGTGGGCTGATCGTGCGCCCGGTCGGCAGCTATGGCTTGCCGGAGTGGCTGCGGATCACCATTGGCACCGGCGAGGAAAACCAGATGGTGATCACCGCCCTGAAAGACTTCCTTGGGGCGGGATCATGACCGGCACACCGGCGTCTTCGGTTTTGTTCCCCCGCGTTGCCTTTATCGGAATTGGCCTGATCGGCTCGTCGCTGGCCCGTGCCATGCGCCAGCACGGGCTGGTGGGGACCATTGCCTGTCATACCTCCAGCGATGGCAGCATGGAGCGCGCCAAACAGCTGGGAGTGGTGGACGAGGTTTACCGCTCGGCAGCCGAGGCGGTACGCGGTGCCGATCTGGTGGTGCTGGCGGTGCCGATTGGCGCCAATGCCGCCTGTGCCGAGGCGATGGCATCCGGCCTGAAGCCCGGCGCCATCGTGACGGATGTCGGGTCGGTCAAGCAGTCGGTGATCCGTGATGTCAGCCCGTTCCTGCCGGACTCGGTGGCCTTTGTGCCCGGCCACCCGCTGGCCGGGACCGAGCATTCCGGCCCCGATGCCGGCTTTGCCGAGCTGTTCATCAGCCGCTGGTGCATTTTGACGCCGCCGCCGGGGACTCCCGAGGCGGCGGTGGCCAGGGTGCGCGCCCTGTGGGAAGCGGTCGGCTCGAAGGTCGATGTGATGGAGCCGGGCCACCATGACCGGGTGCTGGCGATCACCTCGCATTTGCCGCACTTGATTGCTTACACAATCGTTGGCACCGCTGACGATCTGGCCAGCGATGCCAAGCAGGAAGTGATCAAGTATTCGGCCTCCGGCTTCCGCGATTTCACCCGTATCGCGGCGTCGGACCCGACCATGTGGCGCGACATCTTCCTCAACAACCGCGAAGCGGTGCTGGAAATCGTCCAGCGCTTCACCGAGGACCTCACCGCCTTGCAGCGGGCCATTCGCTGGGGTGAGGGGGATGCGCTGTTCGACCTGTTCACCCGCACCCGCGCCATCCGGCGGGGGATCATTGATCAGGGGCAGGCCTATGGCTCGGGCATTGCCCCGCCGCCGGTTCCCGAAAAGGTCGAGTAAAAGACGCACGGGCAGGGTGATCATCCTGCCCGTGTTTTTTTGGGTTACGCCTTTTGCGGCACGGCGTCCGGCTCGTCGGGCAGCACCGGCTTGACATCGGTCAGGCGGTCAACGGTGCGCAGGGCGGGGAACATCCACGCCCACAGGCCAACCACCACAATGGTTCCGATCCCGCCCAGCACGGCAGCCGGGACCACTCCGAACCACGCCGCCGTAACGCCGGACTCGAACTCGCCCAGTTCGTTTGACGCCCCGATGAACAGCACGTTGACCGCACTGACCCGGCCCCGCATGGCATCGGGCGTTGCCAGTTGCACCAGCGTTTGCCGCACGTACATGCTGATCATGTCCGAGGCCCCCATCACCAGCAGGCAGAACAGCGAGAACACGAAGTTGCCCGACAGCCCGAAGCCGATGGTGGCGAGGCCGAACAGGCCAACGCAGGAAAACAGGTAAAAACCGGTGCGTTGCTGCAACGGCCAGCGCCCGAGGATCAGGCCGACCGCCACCGCACCCACCGCCGGGGCGGCGCGCAGCATCCCCAGACCTTCCGGGCCGGTGTGCAGGACGTCGCGGGCAAAGATCGGCAACAGGGCGGTGGCACCCCCCAGCAACACCGCCATCATGTCCAGCGACAGGGCACCGAGCACCACCGGGTTGGAGCGCACATAGTTCATCCCGGCCACCAGTCGGCCAACCGCTCCGATGCCCGGGGTGATCACCGGCTTGGGGAACGGGCCGCGCACCAGCGCCAGCACCGACACCGAGACAGCATAAAAGGCAAAGCACAGTGCAAAGGTGATATCCGGACCGGCGAGGTAAATCAGCCCGCCAACCGCCGGACCGGCGATGGTGGCACTCTGGAACGCCGAACTGGTCATCGCCACTGCCCGGCCAAGCTGGGCTTCGGGGACGATCTGCGGCACCAGCGCCTGATAGGCCGGGCCGCCCAGCGCCCGCCCGATGCCCATGAACACCAGTGCGGCATAATACGGCCACAGGATCTGCACGTTCATCAGGGTCAGCGCCAGCATTGAGGCGGCGGTGATGCACTGCATGGTGCCGCCCACCGCCAGCATGGTGCGACGGCTGTAACGGTCGACCATGTCACCGGCAGGCAGGGTGGCCAGAGCCATCGGGATGAACACCGCCAGCCCTACATAGCCCAGGGCCATCGGGTCACGAGCGATATCATAAATGTGCCAGCCAACGGCGACGGCCTGCACCTGAGTGGCGATGGCAGCCAGAAAGCGGCTGGACAGCAGGGCAAGGAACGAGGTGTTCCGTAACGGAGAAGACGAATCGGCCATGGTGACCATATCTCGACAGAGGGGGAATGGAGTTCCGGGCGGGCAAGGCGCAGCGCCGACGGCAGGGGGTATTAGGGGATGGTTGCCCGGTGTTGTCCATGTCCCATCACAAAGAAGCGGCCCTTATCCTGAGTTCTAGGGGGCTGCCAGATGGTGTCATGCGCAACGGCCATGGTCTGACCTGTCAAAAAGACATGCCTGTTATTTTTCTCTTGCTTGGCAGCAGGGCGTTTCTGTGTATGATGGCGCGCACCTTAGATTCTGCCGCAATCCCCCAGAGGTGCTTTCAATGGACTGCCCCGAGGCTCTTACTTTTGACGACGTGTTGCTGGTTCCGGCCGCGTCGGACGTGATGCCTGCGCAAGCCCGGACCGCGACCCGCCTGACCCGCTCGATCGAGCTTGGCATTCCGCTGCTGTCTTCGGCCATGGATACCGTGACCGAAAGCTCGATGGCGATCGCCATGGCTCAGAACGGCGGTATTGGCGTCATTCACAAAAACCTGACCATCGAAGAACAGGCCGAGGAAGTGCGCCGCGTCAAGCGGTACGAATCCGGCATGGTGGTCAACCCGCTGACCATCCACCCCGATCAGTCGCTGGCCGACGCCCTCAAGATGATGGCGGATTACCGGATCAGCGGTATTCCGGTGGTGGATCGCGGGACGCAAAAGCTGGTCGGTATCCTGACCAACCGCGACGTGCGCTTTGCCAATGACATGGCCAAGCCGGTCAGCGCCTACATGACCAACAGCGATCTGGTCACCGTGCGCGAAGGGGTCAGCACGCAGGATGCCAAGAACCTGCTGCACAAGTTCCGTATCGAAAAGCTGCTGGTGGTGGACGATGCCTATCGCTGCATCGGTCTGATCACCGTCAAGGATATGGAAAAGGCCCAGACCTACCCGAACGCCTGCAAGGACGCTCAGGGCCGTCTGCGGGTGGCGGCGGCGACCGGCGTCGGTGCGGACGGCTTTGCCCGCGCCGAAGCGCTGATCAATGCCGGTGCCGACGTGGTGGTGGTGGATACCGCCCACGGTCATTCGGCCGGGGTGATCAACACCGTCCGCGAACTGAAGACGAAGTACCCCGATGCCCAGATCATGGCCGGGAACATCGCTACCCCCGAAGCTGCCGAAGCGTTGATCGCTGCCGGTGCCGATGCGGTGAAGGTGGGGATCGGCCCGGGGTCGATCTGCACCACCCGGATCGTCGCCGGTGTCGGCGTGCCGCAGTTGTCGGCCATTGCCGAGGTCAGCGCCGTCACCCGCAAGGCGGGCGTGCCGTTGATCGCCGATGGCGGCATCAAGTACTCGGGCGATCTGGCCAAGGCGATTGCCGCCGGGGCTGATTGCGTGATGATTGGTTCGCTGCTGGCCGGGACTGACGAAAGCCCGGGCGAAGTGATCCTGTATCAGGGCCGCTCCTACAAGGCCTATCGCGGGATGGGCTCGCTGGGGGCAATGGCGCGCGGCTCGGCTGACCGTTACTTCCAGCAGGAAGTGCGCGACAGTCTGAAGCTGGTGCCGGAAGGGATCGAAGGTCAGGTGCCCTACAAGGGCTCCGCCACCCAGATCCTGCACCAGTTGATCGGCGGCCTGAAGGCGGCGATGGGCTATACCGGCAATGCCACCGTGACCGCGATGCAGCAGAACTGCAAGTTCCGCCGCATCACCAACGCGGGCTACCGTGAAAGCCATGTCCACGACGTGACCATCACCCGCGAAGCCCCGAACTACCGCATCAGCTCGTAAGAGCCTGTTGGCATGGCCCGAGGCCGGAGGTCATCTTCGGTTCCTGGGGCTTTAAAATCCGGGAGACGGGCATCTTGCAAAAAGGTGTCCGTCTCTCGCTTTATTCAGGACAAGACCACCATGAAAGACGACGCTCGCCTGCAGGCTGCCATTGATCTGCTGGAGACCATCGCCGGAACGTCCCGCCCCGCCGATGGGACGGCGGCGGCTTTTTTCCGTGACCGGCGCTTTATCGGTTCCAAGGATCGCCGCGCCATCTCGATGCGGGTGTGGGGCACCATGCGCCATTGGGCCCGTCTGACCTGGTGGTTCCGCGAAGCGGCAGCCGACACCTGGGCCAACGGCGAACGCCCGGACTGGGACAGCATCCGCCCGCGCGCCCGCATCCTGACCTATCTGGTGCTGGTCGAAGGCATGGGGCTGGCCGGGGTTGACGGTCTGTGTACCGGTGAAATCTACGCGCCGCGCCCACTGAACGAACACGAACGGGCGGTGGTGCGCTTCCTGCGTGGCAAGCCGCTGAATCACAACGGCATGCCGGTGTGGGTGCGCGGCGAAGTCCCGGCGTGGGTGGCCACTTACCTGAAGGATATTTACGGCGATCACCTGCCGACCCTGCTTGATGCCCTGACCAAAGAGGCTCCGGTGGACCTGCGGGTGAACACCCTGAAGTGTGACCGCGACAATGCGATTATTGCCCTTGCCGAGGGTACCGACGAAGAAAGCGTTGAAGCGGTGCCGGGGCATTATTCGCCGCTGGCCCTGCGGCTGGCGGGCCGCGCCAATCTGGCGGCCACCAATGCGTTCCGTGGCGGTCTGGTCGAAGTGCAGGATGAAGGCTCGCAACTGGTCGCCCTGCTGGCGGGTGCCCGCCCGGGGATGTCGGTGGTCGATTTCTGCGCCGGTGCCGGTGGCAAGACGCTGGCTCTGGCGGCTGAGATGCAGAACAAGGGCCGTCTGGTGGCATGTGACGTGTCACAGGGCCGGGTGGACCGCTCGGCGGAGCGTTTGAAGCGGGCCGGGGCGCACAACGTCACCCGCCGGGTGCTCAGCAGCGAAACCGACAAGTGGGTGAAGCGGTCGAAGGGAACCTATGACCGGGTGCTGATCGATGCCCCGTGCTCGGGGACCGGCACCTGGCGGCGCAACCCGGATGCCAAGTGGCGGATGAGTGAAGAGATGCTGGCCGAGCTGACCGCTCTGCAGGCCCGCATCCTGCGCAGCGCCGCCCGTCTGGCCAAGCCGGGGGGCCGGGTGATCTATGCCACCTGCTCGCTGCTGCCGGAAGAAAACGAGCGACAGGTGGAAAGCTTCCTCGCCGAACAGGGCGCGGCCTATCGTCTGCTGTCGGTGGCCGACCTGTGGCCGGAGCTGGTCAACCCGGCGGTGCCGTGTCCGGTCAGCGGGCCGTACCTGCGCCTTGATCCCGCCGAACATGACACCGACGGTTTCTTTGTCGCGGTGCTGGAACGGCTGGAAACCGCCGCGCCGGAAGCGCCCGAGGCTGAAGACGAGCCACAAGCCTGATTGTTGGGGTGTGAGTGCAAAAGAGGGAACTCTTTTTGCACTCACGACTCTCTTGGATCAGCGTGCGTTAAATCCGACGCCACAGTACACGACAGTCCGTGCAGAAGAGTGGGCTACCGCCCATACCCGTTTGGGTACGATGCCCCCAAGCCCCCATTTTTTCTTTAAACATCAAATCAATGGGGTCCGGGGCCTAAAGGCCCCGGCGAGGTTTGGAGCAGCGCTCCATGATCTTTTTGTTTTCTGTCGCATTGTTTTTGCGAAAACCGGGTCCCACTTTGCGCACAACGCTCTAATTCTTGTCAAACAGGTCAATGACCTGCTGATGTGACAATGACCCGTTGGGCTGAATCTTGCCATTCAGCAGCGGCGGAGGGCGTTTGGCCTCGGGGGCCGGCTGCTGTGGTGCCAGCTCCTGTGGCTCTTCGCTGGCCGACAGCGGGTTGGTGTACGGCGCGTTCGATGGACGCGGGCTGTCTTCGCCCAGCACGCTGCGCAGCAGGCGACCGATCAGGTCGTCGGTTTCTCCGACCGGCAGGTCCCGCATCGGCTTGCCCTTTTGCGCTGCCAGCATCACCTCGCGCCAGACATCGGCGGGCAACGAACCGCCGGTCACCCGCTTCATCGGGGTGTTGTTGTCGTTGCCAATCCACACCCCGGCCACGTAATCGGCGGTATAGCCGATGAACCAGGCATCGCGGTAATCGGCGCTGGTGCCGGTTTTGCCTGCTGCCGGGCGTCCGATGGCGGCGCGTTTGCCGGTGCCGGACTGGATGACGCCGGACAGCAATTGATTCATGTTGCCGACATCCTGCGGGCGGATGACCTGCTTTTGCTCACCCTGCTGATGCAGATACAGAATTTGGCCGTCGCGGGTGGTGATTTCACTGATCCCGAACGGCGGCGCGGCATAGCCACCATTGGCAAAGGCGGCATAGGCTCCGACCAGCGGCAGCACCGCCGTTTCCTGCGTTCCCAGTGCCAGCGAGGGCGTCGGTTGCAGGTCGGCGGTAATCCCCAGCCGGTGGGCAACGCTTATCACCTGTTGCAGACCGGCCCGCTGGCTGACACGCACGGCCACCGTATTCAGCGAGTTGGCAACGGCGTCGCGCAGGGTGACTTGCCCGTGATAGCGGTGATCAAAGTTTTCCGGCGACCAGCCACTGATGGTGATCGGGGCGTCTTCGACCGCATCATCGGGCAGCAGGCCGCTTTCCAGTCCGGCGAGATAGACGAACGGCTTGAACGACGAGCCGGGTTGGCGCAGGGCCTGAACGGCGCGGTTATACTGGCTGTTGGCATAGCTGCGGCCACCGACCATCGCCCGCACCGCCCCGTCGGGGGTCAGCACCACCATCGCCCCTTCGCCTGCGTTGGCGGCGGGGCCCTTGCTGTCGAGGGTTTTGGCCAGCGCCTGCTCGGCAGCGGCCTGAATGGTAGGGTCGAGGGTGGTCTTGATGATCAGGTCCTGCGATACCGACCCGGCCAGATCATCGACCTGTTCCATCACCCAGTCAGAGAAATAGCGACCGGGGCGGGCCTTGCTGGCATTGGCCAGCGCGGTGGGGGCGGTTGCCAGCGCCTGCTGGGCCTGCTGCTGGGTGAGAACGCCGTTTTCCACCATCGCATTCAGCACCACGCTGGCCCGGCTGGTGGCGAGATCGGGATTGCTGGCCGGGCTGTAGCGGGACGGGGCTTTCAGCAGACCGGCCAGCACGGCAGCCTGAAACGGCGTGACCTGCCGGGCCGAGACGCCAAAATAGCGCTGGGCGGCGGCTTCGACGCCATAGGTTCCGGCCCCCAGATAGACCCGGTTGAGGTACAGGGTCAGGATTTGCTGCTTGGTAAAGGTCCGTTCCAGCCACAGCGACAGCAACAGCTCCTGCACCTTGCGCTTGAGGGTGCGTTCCTGTGACAGGAAGACGTTCTTCACCACCTGCTGGGTCAGGGTCGAGCCGCCCTGTGCCATGCGGCCCTTTTGCACATTGACCACCACCGCGCGCAGCAAGCCGAGTGGATCGACGCCGTGATGGTCATAGAACCGGCGGTCTTCGATGGAAATCACCGCTCCCGGTACCCAGGGGGGCAGCTCTGACACGTCGATCACTTCGCCGTACAGGTCGCCATAGTTGGCGATGATGCTGCCGTCGCTGCCCTCGATCAGCAGGGACGGGCGACGGGTGGCGGAACTGACATCGGCCAGCGAGGGCAGATCGTGGGCATACCACGCCACCAGTACCCCGACAGAGGCAACACCCCAGATGAACAGGACGGCAGCCCAGCGCAGCAGACGTCCGAACAGACGGCGGGGCGGGCGCGGCGGACGACTGTTGCCCTGTCGGCGGGCAGGGGGGCGGGGTGGTGGCGGGGGAGGAGCATCCCGTCGTGCGGTTGGGGGCGACGCCGTGGGGGCGGGCCGGGGCGGCTGCGGGCCAGCTCTGGTTGCGGAAAGAGGGGGCGCGGGCTGTTGCGGCGGTGGACTGGAAGCCTGTGGGTCGCGCGTCATGCGCGGTTCCCGTTGCTCCCTCGGTTGATCCTGCTGTGGGTCGCGGGGCCGACGCCGGAAACGGGAGGCAGGTTTGGGCTGCCACGCACTGTGCGGCAGGGCCGCCGGGCGGCGATCGTCATCATCAGAAGACGGAGGGAAGGGCATCGGTATCGTCCTTACAACAACAGGCAGGCCATCCAGCCACAGCCTGTCCGGTTTACAGGAAACCGGACAGGCCAGCGCCTGTCGTGTCGTCGTCTGCCGATAGGGAACGCCGCTGTTTGCCCCGCCCGGACAGACTCTGACACAGAGCCTGTCTGTTGGTATAAAACATCAAAAGGGCAGAATCATGAACAAAGGCATCTCCCGGACCTTTTTGTTCATCACCAGAGCGTTCAGGCCCGGCCCTGAGCGCGGATAAAGTCGATGAACGCCCGGTCCTGCTGGCTGATATGGTTTTTCAGCCAGTCGGCAGTGTACTCAAAGAAGGCCGAAATCGCCCCCACCCGCTTGGTGTTGATGTCATTTTCCAGCGTTGCCATGTGGTGCAGGAAATCAGCATGCTGGCGGTGGTGTTCGGGCAGGGCAGGGTAATGGCGAGCCTTCATTTCGGCCTCTTCCTCGTGGAAGTGGCGGGCCATTTCGGCTTTCATCTTTTCCAGCATGCTTCCGGCAGCGCCCACACCATCACCATGCAGCATTTCCCCGGCAAAGTGGTTCAGGTCGATGATGATCGACTGGTGATGGCGGTCGATGGTGGCAACGCCGGTTTCAAAGGACGCATTCCATTCGATCAGGCGGATGTTTTCCTTGTCGGCGCGCATCTGGGTAACAAAGGTTGCCACTTCTTCCTTCAGGCGGGCGGCGTGCAGCGACAGCCGGTCCGAGGCCGCCGACATCCGGCTGGCGGCTTCGCCGGTTTCCCCGGCAGCGCGTTCCACATCCATGATGCTGCGCGAGACATCCTGTGTCCCGCGCGAGGTTTCATCAACGCTGCGGGCGATTTCGCTGGTGGCGGCGTTTTGCTGTTCAACCGCCAGCGCCACCGACGACGAGATTTCCGACATGCGGGCGATGACCTCGGTGATGCCGCGAATGGCATCGACGGCCCCCACTGTGCGGGCTTGCACTTTTTCAATGCTGGCGGAAATTTCTTCGGTGGCGCGGCTGGTCTGGTTGGCGAGCGATTTGACTTCGTTGGCCACCACCGCAAAGCCCTTGCCTGCGTCCCCGGCACGGGCGGCTTCGATGGTGGCATTCAGCGCCAGCAGGTTGGTCTGGTTGGCAATGTCGGTGATCAGGCGCACAATGTCCCCGATCTTGCCGACATCTGTGGACAGGGCCAGCACGGCGTCGGTGGTGGCCTGTGCCTCGCGGTCGGCCTGAGCGGCAATGTCGCGCGACAGGGTGACTTGCCGTTCGATATCGGAACTCGACGCCGACAGCTCGTCTGCTGCCGAGGCCACCGTCTGCACATTGACCGAGGTCTGTTCCGCTGCCGCGCTGACGGTGGCGGCCTTGGCACTGGTCATGTCGGCGACCGAGGCCATTTCACTCGACGAATCATGCATTTCTGCTGCGGCGCTGGTCAGTTCCTGCGCCACGCTGCCGACGGTGCTTTCCAGACTGTGGACCAGCTTGCTGAGGGCGGCCTTGCGGTGGCGTTCCGAACGGATCACCTGTTCGATCTTGTCCTGTTCCATCTGTCGAACCAGCTGCAACTGTTCGCGGAAATGACGGACCGAGGCGGCCATCTGCCCGATTTCATCCCGCCGCCCGTCGTAAGGGACGTCGACGTCAAGGGTGCCTTCGGTCAGTTTCCTCATCACCCCTGTCATCGCCAGCACCGGTTTTGACACCAGAACGTGGATGGTATAGCCCACCAGCGCAATGATCGCCGCCAGCAGGATGACCGTCATCACCAGCATGCTGAGGCGGAAGCCCTGCAAGGGAGCAAAGGCAGCATCGCGATCAATGGCGGCCCCCAGATACCATGTGACGCCGGGCAGGCCTTCGACCGGGGTGAAGGCAACGAGGGTGCTGTCATTGGCGTCTGACAACTGGCGTGCCGCCGGGCTGTCGAGCGGGGTGGTAAAGCCAGGATAGACATCCTTCAGGGGTTTCAGGGTCAGGGACTTGTCAGAATGGATCAGGATGGTTCCCTTGTCGCTGACCAGAAAGGCGTGTCCGATCCCGCCCAGATCGACACTGCCGACCAGTCTGGTCATGGCATCCAGACTGATATCGGCGCCGACCACACCCATCGGCGCCTCGGGCTTGCCGACCGGAGAGGCAATGGTGACCACCAGCCCGCCCGAGGTCGCATCGACATAAGGCTCGGTGACGATGCTGCTTTTGGCGGCGATGGCATCCTTGTACCATGGGCGGGTGCGAGGGTCATATCCAGCAGGCAGGCTTTCTTCGTCCGGGTGCATGTACATGCTGCCGTCCGCACCGCCAAAATAACTGTACATGAAACGCTGGACGAGGGAGCCTTCGCGCTCCAGTGCGTGGATGCTGTCAACCGTGGGGGCGCGTGCCACGTCATCCCGCAGATTTTCGATCAGCGACAGGCGGCCGTTCAGCCAGTTGGAAATGGTCTGGTTGGCCAGGGTTCCGCTTTCCTGCACGCGGGCTTGCAGGGATTGGCTGATGTCTTTCGTCTGGTGGTAATTGAGGTAGATGGCAAAGGTCAGCAAGGCAGCAATGACCACACCGCTACAGGCGAGAAGAATCTTCGAACCGATGGAAAGAGCCGTAATCTTCATTGTGCCCCCTGTCCGGTGAGATGGAAAAGGATGAACGAGATGTCACAAGCTGGCGATTATCCATCTGACGGAGGATATATTTGTAGTGGAAAAGAAGGACGTAATCCGTAAACGCAGTGAATTTCACCAAACGTACATACATCCATCCACCAAGGCACTGTGCGGGATGGTGATTCGGGGAAAAGAGATTTTATGTGTATACCATGCAAAAACTCAGGGTTTCTGATCGGGTGGCAAAATATAGGTGTTATTTTTCGATTAAAAATCAAAAATGTATGGAGATTTTTTCAAATATACTGATTTCTACGGTTTAATAATGCTTTATGACGTAGCCTGTCCGTATTATGTCATTGGCGATTTCTGTCTGTTGCCGATAGTCCAAGGAGCGACCCCATGTTATCCAGCAAGGCCAAGTATGGTTTGAAAGCCATGATTTATCTGGCTCGGCAGCAGGATCAGTCTGTGGTGGTCATTCAGGATATCGCCGAAGCGGAAACCATCCCGAAAAAATTCCTTGATGCGATCCTGCTCGAGTTGAAAAACAGCGGCTACCTCAACAGCAAAAAAGGCAAGGGTGGCGGTTATTCACTGGCGGTGAAGCCCGAGGATATCCGGGTGGGCGATCTGGTGCGGGCTCTTGACGGGCCGCTGGCGCCGGTGCCCTGTGTCTCGCGCAAGTTCTATCGCCGCTGTGATGACTGCCGGGATGAGGCGACCTGCGCCCTCCATGCGGTGATGGGGGAGGTCCGCGACGCGATTGCGGCGGTGCTGGACAACTACACCCTGGCGGAGATGGCGGCAAAGGGGCAGCCAAAGGAGGCCGCCCTGTTTTACGATATTTAGAGCATTGTGCGTTAAATGTGACGCCACAGTACACGACAGTTGGTGGAGAATGGCGGACTGCCGTCCGCACCTGCCCGGGGGAGGATGCCCCCGGACCCCCATTTTTTCTTTCAATATCAAAGTAATGGGGTCTGGGGCCTAAAGGCCCCAGCGAGGTGTGGAGCAGCGCTCCACGTCCTTGTTTCCTTACTGTCGCGTACCGTGATCTGACGCAGGCACGCTGGTCTAACCTTTTGGTGTGCCGCATTGTTGTTGCGAAAACCGGTTCCCGCTTTTCGCACAATGCTCGTTTGTACTGCCGCATTGTTGTTGCGAAAACCGGTTCCCGCTTTTCGCACAATGCTCGTTTGTACTGCCGCATTGTTGTTGCGAAAACCGGTTCCCACTTTTCGCACAATGCTCTAACCCGCCCCGGCAGACAGCACCGGCGGGGTCCAGTGCCGCCCCGGAATGGCTTGCACCAGACTCCGGGTATAGGGGTGCTGCGGCCTGTTGAGAACCTCGGCGCAGGCTCCGGCCTCGACCACCGCGCCGTTGTGCATCACCAGCACCTGATCGGCAATCTGGGTCGCAACCCGCAGGTCGTGGGTGATGAACAGCACCGTCAGCCCCAGCTCTTGCTGCAAATCATGCAGCAGGGTCAGCACCTGCGCCTGAACCGACACATCCAGCGCCGAAACCGGTTCATCGGCAATCAGGATTTCAGGATTGACCGCCAGCGCCCGCGCCAGCCCGATCCGCTGGCGTTGACCACCGGAAAATTCGTGCGGGAAGCGGCTGATGGCTTCGGGGTCCAGTCCGACGCGGGCGAACAGTTCACGGGCTTTCTCCAGCGCCGCCGGGCGCGGTGTCCCGCGCAACACCTGTCCCTGTGCGACCAGATCGCCGACCCGCCGACGCGGGTTGAGTGAGCCGAAGGGGTCCTGAAAGACCATCTGGATTTTCCGGCTGTGGCGCTGCCAGTCGCGGCGGGACAGCGGGAGGATGTCCTGCCCGTCGAGTTGAATGCTGCCACGGTCGGCATCAATCAGGCGCACCAGACAGCGGGCGAGGGTTGATTTGCCAGAGCCGCTTTCGCCGACGATCGCCAGCGTGCTGCCCCGGTGCAGGGTAAAGGACACATCGCGCACCGCATGGGTGACGCGACCGCTGCCGAACCAGCCTTTCCGGCCATAGGTTTTGCCCAGCCCCTCGGCCGCCAGCGCCACCGGTCCGGCCACCACCGCGCGGGAGGTCGGATGCAGGGAGGGCACGGCAGCAATCAGGCTTTGGGTGTAAGGGTGGGTGGGCTGATTCAGAATGTCACTGGCCGGGCCTTGTTCGACGATCTGGCCCGACTGCATCACCGCCACCCGGTCGGCGATTTCGGCCACCACGCCAAAGTCGTGGGTGATGAACAGCACGGCGGTGCCATGCCGGTGTTGCAGGTCGCGGATCAGCTTCAGGATTTGCGCTTGCGTGGTGACATCCAGCGCGGTGGTCGGTTCGTCGGCAATCAGCACCGTGGGTTCCAGCGCCAGCGCCATGGCAATCATCGCCCGCTGCCGTTGCCCACCGGACAACTGATGCGGATAGGCGCGGGCGGCGGCCTGCGGATCGGGGATCAGCACTTCGGCCAGCAAGTCCAGCACCCGCGCCTGCCGTTCGGCTTTGCCGAGGGTGGTGTGGACTTCAAACACTTCGCCGATCTGGTCGCCGATGGTGCGCAACGGATTGAGGGCGGTCATCGGCTCCTGAAAGATCATCCCGATCCGTGCCCCGCGAACGGCGCGCATGTCGGCGTCCGACAGGGCCAGAATGTCGGCACCGTCAAGGGTGATCGCCCCGGCACTGATCCGCACCGACGGCGGCAGCAGGCGCATGATTGCCCGACCGGCGGTGGATTTGCCCGATCCGCTTTCCCCGACCAGACACAGGATCTCGTTGGGGGCAATGGTGAGCGAGATATCATTCAACGCCAGCGCCCGGTCGGCACCGCGCGGCAGGGCGACCGACAGGTGGTCGATAACAAGCCGAGGACTCATTGCTCATCCAGTCGAGGGTTAAGGGCATCGTTCAGGCCCTGTCCAGTCAGCGAAACACCCAGCACGGTCAACAGGATTGCGATACCGGGCAAGGCGCAGACATACCATTCCGAGCGCAGGACGGCGCGGCCCTGTCCGACCAGATTGCCCCAGGACGGGACGTTGGGATCGGACAGGTTGAGGAAGGCGAGGGCACTTTCCAGCAGGATGGCGGTGGCCATCACCACGCTGGCATAGACAATCACCGGCGGCAGGGCGTTGGGCAGGATTTCCCCAAAGATCAGCCGCAGGTCGCGCAACCCGGCCAGCCGACCGGCTTCGACAAATTCCCGGTGGCGCAGGCTGAGGACTTCGGCGCGGGTCAGGCGGGCCGGTGCGGGCCAGGAGACAACGCCGATGGCAATCACCACCGTTTCAAGGCGCGAGCCAAAAACGGCAATCAGCAACAGCAGCAACAGGAAGTTCGGCAGAATCTGGAAGGCATCGGTCAGGCGCATCAGCACCTCGTCCACGACACCGCCATAATAGCCCGCCACGGCACCGACCAGAATCCCCAGCGCAATGGCAATCGAGGTGGCGACCACGCCAATCAGCAGGGAAATGCGGGCACCATGGAACAGTTGGGCGGCGATGTCCCGCCCCTGAGTATCAGTCCCCAGCCAAAAGCGCGGCGAGGCAAACGGCCATTGCAGCGGACGACCGGCCAGCGCAAGGGGATTGCGCGGAAACAGCTGGTCGGCGCTGAGGGCAAGAACCACCACCGCCAGCAGGATCACCAGACCCAGCATGGCCGATGGATTACGGCAATAACGACGCAGGACCGGCATGGGTCAGTGTCCTTTGGCTCGGATACGGGGATCAAGGCGGGCATACAGCAGATCGACCATAAAATTGACCACGATCACCAGCAGGGCCGAGATGAACACGATGCCGAGCAGGGTGTTGAGGTCGCGCTGCATCACCGCGTCATAGGCCAGCCGTCCGAGGCCGGGCAGGGTGAACACGCTTTCGACGATCACTGATCCGCCCAGCATGGTCCCGGCGTGCAGGCCGATCAGGGTCACCAGCGGCAGCAGGGCGTTGCGCAGGATATGACGGGTGACGATGCGGTTTTCGCTGACGCCCTTGGCGCGGGCTGTCCGCACGAAATCGAGGGTGGCGACTTCCAGCATGGCCGCCCGCATGATGCGGACATAGACCGACAGAAAGATCAGCCCCAGCGTCAGGGTCGGTAGAATCATGTGACGGGCGATGTCAACCGCCCGTTGCCAGCCGTGCAGCCCGCCGCCGATGTCTTCGAGGCCGCCAGCGGGCAGCCAGTCGAGATGGATGGAAAACAGCACCACCGCCATCACCCCCAGCCAGAACGACGGGGTGGCGTAGAACAGCAGGGCAAGGGTCGAGATGGTGGTATCCTGCCAGCGGTTGACCTTGCGGGCGGCGATGATCCCCAGCAGGACGCCGCCGACCACCGCCACCAGCAGGGACGACACCATCAGCAGCAGGGTGACCGGCAGGCGTTCAAGGATGACCTCGGCCACCGGCTTGCCATAGATGGCCGAATAGCCCAGATCGAACTGGGCCAGCCGCCACAGATAGCGGCCAAGCTGGACGGTGACCGGCGCATCCAGCCCATAGAACTGCCGCAGCTGTTCAGCAAGGGTGCTGTCACCGCCGCCAATCTGGGCCAGCAGGGCATCGACCGTGTCACCGGGGGCGAATTGCAACAGGATAAAGACGCCGATCAGGATCAGCAGCAGGCTGGGGATGCTGATGACCAGACGTTGCAGGGCAAAGCGGAGCAGAAGCATGAGGGCATCCGATACAAGGATGCTCTGGCCCGTTCGATGCAACAGGGCCAGAGCATCGGGTCGCCACAGAATGATTACAGCGACAGGTCGTACCACGAGCTGGACGGCCAGCGCGGGGTGTTGTGGTGGTTCTTCAGTTGCTTGTTGGTCACCGAAACAAATTCACGTTCGGTGGCAAACCAGATTGGCAGGTCGCGGTTGATATCGTCCACCAGCTGGGCATACAGGGCCCGGCGCTTGGCCGGATCGACTTCCGAGGCAGCGGTGTCGATCAGGGTATCAATGCTGTCGGACTGCCAGCCGTGCTGGTTGGTCCATGGCGAGCCCTTGGGGCTGCCCGAGCGGAACCAGACGGTGGTGGACACTGCCGGATCGCCGCGATACTGGTGCCAGCCGGTGGCGAGGTCGAAGTTCCACTCCTTGTAGATGGTCGACAGCGCCGCCGCCATGTCGAGCTGAACGATCTCCACCGCAATGCCGACATCGGCCAGCGATTGCTGGATGAAGGTGGCAAACTGCCCGACGTCTTCGCCGTTCGGCACCAGCAACAGTTTCAGGCTGAAACGGGTGCCGTCGCTGCCGCGCTTGTACCCGGCCTGATCCAGCAGCTTTTCCGCCGCCTTGGTGTCATAGGGGTAGGGGAAGCTGCCACCGGGGTAAAAGGCGGTCGAATTTGACGGGATAAAGCCGGTCGCCCGCTTGCCAGTGCCGTACAGGAAATTCTCGGCAAAAAAATCAACGTCGATCGCATGGGCAATGGCGCGACGAACCTGTACGTCGGCCAGTTCCTTGCGGCGATGGTTGAATTCCAGCGTGTTGTTGAAGGCGTTGGCTTCGTTGCCACGGGCCGAGACTTCAAAGCGGGCGTCCTTGCGCAGGCGGTCAATATCGGCCAGCGCCAACTGGTTATAGGCCGATAGCTGCACCTGCCCGGTTTCCAGCGCGGCGACGGCGGCCGACTTGTCGGAAATGATCCGCCAGACGATGCGGTCGGCATAGGGGAAGCCCTTGCGCCAGTAGGTCGGATTGCGTTCGGCGATGATGTACTGGCCGCGCTGGTATTCGACAAAGCGGAACGGCCCGGTGCCGACCGGCGCGGTATTGGCCGGGTTTTCCAGCGGGTTGGTGCCTTCGAACAGGTGGCGCGGCACCACATAGCCCAGATCGGCCAGCGCGCGCAGCAGCAGGCCTTCGGGCATCGGACGGCTGTAGCGGAAGATGGCGGTGTGGGCGTCGGGAGTATCGACTGCTTCCAGAGACAGGTGCAACTGGGTGCCGTAATTCAGGTGCTTTTTCCACAGTTCCAGCGCGTTGTACTGCACGTCGGCCGAGGTGAACGGCTTGCCGTCGTGCCAGGTGACGCCTTCCCGTAGCTTGAAGGTGATGGTCTTGCCGTCCGGGGTGGCGTCCCAGCTGGTGGCCAGCACCGGCACCGGCTTGCCGTCCGCGCCAAGATCGACCAGCGATTCGATGATCTTGCTGGTGACGATATAGACCCCGGTCGAAGCGCGCAGGGCCGGGTTCAGGATGCGTTGTTCGGCGGCCAGATGCACCGACACCGCGCCACCGGCTTTGGGGGCGTCAATGGCCGCCGCATCGGCGGCAAAGGCAAAGCGGGGCAGGGCGGCGGCAGCGGCCAGCGCCGACACCGAGGCAAACAGGGACCGACGGGAAAGAGACATGGCAAAACCCTCAAGAAGATAAAGACCTCCCGTTCTGCGCCGAGGGATGCTCGGCGCAGTCAGGGCAGCGCAATCAGGGAAACAGGAGGCCGCAAATCCCGAGCAGATGGACTCATCTGCGACGACGTATTTGCGGAACGAACAACCAGACGGAAGGATCAGGCCGTGGTCGAGGGCAACGGCAGGATGGTCTGCACCAGTTGCACCCAGTAACGGACCCCTACACCAAGGATGTCGTCGTTGAAGTCATAGCCGGGGTTGTGCAGCATACAGCCGGACTGACCCGGACCAGCGCCCAGCCAGATATAGGCCCCGGGGCAGGCTTGTTGCAGGAAAGCGAAGTCTTCGGCCCCCATCGACGGACGCGGGTCCAGATCGACCCGTTCGGCCCCGACCACCGCCGTTGCCGCCTGCGCCGCGATTCGGCTCTGTTCGGCCGCGTTGATGGTGGGCGGATAGCGCCGTTCATAGCGGACGGTGGCGGTGATGCCGTGCAGGACGGCGATGCCCTGCGCAATGTCGCGCAGGCGCTGTTCGACCAGATCCTGCACCGCCAGATCAAAGGTGCGGACCGTGCCACGGATCACCGAGGTCTGCGGCAGGACGTTCCAGGTGTCACCGCCGTGAATCTGGGTGACGCTGACCACCGCCGAGTCCAGCGGGCTGACGGTGCGGGCGGCGATGGTTTGCAACGCCAGCACCAGTTCCGACGAGGCCACCAGCACATCGCGGCCCAGATGCGGCATGGCGGCATGGGCCCCCTTGCCGTTCAGGGTGATTTCAAAAATGTCGTAGGACGCCATCATCGGACCCGGACGGATGGCAAAGTGCCCGCTGTCCAGCCCCGGCCAGTTGTGCAGGCCATAGACGCTTGCGATCGGGAACCGCTCGAACAGGCCATCTTCGACCATCGCCCGGCCACCGCCTTCATTTTCCTCGGCGGGCTGGAAGATCAGCGCCACCGTTCCGGCGAAATTGCGGTGGCGGGCCAGAAACGACGCCGCCCCCAGCAGCATGGCGGTATGGCCGTCATGGCCGCAGGCGTGCATCTTGCCCGGCGTCTGCGAGCGGTGGGCAAAGTCGTTGTCTTCGTGCAGGTCGAGCGCATCCATGTCGGCGCGCAGGCCCAGCCAGGGCCCGTCCTGCTGGCCGCGAATGATGCCGACCACGCCGGTCTTGCCGATGCCCTGATGGATTTCGTCGACGCCAAAGGCTTGCAGCCGCTCGACCACAAAGGCAGCGGTTTTGACCTCTTCAAAGGCAGTTTCCGGGTGGGCGTGCAGGTGATGCCGCCAGCCCTGCATCTCGCGGGTCAGGGCCGCAAGGGCATCCGGGGTCAGGAGAGAGGAGACGCTCATTCCGGGGTGGCTCCGTTGTGCGAGGCGGACTCGTCGGGGGTGATCAGGCGATAGCGGAAATTGCAGTGGCTGGACCCTTTCATGATCGTCTGGGTGCGTTCCATCTGCATGCGCGGGTCATAGCCGACGCAGAATTCGCCGTCACGGTTGCACGACAGCAGGTCGCCGATCTCTGCGACGCCCATCTCGCGATAGCTTTCGGCATAGCGGCAGCGGGTGACGTTGAAATCAAGCTGATCAGGGGCAACGTGCAGCCAGTCAATCGCCAGCGCGTCATCCTGCTGCCACAGCTTCATCAGATCGGCAAAGGCCAGCAGGTCGGTCGGGCCGCCCGCGCGCTCGGCAAAATCGGCCCCGGCTTGGCGGGCGGCGGCGATCACCGCTTTGCCGAGCAGGCGGCGGGCTTCGTCGCGGCCCAGATCGTCTTCGAGGACGTCGTAGAGTTTTTTTGCAAAGGCCGCTTCGATGCGGCGCTGTTCCAGAATCGATACCGACATGATCACACCTTTATGTCCCGGCTGTCGCGCAGGCGATAGCGCAGCAGTTCGAGGGTGGCGACTTTTTCGATGGCCCCATGGAAGGGGATGGGGGTGATGGGCGATTGCGGCAGGTCCAGGTCTTCGGGGTCATGCCCGAGGGCGGCCTCGGCCAGCATCTTGCCGCAGGCGGTGGCAAGGGCAACGCCCCGGCCATTATAGCCGACAACCGACAGGATGCCCGGTGCCAACTGGTGCAGGTGGGGCAGGAAGTCGGTGGTAAAGCCGATCAGGCCATCCCAGTGATAGTCAAACTGGACGCCGGTTTTGGCGAAAATCGGGAAAACCGTTTGCAGGCGCTGTGCCAGACTGTGCGACAGGCGGGCCTGCCAGTTGTGCGGCAGAACCAGTGCGCCGCCAGTGACCAGACGGCCATCGGCGGTCGGGCGGAAGAAATACAGGTCGCCGTGGGTGTCCGACAGGGCGTGGCCGTTGGGCAGGACGGCGGCGCGCACCTCGGGTGACAGCACCGAGGTCGCCAACTGGAAAAAACGTACCGCAACGGTCGAGCGGCGGAAGGTCGGGAACAGGCTGTCGCTGTAGGCATCGGTGGCGACGATCACCTGACCAGCCTGCACTGATCCGTTGGGAGTGGTCAGGCGCCAGCCGTCGCCGTCACGGGTCACGCTGCGCACCGGCGACTGTTCGAACAGCTTGGCTCCCGCCCGCGCCGCCGCCTGCCCCAGCCCGCGCGCCAGCCCCAGCGGATTGACGTGGCCGCCGCTGTGGGCCAACCAGGCAGCGTGATAGCCGGTGGCTCCGGTCTGCTGTTCAACCTGCTGGCCGTCGAGATAGGCCACATCGCCGCCAACCTCGGCCCACTGTTCAAAGCGTCGCCGCGCGATGGTGGCCCGTCCGGGGGAATGGGCCGGTTGCAGCCAACCGTTCTGCCGGGCATCGGCCTGAATGCCATGGCGGCGGATCAGGTCAAAGGTAAAGGCCGCCGACCCGGCGATCAGGCGGGCAAAGCGGTTGCCGCGCTCGGTGCCATAGCGCTTGCGCAGGTCGGCGGGGTCGGCTCGGGTCAGCGACGGGATCACCTGACCATTGTTGCGCCCGGCTCCGCCATGGCCGACGGTGACCGCTTCCAGCAGGATGACGCTGCGACCCGCTTCGGCGGCATGCAGGGCGGCGGACAGCCCGGCAAACCCGGCCCCGATCACCACGATATCGGCGCTGTGCTGGCCGTCCAGTGCGGGAAAGGCGGGGAACGACGGGGCGGTGGCAGCCCACAGGGACGGCGGAGAGAGGGGAGCGGGAACAGACATCACAGAACTCCGGGGGGGGCTGTCAGCCGGGGAAACTGGCTGTTGGCATATCAATTCCCCATTAAGCTATATATTTATAGATTTATAGGCAACCCCACTTTCTGAGGGGGGGGGTGGCGATGGAAATGGGGGGAGAAAAAGAAAAACCCGCAGGAGCATCGCTCGCTGCGGGTTTTTGTTGGCTGGGGGACCTGGATTCGAACCAAGACTAACGGAGTCAGAGTCCGCAGTTCTACCATTAAACTATCCCCCATCAAGATGCGGCATCTTTTCAGGGCCAGCCGATTTCGGTAACGTGTTGCATTTGTTTGCGTTTCGTTGCCGTCATCGTGTGAGCGACTAGATACCACCCTGCCCTGGGGGGCGCAAGAACTTTTTTTCAAAATGTCATCTTTTTTTCGATGCCCCCGCCGCCGGACTTTGGCGCAAGGCTTGGCGGCGGCTTCGGGTTGGATGTAACATGGCGGTAAGGATACCTTTCAAGAGACAATGCAAGAGGTCGGGAAGCGGGAATGGCAACGCGGTGGTGGCATGGGCGGCGCAAGGGAAGCAGTCGGCGGCGGGGTGCGTCGGCTGATGCTGCGGCATCGGCTGGCGGCAGCGCCGACGGCGATGCACTCTCTGGTCTTGCACTCTCTGGCCTTGCACTCTCTGGCCCTGCGCTTTCTGCTGCGGTTGTTCCGCCGGTTGCCACCGGCGACCCGGATGCCGGTCATGAGGCGGGGGAGGTTTATGCCGCCATTGATCTGGGCACCAACAATTGCCGGATGCTGATTGCCCGCCCCGAAGCCGAGGGCACCTTTCGGGTGATCGACAGCTTTTCGCGCATCACCCGGCTGGGCGAAGGTCTGAGCAGCAGCGGCGAACTGTCGCAGGCGGCGCAGGACCGCACCATTGACGCCCTTTATCGCTGTGCCGAGAAAATGGAGCGGCGCGGGGTGACCGCCTCGCGCAAGGTGGCGACCGAAGCCTGTCGCCGGGCCAGCAATGGCCGGGAGTTTCTGGAGCGGGTGTACCGCGAGACCGGCATGCGCCTTGAGTGCATTTCCGCCCACGAGGAAGCGCGGTTGGCGCTGGCGGGCTGTGCCAGCCTGCTCAGTCGTCAGCAACCCTATGCGCTGGTGTTTGACATTGGCGGAGGCTCGACCGAACTGTTGTGGGTGAAACTGACCGACAGCCCGTTTCCCTGCGTCGAGGGCTTTACCACCCTGCCGCTGGGGGTGATGACGGTGGCCGAGGACTGCGGCGGCGGTGACCTGTCGCTGCGCACCTATCGCACCGTGGTCGATCATGTGCAGACCCTGTTGCAGCCGTTCGAGCTGCGCCACCATATCAGTGACCACATCGGCCAGCAGGCCGGGGCCATACAGGCCCAGATGCTGGGCACCTCGGGGACCGTCACCACCCTTGCCGGGTTGCACCTCGGGCTGTCGCGCTATGACCGCTCATTGGTGGATGGTATTTCGATGGGCTTTGATGATATTACCCTGCTGTCGCGGGGACTGGCCGCCATGAGCCACCGCCAGCGCGCCGAAAGCCCGTGTATCGGGCCTCAGCGTGCCGATCTGGTTCTGGCGGGCTGCGCCATTCTGGAAGCCATCTGTACCCTCTGGCCGATGGGTCAGTTGACAGTGGCAGACCGGGGGCTGCGCGAAGGGATGCTGATGGATCTGATTGGTTTGCCGTCTGCACGGCAGGCCCTGACGCAAAATCATTCCAGAGCACACCGGGATCACCGCGACCACGTATCCAACCGGAAGGCTGTAGTGTGACAAAACCGCCAAGAAAGACGGGCCGCGTAACCAATGGTCCGGTGTTGCTGGGCAAGGAACCGGCAAAGGAAAGCTCGGCCAGCAGTGGCAAGGGCAAGGGAACCGTAAAGCATAGCGGCGACAACTGGGGTGCGGTGTCGGCGTCGGTGCGCATGGTTGAAACGCGGGTCAAGACGGCCCGGGGCCGTAAAAAGTCCTCGACCCGCTGGCTGCACCGCCAGCTGAACGACCCCTATGTCGCCGAGGCCCGCGCCCGCGGCTTCCGCTCGCGCGCGGCGTTCAAGCTGATCGAACTCGATGAACGCTTTGACCTGCTGCGGGCGGGGATGAAGGTGGTTGACCTTGGCGCGGCCCCCGGTGGCTGGACGCAGGTGGCGGTTGATCGTGTCAAACCGGAAAGCGGCACCGGCAAGGTGGTCGGCATCGACATTCTGGAATGGGACACCGTGCCGGGGGCGGAATGCATCACCCTCGATTTCCTTGATCCCAAGGCCCCGGATTTGCTGAAGGCGGCGCTGAACGGCAAGGCCGATCTGGTGATGTCCGACATGGCCGCCCCGACCAGCGGCCACCCGAAGACCGACCACCTGCGCATCATGTCGCTGCTGGAAGTGGCGTGGCAGTTTGCCGAGGAAGTGCTGGCTCCCGGTGGCACCTTTGTCTGCAAGGTGTTTCAGGGCGGCACCGAAGGCGAGCTGCTGAACCGGATGAAGTCGATGTGTACCTCGGTCAAGCACGCCAAGCCGCCGGCCAGCCGCAAGGAGTCGCCGGAACTGTACGTGATCGCGCAGGGCTTCAAGGGCCTGCCGGAAGATCAGGGGCCCAAGGATCAGGGAAACGGGGCCTGACAGAAAAAAAGCAGGCGGCATGATCAGATGTCATGCCGCCTGAAGGAGGGCCTGTTTTATCCCGGAAGATTAGAGCATTTCTCGGTCTCCAGGGATCACGATAAATGCTCTAATGATTTGTTATTTAAGCAAATACGTCGTCGCAGATGTGTCCATCTGCTCGGGATTTGCTCTAATGATTTGTTATTTAAGCAAATACGTCGTCGCAGATGTGTCCATCTGCTCGGGATTTGCTCTACTTCTGTTTGCCTGCATCCTGTGGCAACAGGGAGGCCGGGATATTCTGGTAGCTGACCGGACGCAGGAACCGCCGGATCGACAGCGTGCCGACCGAGGTGGCGCCGAAGTTGGTCGAGGCCGGATAGGGGCCGCCGTGGACCATGGCATCACAGACCTCGACGCCGGTCGGGAAGCCGTTGGCCAGCACGCGGCCCGCCTTGCGCTCCAGAATGGGCAGCAACTGCCGTCCGAGGGCGCTGTCTTCCTCATCCAGATGCAAGGTCGCCGTAAGCTGGCCGCTGAAGGCGCGGGCGACCGTCAGCATGTCGTCGCTGGTCCTGACGGTGATCAGGACGGCGAGGGGGCCAAAGACTTCCTCATGCAGCAGCGGGTTTTTCAGCCAGTCGCTGGCGCTGACCTGATACAGGTACGGGGTGGCGGTGCGCTGTTCGCAATGGCTGTCATACAGGGTCTGCACGCCGGGCGCGGCGGCGATGGCCTGTTGTCCCCGGTGATAGGCGGCGGCAATGCCCCCGGTCAGCATCACTTGCGGGCCGATGGCGACCAACGCTGCGGTGGCCGCTGCGGTGATCAGGGGGGCTTGCGATTCCAGCACCACCGCGATGCCGGGGTTGGTACAGAACTGCCCGGCCCCCATGGTCAGCGAGGCCATCCAGCCACGGGCGATCTCGCCGCCACGGGCATCAACGGCAGCGGGCAGCAGGAACATCGGGTTGACCGAGCCCAGTTCGCCAAAGAACGGAATCGGTTCCGGGCGCTGGGCGCACAGGTCAAACAGCGCACGCCCTCCGGCCAGCGAGCCGGTAAAGCCAACCGCCTTGATCAGCGGATGCTGGACCACGGCCTGTCCGACCTCGCGGTTGCCGCCCTGAATCAGGCTGAACACACCGGGATGCAGGTCACAGCGCAGGCGGGCGGCGTGAATGGCCTCGGCAACGATTTCGCCGGTGCCGGGGTGGGCCGAGTGGCCCTTGACCACCACCGGACACCCGGCGGCCAGAGCGGCTGCGGTATCGCCGCCCGCAACGGAAAAGGCCAGCGGAAAATTCGACGCGCCAAAGACCGCCACCGGGCCGATCGGACGTTGCAACAGACGGATGTCCGGGCGCGGCAGCGGTTGACGGTCCGGCAGGGCTGGGTCGTGGCGGGCGTCGAGGTAGTCGCCAGCGCGAATGTGGCTGGCAAACAGGCGCAACTGGCCAACGGTCCGCCCGCGTTCGCCCTGCAGGCGGGCTGCGGGCAGGCCGGTTTCCTGACTGCCGATTTCAGTGATGGCCTCGCCGCGGGCATCGATTTCCTCGGCGATGGCGTCGAGGAAGGCGGCACGTTGCTCCCGGCTGGTGGCGGCAAAGCTGTCAAAGGCGTCTTCGGCGGCGCGGGCGGCCTGATCGACCAGCGCGACCGACCCGACTGAAAAGGCGTGGGCCGGGCCGTGGGCGGGCTCGGAGACAAAGCTCTGGTCCGTGCGGACCCAGTGCCCGGCGATCAGGTGCTGGCCGTGGGGGGTGAATGCCATAACGGGAAACCTTTCAGATGACAGGATGGGGCCGGATTACTGGGAGCTGGCGTTGTCCTGCTGCCACTGTTGGTATTTCTGCTGGTTTTCGTCCTTGGTGCAGGGGTACAGACCAATGATGGTCGCCCCTGCCTTCACCTGCTCCAGCACGAACGCTTCATAGTTTTCCATGGCGGTGCATTCGTCGGCCAGCTCGTCAGCCAGATGGGCCGGGATCACCATCACCCCGTCCCGATCCCCGACCAGCACGTCGCCGGGGAAAACGGCGGCATCGCCGCAGGCAATCGGGACGTTGATGTCGAGTGCTTCGTGCAGGGTGAGGTTGGTCGGGGCCGACGGTTTGGCGTGGTAGGCGGGCATGTCGAGGGCGGCAATGCCTTCGGCGTCACGGAAGCCGCCATCTGACACCACCCCCGCCGCGCCTCGCAGGGCCAGACGGGTGATCAGGATTGATCCGGCGGTGGCGGCGCGGCTGTCCTTGCGGGCATCCATCACCAGCACCCAGCCGGGCGGGCAGGTTTCGACCGCCACCCGCTGCGGATGATCGGGGTTGCGGAAGACGGTGATCGGGTTGCGGTCTTCACGCGCCGGGATATAGCGCAGGGTAAAGGCTTGTCCGACCATGGTCTCGGCCTTGGGGGAAACCGGCACCACGCCCTGAATGAACTGGTTGCGCAGGCCGCGCTTGAACAGGGCGGTGGCCAGCGAGGCGGTGGAGATCTTTTTCAGCTTGGCGCGGGTGGCGTCGGAAAGGATGTAATCAGTCATCATCAACCTCAATAGATGTCGGGTTCGCCCGCAGAGCGGCCAAAGTCTGATTGCAGGAAATCGAAGTCACAGCCTTGATCGGCCTGGGTGACATGGCGGCTGAACATGTAGCCATAGCCGCGTTCAAAACGGGGGGCAGGGGCCACCCAGGCCGCCCGGCGTTGCGCCAGTTCGGCCTCGTCAACCAGCATGTCGAGGCGGCGGTTGGGCAGGTCAAGGCGGACGATATCGCCGGTTTTCAGCAGGGCCAGCGGGCCGCCGATCCACGATTCCGGCGCAACGTGCAGCACGCAGGCGCCATAAGACGTCCCGGACATGCGGGCATCGGACAGGCGCAGCATGTCGCGGTGCCCCTGCTTGATCAGGGCCTTGGGGATCGGCAGCATGCCCCATTCGGGAAAGCCCGGCCCCCCTTGCGGCCCGGCATTGCGCAGGACCAGCACATGGTCGGGGGTGACATCCAGCGTTTCGTCGTCGATGGCGGCCTTCATCTCGGGATAGCTGTCGAACACCAGCGCCGGGCCTTGGTGAACATGAAAGCGCGGGTCGCAGGCGGCGGGCTTGATCACCGCGCCGTCGGGACACAGGTTGCCGCGCAGCACCGCCAGCGAGCCTTCATGGTACACCGGGTTCGACAGCGGACGGATGACGTCATCGTTATAGACCTGAGCGCCCTGCAGGTTCTCGCTCATCGTCTTGCCGGTGACGGTCAGCGCCGTTCCGTCCAGCCGGTCTTCCAGTTGCTTCATCAGGGCCCGCAGGCCGCCAGCGTAATAGAAGTCCTCCATCAGATAGGTCGAGCCTGCCGGACGGACGTTGGCAATCAGTGGCGTGACGCGGCCCAGCGCGTCCAGATCATCAAGGGTCAACGGCACCCCGGCCCGCCGCGCCATGGCGATCAGGTGGACGACGGCGTTGGTCGAACAGCCGGTTGCCATGGCGACAATGGCGGCATTGCGCACGGCGGCTGCGGTGACAATCTGGTCCGGGGTCAGGTCTTCCCACACCATTTCGACAATCCGCCGCCCGCAATCCGCCGACATGCGTTGATGGTTGGCATCAACGGCGGGAATCGACGAGGCTCCGGGCAGGGTCAGACCCATGGCGTCAGCGATGGCGGTCATCGTCGAGGCGGTGCCCATGGTCATGCAGGTCCCCGCCGAGCGGGCAATGCCGCCCTGAATGCCCTGCCATTCGGCATCGGAAATCGCTCCGGCGCGCCGCTCGTCCCAATACTTCCAGGCATCCGAGCCGGAACCGAGGTATTTCCCGGCGTAATTGCCGCGCAACATCGGCCCGGCAGGCAGGTAAATCATCGGCACCCCGGCCGACAAGGCCCCCATCACCAGGCCGGGAGTGGTCTTGTCACAGCCGCCCATCAGCACCACGCCATCAAGGGGATGCGAGCGGATCATTTCCTCGGTTTCCATCGCCAGCATGTTGCGATAGAGCATCGAGGTCGGCTTGGTGAAGCTTTCATCCACCGACAGCGACGGCATTTCGACGGCAAAGCCGCCAGCCTGCGCCACGCCGCGCTTGACGTCCTGCACCCGTTCGCGGAAATGCGAATGGCAGGTGTTCAGCTCGGACCAGGTGTTCAGGACACCAATCACCGGTTTGTCGCGGAAATCCTGCTCGGAATAGCCAAGCTGCATCATGCGCGAGCGGTGACCGAAGCTGCGCAGGTCATCGGGGGCAAACCAGCGGGCCGACCGCAGGTCTCCGGGTGTTTTTCTGCTCATGATTCTGTTCCGATCTTATCCGGTAAAGGCAAACAGCAGCCAGAAGACAACCGCAGTTGCCAGCAATCCGGCCAGTTCCGGCCAGTTGCCATCGTCGTAGGGGTCCTGTTGTTCTTCGGCGATGTAGTCCGGGGCCGGGAGATCGTCTTCCTGCCGGGTCAGGGACTCGGTGCTGAGGGGCATGGTGACCTCCTTACTCAAACAGCGATGGCAGCCACAGGGCGAGATCGGGCATCAGCAGAACCAGCAGCAACCCGAGCGCCTGCAGGGCAATGAACGGCATGACGGCGGCAAAGATTTCCTGCAGGGCGATGTCTTTGGGGGCGACCGATTTCAGGAAGAAACAGGCTGGTCCAAAGGGGGGCGACAGGTAGTAAATCTGGATGTTCATCGCAAACAGCACCCCGAACCACACCGGATCGAAGCCAAGGTCCACCACCACCGGGGCAAAGATCGGCACGGTGATGAAGATGATGGCGATCCATTCCAGAAAGGTGCCCAGCAGCATGACGATCAGCATCATCACCACGATCACCCAGATCGGCCCGATGTCGAGCTGGGTCAGCAGCGAGCGCAGGAAGTCGCCGCCGCCAATCCGGTTATAGATGCCGATCAGCGACACCGCCCCCAGCACCAGCCAGATGATCGACCCGACGGTCAGCACGGTTTGCCGCATGGCATCGCGCATCATCCCCCATGACAGTTCCTTGCGGATGGCGGCGACCACTACTGCGCCGACCGCGCCGACCGCAGCGGCTTCGGTGACGGTGGCGACACCGGAATAGATCACCCCCAGCACGGACCCGATCAGGATGCCGGGCAGGATGACGCCTTTCAGGTATTTCAGGCGTTGCAGCAGCGGCAGGCCCGTTTCCGGGATGTCGTAAATCGGGGCCAGCGACGGGTTCAGGCGCACGCGCAGCAGGATGTAGCCAATGTACAGCGATGCCAGCAGCAGGCCGGGAACCACCGAGGCGGAAAACAGTTTGGTGATCGACACTTGCGCGGCCAGACCGTAAACGATCAGCACCACCGACGGCGGGATCAGGGTTGCCAGGGCACCGGCGGCGCAGATGATGCCGATCGACAGTTTGCGGTCATAGCCAAGGCGCAGCATCTGCGGCAGGGCGATCAGCCCCAGCATGACGATTTCGCCGCCCATGATCCCGGACATGGCCGCCAGCACCACCGCCACCACGCAGGTCTGCACGGCGACCGAGCCGCGAAACCGCCCGCCCATGATGGCCATTGAGTCGAACAGGGTGTTGGCGATGCCTGATCGTTCCAGCACGTTGGCCATGAACACGAAAAACGGTACAGCGATCAGTTCGTATTTGTGCAGCACTTCGCCGACGTTGGCGGCGACGATGAAGAACCCGGCCCGTTCCCCGAAATACAGGATGGCTGTTCCCAGCGAGACGGTCAGGGTGGTGATGCCAAGCGGCACGCCAAAGGCCATCAACCCCAGCAGGGCGACGACGATCAGCAGGGTGATGATTTCAATGCCCACCGGAAGTCTCCCGTTCGGTACCCTGAACCCAGCGGATGATGTTGGCCAGCAGTTGCAGGATGTAGAGGACGCAGCCGACCACCAGCAGGGTCTTCAGCAGGGTTGGCTGGATCGAGTTCATCGCCGAGCCGGAATGTTCCAGCCGGGTCAGGGACCGCAGCATCGGGGTCCACAGGGCGATGGTCAGAATGGTGACGGCACCGGTGGCAACCAGCATCTGGATCAGGCGAAACACCCGCCAGACGCCGGGGGAAACCAGCGCTTCGACCATGGTGATGGCGATGTGGCGGTGGCGCTGGGTGACATAGCCGACCGACAGCACCCATGCGGCGGCGCACAGGGTCATGGCGAGTTCGGTTGACCAGTCGGTCGGATGGTTGAAGCCATAGCGCATGACCACTTCCAGTGCCGAGACCAGTACGCAGGCAAAAAAGAACACGGAGCAGCCGTGGCCAATGAACACACTCAGGTGATCCATTCCATCGGCATACCGGGCAAGAAGGCGTTTCATCGCATCTCTCCGGGAAAGGGGCGCGTACCACCCGTCCCGCATGGTTGGCGGTGCCGAGCCATTGGCGGAAGGTGTGGGTGGTACGGGGACGGAACGGGGCGTTACTGCTGCTTGAACAGGCCGATTTTGGTCATGTAGGCCATGTTGGCGGCCAGGGCTTCGGTGGCCAGCGGGGACTTTTTGGCAAACACTTCCCATTGCTCGAAGGCGACCTTGCGCAACTGGTCGCGGTCCTTTTGGGCCCAGTTGATGACATGGATCTTGCCACCGGCCTCATCGCGTGCGGCGCGTTCCTTGTCCTGCTTGTCCACTTCGGCGGCCATGGCGTACATCGCGTCATACCACCACTGCTTCAGCGTCGCCTGATCGGCGGGCGACAGGGCATCCCACTTCTTTTTGTTGATGGTGAACTGCATCGACGGAATCGAATGGATGCCGGGGAACAGTGGATAGGGGGCAACGTCATGCAGGCCGGTGATCGAGTTGTTGACATAGGCCGAGGCGTCGGCGGCATCGACGATGCCCTTTTCCAGCGCGCCATAGACTTCCGAGAACGGGATTGACACCGGCGAGGCGCCAGCGGCCTTGAACACGGCGGCGGCCAGACCTTCGGGCGAGCGGATTTTCTTCCCGGCCAGATCCTGGAAAGTGCGGATCGGCACGCGGGCCGGCAGGGCTTCCTTGGAATAGGGACCACAGGCAACCATCTGGACATCGCCAGCGGCAATGGTATCGACGGCCTTTTGCATGATCGCTTCGCCGCCACCCTCGCGGCAGAAGCCCAACATCTGTTCCGGGGTGTCATAGCCGGAAATCAGGTCGCCCATGATGGCATAGGCCGGTTCGCGGCCCGAGAAATAGTTGACCGAGGTAAAGTCGCCGTCCAGCACCCCCGACGCCACCGCTTCCGGGGTGTCCTTGGCCGGTACCACCGAGCCGTTGGGGGTGAGGGTGATGGTGATCCGCCCCTGAGTGCGCTCCTTGATTTTGGGCAGCCAGGTGTCGGTCAGGTACTGGGTGGAAAAGTCCCCGGCGTTGAACGAGGTCTGGATGTTGAACGTTTCCGCCTGAGCGGCAGAGCAGGCAACAGCGAGCGATGCCGCCAGCATGGCGGCCCGTGTCAAGGTCATGGTGTCCTCCCAAGTATTGAAGCGGGGCTTATGCTCCCCGGCTAACTGGTACACTAAAATATTAGTGCGCCAAGCGCAAGGGCGTTGTATAGCTAAAGGGAGTTCAGTGCACAGAGTAGGGGAGAGCCATCATGGCAGAGGCGGAGCTGGTCCTGGGGCCGTCCTCGGACGCAGCGGGCGGATCGGGTCGGTCGCAACGGTTTAAAATCAAACGGGTTTCCGCCAGCCAGCAGATTCATGATGCCCTGCGCGAGCGGATCGTGTCCCTTGAATTCGTGCCGGGCCAAAGCCTGTCCCGCAACGAGATCGCTGATGATTACGGCGTCAGCCAGACGCCAGTACGCGATGCGATGCTGAAGCTGGAAGAAGACGGATTGTTGCTGGTTCAACCGCAATCAAAAACCGAAGTCACCAGAATCGATGTTGCCCACGCGCGGGAAACCCAGTTCCTGCGGTTGTCGGTCGAGCTGGAGGTGACGCGGCGTCTGGCAACAGACCCGCAGGCCGAACGGCTGGAGCCGGTCCGCAAGATTCTCGCCGCACAGGATTTCGCCCTGCAACGGGCTGATCTGGATGACTTTGCCCGGCTGGATCGCGAATTTCACGGGGCGTTGTATGATGCGGTCGGGGTTCCCGCCCTGTGGGCGCTGGTTCGGGCGCGGTCGGGTCATATCGACCGGCTGCGCAATCTGAACCTGCCAGACCCCGGCAAGCCAGCCAACATTCTGGACTATCATGCCCGCATTCTGGACAGCATTGCAGCGGGGGATGTTCTGGCGACGGAGCAGGCCGTTCGCGGGCACCTGTCGGGCACACTGGCCACGGTTGAGCAAATCATGGCCCGGTACCCGGCGTATTTCTAGGGCATTTTCCGTTCTCTCTGGATCACTTAAAATGCTCTAATATCTTGTATTTTAAGCAAATGCGTCGTCGCAGATGGACCCATCTGCTCGGGATTTGCTCTAGAACCGTGAGTGCAAAACTGGTTCCCGCTTTTCGCACACAGCCCCAAGCCACTCGCCCAGCGCCGCCAGGGCACCGGGCCAGTCGTCCAGCGCAGGCTGACGGAACAACGGCATCTGCGGGTACCACGGACTGCCACAGGCGGCGGCGGGGACGGGCAGGCCATAGCGCCAGTCCGCCCCGGCCAGCAGCAGGGCCGCACAAGGGGTGCCGATGGCTCCGGCCAGATGCAGCACCGCACTGTCGATACTGATCACCCAGTCCAGTTGCGCCATGACTGCCGCGCTGTCGGCGAAGTCCTGCGGGGCCGGAGGCATCCAGAGTCCGTCGATGCCGTTGGCCTCCTCCCGTCGCTCGTCGGCTTGCAGGCAGACCCAGCGCACCGGGTGTGCGCCTGTCGCCTGCCGGACGGTGGCCCACAGGTCGGCAAACGGCACTGACCGGTTGCGCGGCTGCGGGCGACCGCCCCAGCTCAGGCCGATGGCCGGGCCGTCACCCGCCGGGATGCGGGTGGTGGGCGGCGGGGGTGTCAGGCAGGCGGCGGGCGGAACCGTCGTGGCGGTGATCTCCAGCAGGCGCGGCAGGCTCATCAGCGGGCAGTGCCACTGATACTCGGGCGATCGGCTGCCGTGCGGGATCACCTCGGCCACGCCGGGCAGGGTGGCGAACAGGCGTTGCAGGGGCGGATGGCATTCCACCACCACCCGCCCGCCAAACCGGCGGGCCAGTTCCGGCAGGCAGCGGGCCATCATCAGGGCATCGCCGAAAGCCTGTTCATTGCACACCAGCAGGGTGTCATCCGGGTGGAGGCGACCATCCCACAGCGGAGCCTCTGCGACCCGATAGCGACGCTGAAAGGACGGGATTTGCCAACGGAATTCCAGATCGTGCCAGCCCGCCGCAAAGTCCCCCTGCACCAGCAGGGCGGCGGCCCGGTTCATGCGCAGGCAGGCATCATCAGGGACCAGCGGCAGGGCGTGATTGTAACAGTCGAGCGCCTGTTGATAGCGTCCACAGTCAAACAGCGCCGCTCCTCGCGCCGCCAGCAGGGCGGTCTGCAGGTGGGCTGCGGCTGACGGCGGTAACAGCGTCAGCGCGTGATCGAATGCCTCCAGTGCTCCGACCGGGTCATCACGGCGCAGGCGCAGCGAGCCGAGGGCCGTCCACACCGCCTGATCCTGTGGCGCCAGCGTCATGGCCCGAGCCACCGCCTGTTCGGCGCTGGCCCAGTCTTGCTGCAAGATGGCCAGACAGGCTGCCTGCGTCCACAAGGGCGCCAGCAGCGGGGAGGCAGCAATCTGCGGCAGCACATCCAGCAGCAACGCCCGCGCCCGCGCCTCCTGTCCGGCATCGCTCAGGGCCTCGGCGGTGTCGCGGACGCGTTCGGCCAGCACCTCATCGCCATCCTGCCCGCTGCCAAGAGTGCGTTTAACGGCGCTGACCAGCGCCTCGGCAGCCTTGTCCGGCTGACCGAGTGCGCGCAAGGCTTGCCCGCGCAGGTGGTCGGCAAAGGCGGCCTCTGGACTGTCTGCCGCAATCCAGTCGCACCACTCCACAGCCTGCGCCGGGTTTTCGTCCTGATAGGCGGCGAGGGCTTTGAGGAGAAAGGGATTGCGGGGAGGCAGCATGGCGGGCAGGGTCCGGGCTGGAGCAGGGAGCGCAAAAATGGGAACCGGTTTTGCGCGCGCCGGTCCAAGGTGTACAGCGAGAGCTTATTAAATAAGCATGGTCTTTGCCAGCCTGATGTTTTAATGGGCATCAACGCTCGCGAATGGGGTTATCTTGGGGCTTTTTTTTGCCTAATACATTGATAAACAACACTATATAAAAGTTGGCACGCCGTTTGAGAATGGGAGGCCGAGGACCGACCTGCGGCTCTTCTGGCTGCTTGCTCTATACAACGAGGGGTATATTCATGAAACTCGTCATGGCCATCATTAAACCATTCAAGCTGGACGAAGTGCGCGAGGCGCTCACGCCGCTTGGCATCCAGGGCCTGACTGTCTCCGAGGTCAAGGGCTTTGGTCGCCAGAAGGGGCAGACCGAGATTTATCGTGGCGCTGAGTATCAGGTCAGCTTCCTGCCGAAAGTGAAAATCGAAGTGGCGGTGAAGGCCGAAATGGCCGATCAGGTCGTCGAAGCAATCTGTGCCGCCGCCAAGACCGACAAGATCGGAGACGGCAAGGTGTTCGTGTTCGACATCGCCAAGGCCGTGCGCATCCGCACCGGCGAAACCGACGGCGACGCCCTGTAGGGTTTGCGCCTGTCCGGTACTGGAAAAAGCCGCCTTCGGGCGGCTTTTTTCATGCTGCCGCGCCGGGATGAGGCCGGGCTTAATCTTTTGACAGACAGCCGGTGCGGACCTTTCCTTTTTCTGCCGGGTGCCTCATATCCTCGGGCGTCTTCCATTGCCTGACTATCCAACCGCCCGGCTGGTATGCTAACAGGCTTGATGCGCCGTGGTCACCGCTGGCCCGGTCGGCGGAATTATACACGAAAGGATGCCTCAATGCCGCAGATTCGCCTGGAATGTTCGCGTGAGATGGCCGACGCCCTCGATACCGCCAGCCTGTTTGCCAGCCTGCACACGCTGGTGATCGAAAAGGCCGGGGCCACGCTGGCGGCTTGCAAAAGCCGGGTGGCGGTGATTGACAAGGTGTATGTCGCTGACGGTGCCGCTGATCGGGACATGGCGCATCTGGATATCGGCCTGCTGACCGGGCGCACGCCCGAGGCGCTGACCGCCGTTGGCTCCGAGGCTCTGGCCCTGCTGCGCCAGCATGTGGCTCCGGTGGCCGAAGCCAAAGGGTTGCGGGTGGAAACCTCGGTCCGGCTGGTCGACATGCCGCCCGCCCTCTATTTCAAGTAAGTCTTTGCTCTTTCCCCGTCTGTTATTCCCTGTCTGTCATCTGATGAGGACATCATGAAACGCACGTCTGTTCTGGGGGGGCTGTTCGGGCTGGCCTTGCTGGTGGCCATCGCCCCCACGGCCGAGGCTCAACAGGTTCCGTCAAGCCGCGAGCAAATTTCACTGTCCTTTGCGTCGGTGGTGAAACAGGCGGCGCCAGCGGTGGTCAACATCTATACCCGCAAGACGGTGCGCACCCGCTCGTTGCCGCCGATCTTCAATGATCCGCTGTTCCGCCAGTTCTTTGGCAATCGCCTGCCGCAAGGGGTGCCGCAGCAGCGGGTGGAAAACTCGCTGGGGTCGGGGGTGATCATTCAGGCCAACGGCATCGTGGTGACCAACAATCACGTTATCGAAGGCGCGGATGAAATCACCGTGGTGCTGCAAGACCGCCGAGAGTTCGAGGCCGAGCTGATCGGGTCGGACGAACGGACCGATCTGGCGGTGTTGCGGCTGAAGGACAGCCCGACCGGCCTGCCGACCCTGCAACTCGGCAACATGGAAACGCTGGACGTCGGTGATCTGGTGCTGGCGATCGGCAATCCCTTTGGTGTCGGTCAGACGGTGACCAGCGGGATTGTGTCGGCGTTGGGCCGTCATACCGGCGGCAACAGCTTTAACGCCTTCATCCAGACCGATGCGGCGATCAACCCGGGCAATTCGGGCGGGGCGCTGGTGACGCTGGATGGCAAGCTGGCGGGCATCAACTCGTCGATCTATACCCGCGATGGCGGCTATATGGGGATCGGCTTTGCCATCCCGGCGGACATGGTACGCACGGTGGTTGATGGCCTGCTGAATGGCGGCAAGGTGGTGCGGCCATGGATCGGCGTCACCGGGCAGGGGGTTGGGCGTGACATTGCCGCTTCGCTGGGCTTTGACCGGCCGGGCGGGGTATTGATCAACGGCATTGCCAAGGGCAGCCCGGCCGAAGCCGCCGGTTTGCGGATTGGCGACGTGGTGACGGCGGTCGATGGGGCTGATCTGGCCGATCCGGCCGACCTGCGCTATCGGCTGGCCACCCGTCCGGTGGGCGAAAGCGTCACCCTGTCGGTGCTGCGCAAGGGCGGGGCAGTCTCGCTGCGCATGCCGCTGGAAGCGGCCCCGGATCGTCCGGACCGAGCGGAAACCGAGATCAAGGGGCGCACGCCGCTGACCGGGATCAAGGTTGCCAACCTCAATCCGGCGCTGTCCGAAGAGCTGGAGCGGGCCTATGTCCCCGATACGGTGATCGTGACGGCGGTGCGGCGTGACGGGTATGCCGCCAACCTCGGGATCGAGCCGGGTGACGTGATCCGCGAAATCAACGGCAAACCGGTGCGCTCGGTGCAGGAGGTGACCGACCTGCTGCAACGGACGCCCAGCCGCTGGCTGATCAGCATCCAGCGCGGGGACCGCGTGCTGAACATTCAGGTCGGTTAAGGCAATGGCCGGATTGTTTGACGCCATCGCCCCCCGCCCGCTGGCCGAGCGTCTGCGCCCGCAGACGCTGGCCGAGGTGGTCGGACAGGACCATCTGATCGGCCCGGATGGTCCGCTGGGGCGGATGGTGGCAGCGCACCGGCTGGGGTCGTTCATCCTGTGGGGGCCGCCGGGCTGTGGCAAGACCACCATTGCCCGCCTGCTGGCCGATCAGACCGACCTGCACTTTGAACCGCTGTCGGCGGTGTTTTCCGGCGTGGCCGATCTGCGCAAGGTGTTCGAGGCCGCCCGTGCCCGCCGCAAGGATGGCAAGGGCACCCTGCTGTTCATCGACGAAATCCATCGCTTCAACCGCAGCCAGCAAGATGGCTTTCTGCCCTATGTCGAAGACGGTACGGTGGTGCTGGTGGGGGCGACGACGGAAAACCCGTCATTCGAGCTGAACGCCGCCCTGTTGTCCCGCTGCCGGGTGCTGGTGCTGAACCGGCTGGACGATGCGGCGCTGGAGGGATTATTGCAGCGGGCCGAGCAATCGGCGGGCCGTCCCCTGCCGCTGGATGCCGATGCCCGCACCGCCCTGCGGGCGATGGCCGATGGTGACGGGCGCTATCTGCTGGTGATGGTCGAAGAGCTGATGGCCCTGCCGGGATCAACGCCGGTGCTGGACGCGGCGGCACTGGCGACCTTTGTCCAGCAGCGGGCTCCGGTCTATGACAAGGACCGCGAAGGCCATTACAACCTGATTTCAGCCCTGCACAAGTCGTTGCGCGGCTCGGACCCCAATGCGGCACTGTACTGGGCGTGCCGGATGCTGGAAGGCGGCGAAGATCCGCGCTATATCCTGCGTCGCCTGTTGCGCTTTGCGGTCGAGGATATTGGACTGGCCGACCCGGCGGCCTTGACCCAGGCCATCGCCGCCTGGGAAGCCTATGAACGGCTGGGCAGTCCGGAAGGCGAACTGGCTCTGGCGCAACTGGTGCTGTATCTTGGCACCGCGCCGAAGTCAAACGGGGCCTATCGCGCCTACAAGGCGGCGCGCAAGGCCGCACAGCAGACCGGCAGCCTGATGCCGCCCAAGCACATCCTGAATGCGCCGACCCGGATGATGAAGGACATGGGCTATGGGGCACACTACGCCTATGACCATGACGCGCCAGACGGCTTTTCCGGTCAGGACTACTTCCCCGAGGGCATGGGACGGCAGGACTTTTATGACCCGCCGGAACGTGGCTTTGAACGGGAAATCCGCAAGCGTCTGACCTACTGGGACAAGCTGCGCGCCCGCAGGCAGGCGGCCGGCAGCGAGGAGGAGCAATGAACATTCCGGTGATGGCGGCGGTGGTCGCCGGGGGCGCTTTTGGCTCGTTGCTGCGCTATGTCAGTGTCACCCTGCTGGGGCGCTGGCTGGGCAGTGGTTTCCCGTGGGGGACGGTGTTCGTCAACCTGCTGGGGTCGTTCATCATGGGTGTGCTGGCCGAGCTGGCTGCCCGCAAGTTCAATTTCCCGGAACCGTTACGGGCCTTTCTGTTCGTCGGCATTCTGGGGGGATTCACCACTTTTTCGACTTTTTCGCTGGATATGGTCACCCTGATCAATCGCGATGTGGTATTGGCCTGCCTTTATGGCGCCGTATCGGTGGGGCTGGGAATTGCAGCCCTGTACGCGGGATTGGCGGTTGTCCGTTGGGGAGTACTATGACTGTAGAGCTTATGACCGTGGCCGCTGACGAAGGCGACCTGCGTCTGGACCGCTGGTTCAAGCGCCATTACCCGCAGGTGGCCCATGGTCGTCTGGAAAAGCTGTTGCGGACCGGTCAGGTGCGGGTGGATGGCAAGCGCGCCAAGTCCAACCAGCGTCTGGAACGCGGGCAGACCATCCGTGTTCCGCCGCTGGGCGACCTGTCCGATGCGCCGCCGCCGAAGGTCCGCGACACCGTTGCCGCCGAAGACGCCGCCATGCTGCAAGGCCGGGTGCTGTACAAGGACGATCTGGTGCTGGTGATCGACAAGCCCGCCGGGCTGGCGACACAGGGCGGTACCGGCATGACCCGCCATCTGGACGGCATGCTGGACGCGCTGCGCTTTGATGCCGCCGAACGCCCCCGGCTGGTCCACCGTCTGGACAAGGACACTTCGGGCGTGCTGGTGCTGGGGCGCACCGCTTCGGCTGCCGCCGCGCTGGCCAAGGCGTTCAAGAGCCGTGACGCCCGTAAAATTTACTGGGGTCTGGTGGTGGGAATGCCCAACCCGCCGGATGGCACCATCAAGGCTCCGATTGCCAAGATGGAAGGGGCCCACGGCGAGCGGATGGAGGTCAATCCCTACGAAGGCCAGACCGCCGTCACTGATTTCAAGGTGATCGACAGCGCCGCCCGTAAAGTTGCCTGGGTGCAGATGGAACCGCGCACCGGTCGTACCCACCAGTTGCGTGTGCACATGGCCTATCTGGGCACGCCGATGGCCGGTGACGGCAAGTATGGCGACCCGGAAAAGCAGTTGCAGGGACAGGTCTCGCGCAAACTGCATCTGCACGCCCGGGCGATTGACATCCCGCACCCCGAAGGCGGCCGCATCCGTGTGTTGGCACCGTTGCCCAAGCACATGGAAGAGAGCTTTGAGTTCTTTGATTTTGACATCGACCGGGCTGGTGACGTTTTTGCCCGTGATGATGATGACGTGTAAGGGGTGTTGGTGATGGGCGATCCGTTACGGCTGGTGCTGCTCGATATCGACGGGACGCTGGTGGACAGTCTGCACAATATCGTGCTGGCGATGCACGCCGCCTGTGATGTGGTCGGGGTGACCCGCCCGCCGGAGGCTTATGTCCGGCGCGGGATCGGGCTGTCACTGGTCGAAGCGGTGGCGCAGTCGCTGCCAGACCATCCGCTTGATATCCATGAACAGGTGGCCGAGCACTACAAACAGGCCTTCATGGCCCTGCGCTCGTCGCCGGATCATCAGGAACACCTGTTCCCCGGCACCCGCGAAATCATCGCGGAGATGGCCGGGCAGGGCTGGTTGCTGGGGCTGGCCACTGGCAAAAGCCGCCGTGGGCTGGACAGTTTTGTCGAGCGCCACGGGTTCGAGGGATGCTTTGTCACCCTGCACACCGCCGATGACGGACCGGGCAAGCCCCATCCGTCGATGATTCATCAAGCCCTTGCTAATACAGGATGCGAACCCCACCATACAGTGATGGTGGGCGATACCACCTTTGACATTCAAATGGCGCGTGCGGCGCGGGTCGGGGCGGTTGGCGTCTCGTGGGGCAACCATGCTCCTGATGACCTGTGGCGCAGCGGTGCCCATATCGTGCTGGAAACGTTCGATGGTCTGACCGCCGCCGTTTCCTCTCTCACGGCCACCCCGGGCTGAGGACCGGCATGGGGTGGCCCCAGACAAAGGGGACATCCCATGCGGATTACAACGATTCTGGCCATTGTCGGTGGCGGTATCGTCGTCGTGGGGGCAGCCGGTGCTGCCCTGCTGATGTCGATTGATGTCAACAAGTACAAGGGCGAGATTGCGGCTCAGGTCGAGCAGGCAACGGGCCGCAAACTGGACATCAAGGGCGATCTGTCGCTGTCGATCGGCCTGACGCCTGCGGTGGTGGTCAATGGGGTGTCCTTTGCCAATGCCCCGTGGAGTGCCACCCCGGCGATGGTCGGGGTCGAGCGGTTCGAGGCCGAAGTAGACCTGATGGCCGCGCTGGGCGGCACGCTGAATGTCACCCGTCTGGTGCTGATCAAGCCGACCATCGTGCTGGAAAAGAAGGGTGGCAAGGTCAACTGGAGCTTTGACACCGCCAAACCGGCAGCACCGGCCAGCACGCCTGCTCCCACTCCCGCTCCCACTCCCGCCGCCTCCGCTCCGGCTCCTGCCGGGGCCATGCCGCTGCCAGCCCTGCAATCGGTGAAGATTGAACAGGCGCGGGTGATCTATCGTGATCTGGATGCCGGAACCGAAGATATCTTCAGTCTTGCCAGCCTGACCGCTGATGCCAAGGGTAGCGATGACCCGCTGAAAATCGCTCTTGATGGTGCCTATGGGCCGGTTCCGGTGACGCTGACCGGCACCGTGGGGGCCATTGCGGCCCTGAATGGGACAGCCCCCTATCCGGTTGACCTGACCGGAACGCTGGCCGGGATTGATCTCGGTGCCAAGGGCAGCATTGCCGAGCCGATGGCGGCCAAAGGGGTTGATCTGGCGGTGACGCTGGGGGCCAAAAGCCTTGACGGGCTGAAGCCGCTGGTCGGTGAGCTGCCCAAAATGCCGCCAGTGACCCTTGCCACCCAACTGAAGGGCGGCGGCACGGCATGGACTGCCAGCGCCCTGTCGCTGACGGTCGGCAAAAGCAGCGCCAAAGGTGACGTTAGCGTGGCGCTGGACGGGGCGCGCCCGCAGGTGAAGGCCACCGTGCAGGCTCCGCTGCTGGACCTGCAGGAGATGTTGCCCGAACAGGCCGCGCAGGCGAAACAGGCGGTCGAAAAGGGGCTGGATGCCGGATCACCGAAGGAAAAAACCAAGGGAGGTCGGGTGCTGCCTGCCGATCCCTTGCCGCTGTCGTCGCTGAAACTGGCCGATGCTGTGGTGGATCTGGCGATCGACAAGACCATTCTGCCCAGCGGGATCGAAATTGCCGGGATTTCGGTGAAAGGGACGCTGAGCAATGGCGTGCTGAAGCTGGCTCCGGTGGCGGCACGGTTGGGCGATGGGCAGGTGAAGGCCGAAGGTGTCATTGATGCCTCAGGCGGCAAAAGCGCCAAAGCCGACCTGACGATTACCGCCGACAAGGTGATCCTGGGCAAGCTGTTCGAGCAGATCAAGCGCCCGGACCTGCTGACCGGCTCGCCGACCAGCGCCAAACTGAAGCTGGTCGGGCAAGGCAACAGCGTGGCGGCACTGGCTGGCTCGCTGAATGGCTCGGTGCTGGTGACGGTGGGCGAGGGGAAAGTCCATAACTCGCTGCTCGACTGGGCCGGGGCCGATATCCTCAACCAGATTTCGGAACGGATGAATCCATTCAGCGAACGCCAGCCCTATACCGATTTGACCTGTGGGGTGGTCAATCTGAAAACCGTCAATGGCGTTGCCACATGGGACAAGCAGATTGCCTTTCAGACCACCAAAATGAATGTGGTGTCGTCAGGGGAAAGCAAGCTGGGGGCGGAAACGCTGGATATCGCCGTCCGTCCCTATGCCCGTGAGGGCGTCGGCATTTCGGCGGGCAAGCTGGCCGAGATGATCCGCCTGCAAGGCACCTATGCCGAGCCCAAAATCGGCATTGATGCCGAAGGCGTGGTGCGCAACGTCGGCTCGGTGGTCGGGGCGCTGGCAACCGGCGGGACCAGTCTGCTGGCCGAGGCGCTGATTGACCGTTCGAGTCAGGAGGCCGAGCCGTGCAAGGTGGCGCTGGGCGAAAAGGCCGCAAGCAGCTCTTCCCAAAGCGGCAGCAAAGACGCTAAACAGAGCGGCAGCAGCGGAGTGCTGGACGGCGTGACCAAGGGACTGGGGGGGCTGTTTGGCCAGTAACCGCGCCGATCTTTGATGAAGGAGTGAGTACCGGTGTCAACGCAACGTCCTCGGCGGTTCTGGAAAGAGGTGGCGGTGGTGGAGCTGCCCGATGGTGGTTATGGCATTGCCCTTGATGGCCGTCCGGTCAAGGCTCCGTCAAAGAATGTGCTCCGCCTGTGTAGCAAGGCTCTGGCCGAAGGCGTGGCGGACGAATGGCGGGCGCAGGGGGAATTCCTCGACCCGTTCTCGATGCCGCTGACCCAGTTGGCCAATACCGCTCAGGACCGGATGGTGCCCTTGCGGGCGGCGATTGAAGATGAACTGCTGGCCCATATCGACGGTGATGCCCTGTGCTATTACGCCGATGGTCCGCAGGATCTGGTGGATCGCCAGCATGCCGCCTGGTCGCCGGTGACCCAGTGGGCCGCCGAGCGTTTCGGGGTGAGCTGGCAGCAAACCAGCGGCATCATGCCGGTCAGCCAACCCGAACCGGTGCGGGCGGCGATTGCCGCCGCGCTGGCGGCGATGAGCCCCGAGGAACTGGCGGCCTTTCAGGTCATCGCACCGGGGGTTTCATCGCTGCTGGTTGGACTGGCGGTGATCCATGGCCGCCTGAACGCCGAACAGGCCTTTACGGTGTCGGTGGTGGACGAGCTGTATCAGGCCGAACAGTGGGGCCATGACTGGGAAGCCGACGACCGCCGCGAGCGGCTGCGGCAGGAGCTGGCGTCGGCGTCGCAATTCTTGTTGCTGGCTCGTAGCCAGAGCGGGGAGGGCGCCAGTGATTCCGGTGCTGCACATCATCGCTGCGACTCTTCGCAGGGCTAAAGCATTTTCAAGGTGACCGTTGACGGTCACCGGCTCGGAAAATGCGGCACTGAAAACGGAGAGTGTTTTCCGTGATCAGGCGACAAACGCCCCAACTGGCAGGTTGGGGCGTTTGTCTTATATAAATACATGTATAATATTATCATAATAAAAATAGGTTGACGGATTTCCTGATAAATATGATCTACTATACGAAATAAACATAAGGGGCCTAAGGGGAGCAGTCTCCGGCTGGATGCAAAGAAACAAAACAAGCATCTTTGCCAAGGACTGCATCAGCATTGTCTTAAACAACGCGGGCCTTGAGAGAATGAGTGTCATTCAGGCGGAACGGGATGAAATTCCCGTCGTTTTCCATGCTGTCCAGACCGGAGAGCCTTCAGCTTACAAAAGTATCATTGGACGCCTGCTGCTGATCCTGTCGGCGGTGGTGATCCTCGTTTTTGTCCTGTTCACCGTCTATAACAACCTGTATCAGCATCGCGCCCTGCGGGCTGCCTTGCAGGACAAGATGGCGACGGTGGGGGCGACGGCGGCCCTGAACAGCCAGAACTGGCTACAGGCCCGGATTGCCCTGACCGAGCTGGCCGCACAGGTGGTCGAAAAGGACGGCGACCGGGCACGGATGCAGGCAGCCCTGACCTCGCAGGTGTTGGGCAGCAATTTCGAGATGGCCTATGTCGGCTATCAGGCAGACGGAGCCTTTTTCCGCTCGCCCGCTGGCAAACAGCCGGAAGGCTATGACCCGCGCAAGCGGGGTTGGTACCAGTTGGCGCAAAAGAACGGCAAGGCGGTGATCACCTCGCCCTATATCGGGGCTTCGTCGCAGGCTCTGACGCTGACCGCTGCGGCTCCGATCATGCGCGCTGGCACGCTGGAAGGGGTCGCCGGGGTTGATTTTGCCATCCGCGATCTGGTGGGGATGTTGGCCGAGGCCAAACTTGACCCGTCGGGGCAGGCTTTTGTGGTCAATGCCGATGGCAACATTTTGATCCATCCGACCATGGAGTTGATCAACAAACCACTGAAGGAGCTGTATCCCGCCCTGACACCGACCATTTCCGCGCAAATGCAGGATGCTGCCGGGGCTGCTGGCGATGATCTGATCCAGTTTTTCCCCATCCATCTGCCGAACGTGACGTGGTATCTGGCGCTGACCATCCCGCAGAGCAAGGCGTTCGAGCCGCTGCAACAGTTCAGCCTGTCGGTCGGAGTGGCTGCGGTGCTGGCGTCTGTTCTGCTGGTGGTGGTGATGCGCCAGATGCTGAAGCGGCGGCTGGCAACGCCGCTGCTGGCGATGGCCGGAGCGATGAAGGCGTTGGCTGACGGCACCATGGTGAGTGATATTCCTGGTGCCGAACGGCGGGATGAAGTCGGGGAGATGGCCAGGGCGGTGGTGGTTTTCCGGCATAACGCGCAGGAACGCCAGCGTCTGGAGGAGGCTCAGCAGGCCACCACCGAGGCGCTGGAACAGAGAACACACCGGATGGAGGCGTTGCTTGAGGCCTTTGACCGCGAACTGATCGGTGTTCTGGGGACGGTCACCTCGGCGGCAACCGAGCTGGAAGCAACGGCGCAAGCCCTGTCCACCACCGCTGAACGGTCGGCGCAGGAGGCAACCTGTGCTGCCAGCGCGACGGAACAGGCATCGGCCAATGTGCGCAGTGTTGCCAGTTCGACCGACCTGCTGGCGACCTCGATTGCGCATATCAGTGAGCGGGTGATGCAGTCGCAGACCGTTGCCACCCGCGCGCAGCAGGCGGCCGACCTGACCGATCAGACGGTTCAGTCGCTGGTCGAAGCGACCGGGACCATTTCCCAGATTGTCGAGTTGATCAACACCATTGCCAGTCAGACCAACCTGTTGGCCCTGAATGCCACCATCGAGGCTGCTCGCGCTGGCGATGCGGGCAAGGGCTTTGCGGTGGTTGCCAACGAAGTGAAGGGGCTGGCCAACCAGACGGCCCAGGCAACCAGTCGGATTGCCGCTCAGATCACCGCCATTCAAGGGGTGTCGGGCGACGTGGTCAGTGCCATCCGCGACATCAGCAGTGTGATCGGGGAAGTGAACGCGCTGGCGCAGGACATCGCCGGGGCGGTGGACGAACAAGGAATGGCAACTCGCCAGATTGCCAGCAATGTCAGCGAAGCGGCGCGCGGCACACAGGAGGTCTCGAACAGCGTGATCAGCGTCACCGAGGGAGCGCGTGAAACCGGCGACAGTGCCACGCAGGTGCTGGCGGCGGCGGCGGAACTGGCCCGCCAGTCTGAAATGATGCGGGCGCAGGTGGACGACTTCTTCGCCCATATTCGCAGTCTGTAATCATGCAGGCCCGCGAGGCGACTCGCGGGCCTGTTGATGTTTATTCTGCCAACGGCGACGTAGTGTACAGGGTCACGCGCAGGCCGCCATGCAGGACCGGCGCATGCGGAGTGGTAAAGGGCAGGCCGGTGGCTTTGGCCAGACTCTGGTCGCTGGTGATCAGCCCGACTCGCCAGCCCTGGAACCGGCTGCTCAGGGTTTGGCCAATGCTGCGATACAGGCCACCGAGCTTCTTTTTGTCCCCCAGTCGAGTCCCATAGGGCGGATTGAGAATCACCAGACCCGGCGGGCCGTCCGGGCGCTGGGCCTCGCTGATGGTGCTGTGGCGGAAGTCTGTATAGCTGCTGACCCCCGCCCGCTCGGCGTTTTCCTGACTGATGCGGATGGCACCGGGGTCGCGGTCACTGCCAAAATAACGATGCGCTGGCTGACGTGGTTTGGCACTGTCCTTCAGGGCTTGCCACGCAGAGGCGTCAAAGCTCGGCAGAGTCTCAAAGGCAAAGTGCCGCGACCGCCCCGGCCACAGGTTGGCGGCAATCTCGGCCGCCTCGATCGGGAAGGTCCCGGACCCACACATCAGGTCACAGACCGGCTCGGTGCCGGTAAAGCCGCACTGGCGCAGGAACAGGGCGGCCATCGTTTCGCGCATCGGGGCCTTGTTGACCGCTTCCTTGTGGCCGCGCTTGTGCAGGCCGTCGCCCGAGGTATCAAGGCTGATGGTGCACAGGTCATTGTGCAGGCGGACCTTGATGCACAGGTCGGCGTCCTCATCAATCGGGGCTCCGAGCTCTTCGGTGATGGCGCGTTCGATGCGTTCCTTGGTCGCGCCCGCATGGTAAATGCGCGATGCCTTACAGGTGGCTTCGACGCGGACCGGCACCGTCGGAGACAGAAAGTCCTGCCACGGGAAACGGCGGGCGCGCTTGTCCAGTTGCGCCAGATGGGCAACCGGGAAGCTGCCAACCCGGATCAGCACCTTGCTGACGCCGCGCAAGCACAGATTCGCCCGCCAGACATCCCGCCAGTCTCCGCGCACGGTGACGCCGCCGGTCATCACCGCCGGAGAGCGAAAGCCGAGGGCTTTGGCCTCTGCGCACAGAATGGCCTCCAGTCCGGGAACCGTCACCAGCAGAATTTCAAAATCGGAATCAGCGCTCATCGCCTGTCTGGCGTCCTTATATCGGTGTGGAGAGACAGCAGGTGTAGATCATCAGGCCGCGCGTGGGTACCGCTTTTCGTATCGGGTTTTCTGGGCTGTTTGAACTTTTTTGAAAAAAGGTGTTGACGGGTGTGCGTTGCGGCAGTACAAAGCGCCTCCCGACGACGACGCGACGGCAACGACGCTGAAAACGCCGGGAAGTTCAACGGGTTAGTCGATTGTGACAATGGTCTGGCGGACACGGTGAGCAGTTTCGGAACGATG
>Ga0209373_10000534_pt1 | contig 60668 bp, 64 predicted proteins | sample Higcelweek5metaG_FD_187173 | JGI IMG/M metagenome (GOLD analysis project Ga0209373, IMG submission 187173) | Freshwater pond sediment microbial communities from the University of Edinburgh, under environmental carbon perturbations - High... | ecosystem: Environmental > Aquatic > Freshwater >...
ATTTCCAAAACTCCTAAAATAATTCTTCACTCAGATTTAAAAACCGACCAAAAAATCAATAAACTTATAGATTCTCTCCCTTTTAAACTAACCGATGATCAAATTAAAGTTTGGCAAGAAGTTAAAGTTGATATTACCAATCCTCAAAAAGTTACTAATCGTTTAATCCAAGGAGACGTCGGCTCTGGTAAAACCATTGTTGCTCTTTTGGCTTGTTATCTGGCCCACTTAAACAAATCTCTTTCTTTATTTTTAGCTCCAACCGAAATTTTAGCTCAACAACATTTCACTACTTTCCAAAAATTCTTTAAAAAAATCAAAGTACCAGTATATCTTTTAACTTCATCCAACAAAACTGATCTAACTAAAATTCCCAAAAATGCCATTGTTATTGCCACTCATGCTGCTATTTTTCAAAAAGCGGCTATTGAAGATAATATTGCGCTATTAGTAATCGACGAACAACATAAGTTTGGCGTCAAACAAAGATCGTTTTTAGGTGATCTAGAACATTTACCTCATTGCATCACTATGACCGCCACTCCAATTCCTCGAACTATAAGTTTAACCTTATTAGGTAATCTAGATATCTCTGTTATCGAAAAACTCCCGCAAAATCGCTTACCTGTAAAAACATTTTTGGTTCCTCCTAAAAAAATCCCTCAATGTTATTCTTGGATTCAACAAGAAATTTTAAAAACCAAATGTCAGGCATTTATTGTTTGTCCTTTTATTGATATTTCCGAAACCATGCAAAGTGTTAAATCTGCCAAAGTTGAATTTGAAAAATTACAAAAAATATTTCCAAAACTAAAATTATCCCTACTTCACGGCAAAATTAAATCAAAAGACCGAGAAAAAATAATTTCTGATTTTCAAAAAAATAAGACCAACATTTTGGTTACTACCCCAATTATCGAAGTCGGAGTTGATATTCCCAATGCTGCCATTATGATTATTCAATCAGCCGAACGCTTCGGCCTGTCTCAACTTCACCAACTTCGCGGTCGAATTGGCAGGGGACAACTTCAAAGTTTTTGTTATTTCTTTACTGATTCCGACAATGATAAAGCCCACGATCGACTTAAATTTATGGAAAATCACCATAACGGCTTAAAAATTGCCGAATATGATTTAAAAATTCGCGGCCCCGGAGAAACTTTTTCTACCATCCAACACGGTTTCCCTTCACTCCGACTCGCCAATTTTTCCGACACCGAACTTATCAGCCTCAGCCAACAAATTCTGGCTGATTTAATTAAAAATAAAACCTTCAGCATCTCTTCTCTTATTCCAAAAACCAACTCCAAAGAAAATATTTTGAATAATTAAATTTAAACCCACCCCCTCCACTCCGTTCCGGGACCTCCCTTAAAAATGGAGGCTGTTCTTGTTATGAAGTAAGTTAAAGTTTCCCTTTTTAAGGGAAAAACCGGTTTATCCGGAAAGGGTTTAAAATCTCCTATTTAATTCTTCCCATTTTCTCCTTTTTTCTGTTACAATACACCCATGACAGCAGTACCTAAACATTGGCCGTCCAGCCGCCGACAAGGTCGTCGTCGCGCTATGGATAAAGGTCCAACACTAATTAAACCTATCGTTTGTAAAAATTGCGGCCAACCAAAAATGGCCGGTTTTCAGTGCCCCAACTGTAAACAGTGAAAAATAAATACGATCCACGTCATTTAAAACGCATTACCAATTTCCAGGCTCTATTTGCTTGGAGCTGTGGCAATGTCGCTCCGGTAACCGAAGATACCCCAGAAATTATCAAAGTTATTCCTGAAATTGACCAGATCATCAGCCAAAATGCTCCCAAATGGCCCATCGACAAAATTAATCGAGTTGATTTGAATATTCTTCGCTACGCCCTGTGGGAACTTTTTTATTTAAAAAAAACTCCCGAAAAAGTTGTTATTGACGAAGTTATTGAAATTGCCAAAGAATTTGGCACTGACACTAGCTCTAGTTTTGTTAATGGAGTTATCGGCAGTGCCCTAAAAAATAATGAACCCACAAATTGATGAATTACAAAAAATAATCAAATATCAATATCAAGATGTTTCTTTTCTTGATCAAGCTTTGGTTCACCGATCTTCTTTAAACGAACAACGCCAATTTCAAGAATCAAACGAACGTTATGAATTTTTAGGCGATGCTGTTTTAGAATTATGGATTTCCGATCGTATTTTCAAAAAATTCTCTAAATTTGACGAAGGGAAACTTACTAACCTTCGAGCCTTAGTCGTTTGTACTCAAAATTTAGCCAAAGTAGCCGATAGTTTTAAATTAGGTAATTTTATTTATCTTTCTCATGGTGAAGAAAATCATGGTGGCCGAACCAATCAATCAATTTTAGCTGACACTTTTGAAGCCGTTTTAGGATCAATTTATCTCGATGGGGGATTAACCCCAGCTTTTGATTTTCTTGATTTATTTTTAACTCCTAGCGTCGAAGAACTATCTTCAAAAGAAATTTATAAAGATCCCAAAAGTATTTTTCAAGAAATTGCCCAAGCCAAAGAGGGGATTACTCCAAATTATCAAACCATCTCTGAATCTGGTCCAGATCATCAAAAAACTTTTGAAGTCGGTGTTTATTTAAATGATAAACTTATTGCCAAAGGTACCGGTAATTCCAAACAAAAAGCTGAAGAAGCCGCTTCTATCAACGCCACTAATTTATTCAATAAATAACTTTCAACTTTATATTTTTAACTTTTTACTTTTTATACTTTCAACTTTTTAACTTTTAAGGTATAATCCAATACATTATGATCAAAATTAAACTTTTACCCCGAGGTAAAAAACACCAAGTTACTTACCGTATAGTAGTTGCCGAAGACCGCAGTAAGTCTGACGGCAAATTTATTGCTGATTTAGGTTTCTACACTCCTCAAACCAAAACTTTAGAGCTCAACAAAGAATCTTTTGCCCAATGGCAAAAAAATGGCGCCCAAGTTACCGAAGGTGTCGACAAACTTTTAAATCCAGGTAAATACCCTAAAAAAATAAAAAACGTTAAAGAAGTAAAAGAGCCAAAAGTCGAAGAGGTTAAATCTGAAGAACCAAAAGCTGAAGAAATTAAAGAAGAAGCTAAAACCGAAGAAGTTGTTTCTGAAACAGTAGAAGAAACCAAAACCGAATAATTTTTTAAAATTAATTTTATTTTTAAAATTTTAGAAATTAGACATTAGAAATTAGAAATTTTACTTTATGAAAACTATCAAAGAAACTCTAGAATATATCCTCACTGCTATTACCCAAAAAGAAGACAATGTCACCATTGAAGAACATTTAGAAGGTGAATTAAACATTATTGAAATTATTGCTCCAAAAGAGATAATCGGAAAAATAATCGGTAAAGAAGGCAAAATAATTAAATCAATCAGGACTATTTTAAATCTCTCTTTCCCTCAAGAAAAATTCATCGTCAAAGTCAGAGAATAAGAAACACGTCATTGCGAATAAATAGGCACGTCATCACAAACGAAGTGAAGCAATCTCATTGAAATTTAGATAGTCTATGGAGTAAAAGGAGTTTTTCTTTCGTATTCAATATAACTCTTTCCCTGAGCACTCTGCTCTGACAAACTTTTAGTCAAATTATCATCTTTATTAAACTGACTTATTTTCGATAGTAAATCGTTTTCATCTTTAGTTGGGACTAAATCAGTGATCGATAAATTTCCAGAAGCTAAGTTTTGATTATCAGGCATATAATAAGAAAAAACTGTCATTGTCAGCTCCGACACATTTTGTCTAGTTACAATATTGATTTTATCGATAAACATTATTGGTAAAACATTTTCTATTGAAATTAACAAATCAACTACATTACTTTCAGAACCTTCCAAAACTACATCAACAGGTAACTTAGTTGCAACATTTTTATCCGAAACCTTCAATGATTCAACATCTCCCTTAAGATTTATTGGATTAATTAAAAATGATTTTACTCTAAAGCCATAGCTATCAGCAATATTCCTAATCACACCTACTAATAAATAAGAATTTTTTTCTTGTAACACCGCGCTAGCAAGATAATTTTCATTACTAATTAATTCATTTTGATCAACTGACGATAAATAAACTCTTTTCCCTTCAGTATTTTTAATTTCTGATCTTATTTTAGTGATGGAATTTTTAAGAGAATTAATTGAATCCATTCTAGGAATAATTACCCAACCTAAACTAGCCAAAAACAGCAGGACGATTCCTAACGGCAACAAAAATAATTTTATTAAACTACTGCTTATCCCAAAAATTTTTTCTGGCATTTTAAAAAACTCATTTTTCATTTTAGTTTTACCTCCAGTGAAAATTTCCATCCTTTAACTGGATCAACTGAAATATCTTTTATTTCTGCCAAAACAACTCCATCCACCGAACCTGAATTAATAGAATTCACTTTTTCTTCCACTTCATTTAAATCTTCACCGTTCAAAACACTCCCATCAACCTTAATTTTTTTTATTCCATTCACTTCCAAATTTTCTATCATTACTTTCTCAGAAAATATTTCCTTAACTAATTTCATTGATTTACCATACTCAAACCTATCAGAAAGAACCTTTGCTACCACCTTTGCCTGATATTTAATTTTTTGACTTAATACTATGCTTCCAGCTAAAGATTGGTATTGGGTTGAAACATTTTTATAATCATTATTAAATTTTTTTAAACTCAAATTCAAAATCAATTCTAATAAAAAAACTATTATCACCAACAAAATCCACAAACCACCAAACACCCACAAAAAATTATTTATAATGGCCTTCAAATGTATCCTTTCTGCTTGAAACTTTGCTTGTGAAGGTAATAAATTTAAATCACTCATATTAATCCTCTTAATGATAAACCAACTGCCAAACTAAATCGACAACCTTCTATATTTAGATTAAATTGAGAATGAATTTTGTTTGTATCAATATTTACAAAAGGTTGAACCACTTGAACTTCTATTCCTAAAGTTTTGGTCAACTCTTCAGCAGCTCCAGGTAAATTAGCCCCACCACCACTTAGTACCAATAATTCCACTGTTTTTCCACCAGAATCTTCAGTAAACAAAGTCATCGCTTTTCTTACTTCATCAGCAATACTGTTAAACACCGGCAACGCAGCTGTTCTAATTTTACCTTCTAATTCTTCTTCTTTGATACCATAAGCTTTTTTATATTCTTCTGCTGAAGGCATATCTAACCCCAAACCCAAAGAAATCGATCTGGTCAAAGATTCTCCCCCCACCGGTAACGATCTGGCAAAATAAACATTTCCTTTATTAAAGTTAAAAATATCTGAATATTTTTCTCCTATATCCAAAACCATTACTCTTTCAACGGTGGTCACACTATTTTTAATCATTCTTCTCAAAGCCACAGAAGGGGACTCAAGGGCAACTAATTCCAAACCCAAAGATTTAAATAACTTAACTTGTTCATTTATCAAATCATTTCTAGCAGCAATCACAAATATCGTTAATCTACCAGCTTCATCTTTTTCAATTACCTCATAATCTATTGAAACTTCTTCCAACGGATAGGGGACAAACGTTTCTGCCTCAAATTTCAAAGCATCCATAATTTCAGAATCTTTTAACGGGGGCAACCTAACCAAACGACTAACCACCTCATTTTCTGGTAAATCTACCACCACTTTTTTTTCTTTTAATTTTAAGTCTGACAATAACAACTTAATAGAATTACCCAAAGTACTAAAATATTTCTGTCTATTTTTATCCGCCACTTCTATGTCTGGAGTTTTAGTTTCACCAATTGCATCTAAAGTTAATTTACCAACAGAATCCACACTAATAGAAACTATTTTAACAGTATTTTGTCCAATATCTATTCCCAAAACATCACTCATACATTCAGTATAACAGCTATTGGTTAGTCACGTCACCACCCGAAGTCACTGCTTCCAATAAAAATACTGGAATGTTGTACTTGTTTAAAACAGTTACTGTGTTATTTACCCCTTGCACTAAACCAGTTGAACTTATTTCTTCTCCCTGAACTGGAAATTTTTTTGCTCCAGTCAATTTTATTTTAGTGTTAGAGCCTACTGGCATAATACTCAAAAGCAAAGAATTACCAGCAGATAAGTCAAAGTTAGAAATACAACCATTAGTAGTGGTTAAAACTGATTCTTTAACGTTATAAACCGCCCCATTTTTATAAAAGTAATTTACCTTAAAAGTTACATTTGCTCCACTAACAGTACAAATATTTATATTATTAGTACTAGTAGGAGTACTATAATAATCATCTGCCAAAGTCCCATCACTATGGTGGCTAACCAACCAAAAATAATCAATCGCACCATTTAATGTTACATTACCAAATGACAAGATTTCGGAATCTCCCACATTTTTAACTGATAAATCAGCCGACCCACCATCATTACCATTATTGTAGGTTGTTCCACCAGTACCCAAATAATATTCAATCCCTGATTCAGCCGCATTAAATGCCTTTTTTAATAATTCTTGGTCAGTATCAATTTTTGTTTCTACTGTCGCTTGTTTCGAAGCTGACAAACCTAAAGTCAAAACTAAAGCCGATGCCAACAACACCATCAATACTACCTGTCCAGACTGTTTGTTTATATTTTTCTTTTTATTTTTATTCATTTTTTATTGTCTTTCTGACAAGCTGAAAAACTGACTAACTGATAGGCTAATTTATTTTCCATTGACTAAATGCTCTCGCCAATGCTTGAGGAATCATAAATAATAATTCCGGTTTATAGTTAACTACTACCGAAGGTGTGGTGTTATTTAAACTTTCAGGATATAAACTCCTAGTAAATTTCACCTCAGAAGCACCATGAATCATCCCGTTAATTACCAATTGACTTACAGCTGTAGTTGAGCCAGTTTCTGTAGCCACAGCTGCTATTTTATTACCAACCAAAATTGCATTAACCAAATTTACATTAGGATCAATTGTTATCGTCCCTTTAGCAATAATCATTACAAAATTACTCGTGTCTAAATCTGAATTAATTTTCAAATCACCATCAACAAAAATCACTCCCATTACCGTTTTAACATCAGACCAATCAGGATTAGCAGCAAAAGTAGTGCCTACACCTTTTGAATCAAAATATTGTGACTTTAACTGAGCATAAGTATAAATTTTAAAACTAAAATCACTTTCGTTATTTTTTGATGCTTGATCAAAACCAGAGACAGATGAAGTTGATTTACTATAAATTCCACCATTACTCACTGTTGAACCACAATTAGATCCGTTGGTGTCACAAGTTGTTTTAGGCACATAATTAGTTACTTTACCCTTAGCCAAAATACTTCCATCATTAACTTTAAACCATGGCTTTTGATTAATAGTTGAAGAACAATTTAATTGATCCGTTCCATCACCTTCAGCACAAGTATTTCGGCTTCCCTGACATCCCCATACATATTCCGATTCATCTGAATCATTTACATAATTATGATTTGCATCACTACTACTATAAACCGGAGTTCCTCGATAACACAAATCACCATCTGCAGTTCCAGTAATATTAGAATTACACGCCCCATTTACCACCGGTTGATTAGTACATTTTGTCGCCGATCCATAAGCATCATTCCCCGCACTTCGACAACTCCCAGATACCTGACCTTCACATGTCCAATTAAATGTCCCACCGTCTCCCGTACTATCAGTGACGGTTGTTCCATAGCTACTACTACACAAACCACTTGACGGCATCGTGTCATATTTTCCACCGTTCGCTCCACCCACACTTCCACTTCCACCACTCGTCCTCGTCGACTGACACTTAGAAGTTACTGTTCCAGGGTTGATACATTCTTCACAAGAACCACAATCATCAGTTGTATAACATTTAATTGAATTAATACTTCCACAACATACCATCCCAGAAGAGCAACTAACTACGGTTCCATACTGTAATTCGCTCAAACAAGATGCTTCCGCCACACAAGTTGACCCCGGCCATTTTCCCCCACAAGCTGATGATACCGGCACACAACAACTGCCATAAGTAAAATATTTATCAGATAAACACAAATTAGATTTGATAATACCTGGTTGACCAGTAGAAATAATAGTGCAATCTGTTCCTGCCCCTCCAACCATAAACTGACAGCTACCACCTTGGCTAGTACATAAACTATCGTCCGAACATCCAGAATTAACATAAGTATCGGGATTTCTACACCCTAATCCAGCCAAAGAACAAGGATCTCCCAAAGCTGTCCAGCCACTTGAAGTGCAGGTATACAATTGATTTGTCCAAAAACCAGAAAGAATATCCCCAGTACCACATTTTACCGTTCCTAAGGGAATTTTTGTAGTCACTCCATCTTGTGTCCGATCGCACCCTCCTGTTGGTGTTGATGTCGGAATCGCTGCCGCATCACTGTAACAATTCATTGAAGAAGATCCATTATATCCCCAGTTACAACCTACATTAGTGCATGAAGTAGTATCGTAGCATTTATAACAAGCCGAAGCAGAACAGGGGATATAAGTACACGTTTCAAAAATATCTGCACTTCCACTACATCCTGCTGGGGATTTTGACAAAATAGATCTAGTTCTTGTCCCCCCAGAAGTACACTCTCCCCAATCACTATATGTATATGTACATGTTGGAGTACATTCTTCTTTTGATTCCGGTCTCGTTCCGCCAACACATCCAGCTGGAGAAGCCGTTACGCTTCTCGTTCTCCATCCATCTGCAGAACATTCACTCCAAGTACCAGTAGAATAAGTACATGGAGGAGTACACGATCGGCTAGTTATAGAAGTCCCTCCAACACACCCAGAGGGATAAGCAGATTGAGAATTACAATATTGTATTCCTGAAGAATTACAAGCAGTCCAATCATTACAAGTCCAAGTACACGTAGGAGGAGCTGGTTGACAATAACCACCGCTACAACCATAAGTACAATAAGCTTTAGAATATCTATGACTACTATTACAATAATATCTATAACTTCCACTACAATATCTATCTCCAGGATCACACACTACCGCTGCATTAACTTTAGAAGTAAACGTAAATCCAAAGACAACTAAACTAGTTAAAACAACAAAACCATAAACAAGCGCTTCTATTTTCTTCATTTTTAGAAATATATCTTTATTACTTTAAATATATCCCAAAAACCTAATCAATTACAAGAACATAACACTAAAACAACATAACCAATCTCAAGACAATTTATTCTGTCATTAATCAGCTTTTGCCATAGTGTTAGCTGTATCAATTTCCGCCAAAGATTTAGAACCCAAAAGAGTAATTAAGTTTTTAGAAATAGCATTATCTATCAAACTATTTACATAACTTAAAGTTCTATTTCCTAGTGATTCACTCGTATAATCAGCTATTTCCGTTTGAAGATAATTAGTACTCCACCAATTAAGAAAGTCGACATACTTTTCATCAACATTAGATAAAACATTCTCACAACCCAAAAGAGCAAACCTAGCTTTAAGTAAACCATCCATATTTTCAGCGGAAAACTCACCTCCTAAAGCCTTACACCTAACACCATTCTGTTCAATAGGTAAGCCAGCTCTCAAAAAATCCCTAGGCTTACCATTATAATTTAGATAAATAAGGATATCATTAAATTTCATCATTTGTGTTTCATTATTCCCAGCTTGACTTTGAAAAATAAACCAAGCACCATTATCATTCATTACTTTTAAAAACCCTGGAGTTATATCCTCCCACTCATCAATCACCCCAGAAATTTCATTTGCACTAAGTGTCTTTATCTTTGGATTAACAGCACTCCAAAAACCCACCTCCTGAGTTTTTTTACCATTTTCATCTTTACGATAAATTGCCCTTAAGTTAGATCCTTTTTCAAACTTACTATTCTTATAAAAATAAAACATTTCATCAACAGTAGCGTAATTACCTAACACTGTCTTTTCCGGATTAGTATAACTTGGATCTCCAAAAAAGCCTGACGTCTCTATCGCATAAGCCCCATTAGCGCAAGCTTCCAAGTTAATATTTTCCCCAGCATATTCCACCAACTGTCTCTTATATTCATTAATCTTTCTTTGTCTTTCGGCATAATGTTCCGTTGAATACCCTAAACTTTCCAAAGCAGCGATAGTTGCAGTATATTCAGCATCTTCTGCTGATGGAGTAGGTGCTCCTGTTGGTTCCGACATATCTGGTGCCGGAGTAGCAATTTTTGCTTCATTTTTTGTTTCAGCACTAGGAGTATCAACGCTATATCCTTCCAAGGCAGCTTGGCTTGGCATCCCACTTGGAGAAACCATACGAGTCTCTGCTTTTGCTTCAGTAGGGAACAAAACTGGCCCAGCACCAGTAGCTATAAGTACAGTTGCACCAACACTTCCGGCCTTTATTAACAAATCCGATTCCATAACTCTTTCCAATAAAGTAGGTGGTCCTTGATACTCTTCTGCTTCTATTTGGTCTAATTCTTGTTGAGTTTTAGGTTTATAGATAGTATCTACTGTCCCATCTAAACTAGAAGCTAATTCAACTTTTTTTCCATCAAAATTATTACCTTTCATCTCCAATTTTTCTTCTATATCTGGAACCTTTACACCTTCTTTCGAAACAATATTCTCTTTCATTGTTAGATTAATCAGCCTTTGCCGTTGCATTAGCCCCATCAATTTCCGCCCAAGTCGCTGCTCCATATGGAGTCATCAAATTTTTGGATTTAATTTCTGAAATTAAATCCAAAATCCTTTTAATCGGTACTTCTGTCATTCCAGCAGTATAAGTATCAACCTCCATTTGAAAACTTTTAATTCTTCCCGCAATAAACTTATTACCTGTTTTTTCAAAAATATACTTACAACAATCAACTGCCAATCTTGCTTTCATTAAACCAACCTCAGCCTCAGTAAAAATTCCCAAAGCATCACCTCTAACTCCAAATTGTTCCTTACCTACACCCATTTTATACCAAAAATTTTCAAAATCACCTGAGTCTTTAGAAGAATAATTGCAATAAATAATACTCTTACCATATTTAAAAACCTGTATTTTATTAGACGGATCACAAGCATCACTATGTAAAAGCACCCACTCATCATTATCATTCATAACCCTAAAAAAACCTGGAGCGACTTTTTCCCACGAATCAATTGGAGCCTGGACATTATCTTCACTAAACACCTTATTCTCCGGATTAAATGCATACATTAACCCAGGCTCTTTAGTTTTTTTACCATTCTCATCTTTATGGTAAATTACTTTCCAATTCCATTTTTTATCCACTTTACCAGTTTGTCCAAATTCAACCACTTGATCTACAGTTACATAATTACTTAATTTGGTTTTCTCCGGATAGACAAATGTAGGATCACTAAAATAGTCACAATTTTTAACTGCATATATCCAATTAGCACATGCCTCCAAATTTATTTCTTGACATTCATTGGCTCTCAAAAGATTTTTGTATTCATCAACCCTTTTTTGCCTTTCAGCATAATGTTCCGTTAGAGGTGCTTCTGGTGTCGGTAACACTGGTTCTGGATTTGGTGCCGGAGTAGCAACTTCAGCTTCATTTTTTGTTTCAGCACTAGGAGTATCAACGCTATATCCTTCCAAGGCAGCTTGGCTTGGCATCCCACTTGGAGAAACCATACGAGTCTCTGCTTTTGCTTCAGTAGGGAACAAAACTGGCCCAGCACCAGTAGCTATAAGTACAGTTGCACCAACACTTCCGGCCTTTATTAACAAATCCGATTCCATAACTCTTTCCAATAAAGTAGGTGGTCCTTGATACTCTTCTGCTTCTATTTGGTCTAATTCTTGTTGAGTTTTAGGTTTATAGATAGTATCTACTGTCCCATCTAAATTAGAAGCTGGCTCAATTTTTATCCCATTTAAATCCGTTACTCCATCTGTTCGTGGAGCCATATCTTCAACTCCATTTAATGATTCAACCATTCTTTCTGACATTTTAAGTTCTATAAAAACCTATAATATAACAAGAATTATATGACTTTAAGCCTAAAATGTCAATAATTTATCTATCTTAGAGTAATAATATACACACTCAATACACATCCTATATAAGTACTGCAATGATTTCTAAATTAGAAACAGGGGAGTCAACACAAAAAAATATTTATTTTTTATTTATAAATTAGACATTAGTAACTAGAAATTTTCTCCTAATTCCTCAACAATTCCACCATCAAACCATTTTCCACCACATCTTTGTACCAGGTATAAACCAGACCTTTATCAGATTTATAAAAACTATTATCAGAAGCTATCACATTTACTCCTCCATCATAATTAAATTTAACCAAAACATTATTAAAAAATTCCAAATTTTTCAAATATTTTTGATCTTCAGTTAATTCAAGCAATCTTTTGGTTAATAACCCACATGTTGGAGTTGTCACTTTTCTTGGTGCGTCAGAGTTAATTACTAGAGTGTCATAAAGATTTTCAGCATATTCCAAAAAATATTTTTCCTCTTTACCTGCCTCATAAATATCTAAAGCTGACATTGCCAATAAGCACTTATCTCCAGCAGAAAAAGTTTGTTCTTTATCGACAATATATTTTGCCTCATAAAAATTCTTTTTTGCTGAATCTAAATACGACAAATCATTTTTCCATAAATATTTATAAACTAAATCCGTTGAACTAACAGTGTAAGCATTAAATCCTCTCAAGAGTAGGGAATAGCCATCCCATGATGACCACGTTTCTTTATTTTTAGCCACTTTATCCTTAGCGCTGTTTCTGGCAGTAAACTCATCAAATAAATTCTTCGAATTAGCTAATTTAGAATTAAAACAAATCTTTTCTAACTTATCTTTTGTTGTCTGATCAAACACATTCGATTTCCACATCTCATAAGTAATTTTACAAATCCACAAAGAATTGTCGACACCATTGGGATATTTTTCATAAAACTTATTGATATCACTTTTGACTATTGCCAAATCTTTGGCCTCTTTTGTTTGTTGATAAAAATTAAACCTGGACCACGTCGCAATCAACCCATCTTTATTACCTTCTTGGTTATCCCACACCGTATCACAAGTTTTTTTATTAAAATCACAACCTCGCTCCAAAATATACCAACCCTCATCATTTCGTTGTTTATCGATCCAATCCAAAGTTTTTCTAGCTACGCCACTATAATCAGTTCGAGTTACTTCTGAATTAGTTTTTTGAGCTACTTTTACTTTTTTCTGATTTTTTTGATTTAAATAAACCAAACCCACCACTGCTGCCATCATCAAACACATCACCGTCACCAACACTGGTAAACTAATTTTTTTGAACATTAATTAATGATACTACAAATAATTATTTGCTACTAACTACTTACTAATAGCTAATTAACTAATTTAATTTCTTAACGTAACTCTGTTGGTAAAAGTTTGACTGGTACCAACACCATTGGTAACCGCACTTAGTCCAAAATTAAATACCACTCCACTCACATCCCCATCACTATTATTTTCACAAGTAACAAATTTACTACAGTCAGTCACAGTAACATCATTTGTGTTTAGAACATCTTGTTTTGTTGCCGAAGTTGACGCAATTTTATTTGTTATCTGATCACAACTTAAAGTTGTTGTTCCACCATCCAACATACTTTTTAATCCTACCGATAAACTATCACTAGCACAAATAATGTTTTCACCAGAACTATTAAAAATATTTTCCCTTAATTTGTTCATAATTGATGACCCCGATTCCATATTTTTTTTATTTGAAGTATTTCTATTTTGAGCTTTAAAACTTCCCAAAATTATCCCTATCACTGCAACCATAATCAGTCCCGTCGAAGCCACCACCACAATAATTTCCACCAAAGTATAACCTTTTAGTTGATCAAGAGTTTTCATATTACTAACTAATAGTAATCTTAATTACTGAAAAACTGAAGGACTGATTAACTGAAAAGCTATTATATCTTTTTTGAAAAAAACCGATTTATTACCAATGACTGATTGTTCCCAAAAGTGATAGTAATTACAGCATTCGCACATTCAATCACAGTATCGCTACAATCACCCTCAGATGTCGAAGTAAAATCTACTACATATTGATAGCCATCATATCCAGAAATGGTTTGAGGAGAAGTAACGTCGTTTAATTGCCAAAAAGTTGCATCATTTTTTTTATTATTCATTAAATTTTCTATTACCACTTCACCCATTTCACTGGCTCTTTTTCTTTGGATTGCCAAAGATTTTATTCCCGTTGTTTTAACAATCAAACTAACCACTGCCGTAATCACTACTATTAACACACCCACAGCAAAAATTATTTCTATCAAACCCTGACCTTTTTGGTTGTTCATTACTGGATCATTCCCAAATTATTAATCGTCAAATTGTAATCACCAAATCTGTTTGATATTTTAATTACTACTGGACCATCAGACAAATTTCCGTCAGCATCGGTTAATTTCCCACTTTTTGACAAAAATCCAAAAGAATTAGTTGAAAACGTATTGTTAGTTAATGTAATAGAATTTGTATCTTTATCGCTCAATACCTCAGAAAAATAAGGAGAATCAGTCGTTCCAGATCCATCATTTTTTATTGCTTCAACTGTTAAAATTTTATCCAAGATCGTCACTTTAACATATTTTAAACTAGTTGTTTTATCTGGAAGCTGATTCGTTATTGATAAATTTTTGGCCATTTTTAATCTGTCAGCAAGGTACTCTTTCATTTCTGTCGTCTCATGTATCTGGCTAAATCGACTGATAGAATAAGTTCCAATTCCAGTTAATACCAATGTTATTGACACCACCACCAGCAATTCCACCAAGCTAAACCCCAATTTATTATTTTTCATTTTGTTTTACTATTTACTAAAAACTACTAGCTACTTACTAATATCACGGATTTATAACTTTATAATTACAACTACTAGTACCACAACTTCCACAATCAGTGCTTACTGTAGTTGACCCCAAATCTTCCATATAAGCACACAATGCATAAGTATAATTACTTGTTCCAATTGAATAAGCATAAGTATATCCCACACCTTTTGGATCCGCAGGGACTTTCTCCAACAAACTTGACCCAACCAAAGAAGACAAGTCGCTTGGATAGGTATTCCCAATTTGTTTGGCAGCCTCCAAAGATAATCTAACCTTTTCCAAATCAGACATCCTCCTCGAATCCCTAGTTTTTCGATTTAACCCCCCAAAGCTAACAATTGCCACTGCCGTCAACACGGCGATAATCGAAATACTTACTAACAATTCAAACAACGTAAAGCCTTTGGTTTTTCTTATTTTTTTTATTTTCATTTTATTCTGCTATTTACTACTAGCTACTTACTAAATAACTAATCTACTGTTGATTTTTAACACAATAGTCCTGACCTATTGCTTGATACTCAAAATAATCTGAATACAATATTGCATTACCATACTTACCGGTTTCCATTTGGTTAGAACAAACATAATAAGTACCATTTGTATAGACATAGGCGTAGGTATCACCAACACCCTTAGGGCCAACTGGAAACGTCTGTAATACCACCTGTGAATTAACTGTCCAAGGAGTATTTTTATTGGCCGGATAGCTACCTTTTAGTAAAAGATACTGTTCTGCTGCACTCTGAATTGCTTTTAAATCGGCAATTCGTCTTTGGTCTCGACCATTTTTTTGAGCGTTAGAAAAACTTATTGTCAAAACTACCGACAATATGGCAATTATTGATATTGAAATCAATAATTCAACTAAAGTAAAACCATTTTTATTCTTCATAATTTATGGAAAACTGCTGACGATATCAGTCGTCCCCACGTTTGAACTGGTAAGTATGTAACAACAATTGTCAGTACTCACGTTGTACCCTAAATCAATACAAGTCTGCCTTAAAACACAATCTTTGTCTTCGTTATTTTCTAAATTTGCATAAAGTCTAAAAGATTTACTGGTAGCAGAAACTTCATAAAATATTTTTTTAGTACCAGAGGAGTTTCCAATTGGAACTTTTTTCATATAGATAACTTTATTACCAGAAGTAGTTGTTATTGAAAATTCACCTTGGTTGGGAATCAAATCGCTATTGATAGTATCAGCCGCAGGAAAATAGCCCTTATCCGCGTAGTACATATTTAAAGCATCAGCAAAACTTTTAAGTTCACTTTTTCTAGAGGCATCTCTCGATCTTTTTTGTGAATTCATAAAGCTACTTGAAGTCGTTAAAACTAAAATTGCAATAATAGTAATTACTATTAACAACTCAATCAAAGTAAACCCTTTTTTCTTTATTTGTTTTATTTCTTTCATTTTTTACTATTTACTACTAGCTATTTACTAACAACTAATCAGTTTGCGCAGACTGCATAAACTCCAGGTGTCGGCGTAAGACCGCACCTTGTTTGAGAATTTGTATCTTCATCGCCAGCACCGCTTTCCAACGCAGCTCTAAGAACAAACCCATTTCCATCAGCAGTTGATGAATAGGAATATCCTAAGTTTAAAACACCAGGTAAATAAGACGATCCAACAGCGGTGTTCAAACAATTAGTGCAATTAACTACACCCGGTGAAGGGTAAACTTGGTTATCGTTATAATACATTCTCAAAGCATTCTTTAAACTATTCAAATCTTGTATTTTTTGAGAATCTCGAGACCGCTCTCTGGCCCCAACCAAATTTATCATCAACACCGCCGTCAACACTGCAATAATCGAAATCACCACCAATAACTCAATTAAACTAAAACCATATTTTTTATTTATTCTACTCATGATCTAATCTAATAATACTCATAATTCTATCTTCCTGCAAACTAAATTTATATTTATTCCTGAAAAGCTGAAAATCTGACAAGCTGACAAGCTATTCCGCTATTTCCGCTGGAAAAATATCCCGATAACAATATTTAACTCCACCACATTCCCATTGATCTTTTTTACAATCGACATTAGTGTAATCTTCCAACTCAACAAAAAACAAAAAACTTTTACCATCAACACTATTTTGATAACAAAAATTTTTACTTGATTTATTTTCATTTGGCATTACTTCAAGATATGTATAATCACCATCTTTCCAAGATTTTCCCCATAAATTATTTATCAGCTTTTCATTTGGTAACTTTTTATAATCTTTATAATAAAGTCTCACTGCCTTCGATAATTCATGTAAACTCGACATTCTATCCGCATCGCGTGATTTAGCCTCCGCCAAAGCAAATTGACCATAAGTAATTTTCCCTAAAATTCCCAAAGAAACAAAGATAATTATTGACTCAAATAACATTGATTTTATTTTCATAAGTTAACCAATTATATTCTATTATTCACAAGATGAGACTTTGCAACTAACTAAACTACATGTCCCAAGATAACAATTATCAGGCGATTTACACCCAACACCAGCAGCATCATTGCAGCCAGAAGCATTCAATTTTAAACAAATAGACCCACAAGCAGCAGAGATATCTCCCTCATACCATAATACATTAGAGCTAGACACCCCATAATTAACTTCATTTTTATTAAAATTAGTAGTATAGGTTCTACTTCCATCATACCAACCCTCAGGAATGTCTTTATCTTTTTTATTTCCTAAATTTGTCACTACCTTAAACCAATTAGTATTAACTATTATTGTATAAGGGGTGTTACCAGTGCCACATGGCCACTTATTCAAATAGTTAGACATTTCCGATACCGTCTTATTACAATTGCCAGATACATTCCAATTATTTAAATCACTAAAACTGGGATATTTACCCTTATCATTAAAATATTCTTCAAACGCCGTTCTCATTTTATTAAGATCTTTTTTTCTCGCCAAGTCAGTTGCTCTATCGGTCAGCGATCGTGGATTCAACACTCCTACAGCAGCAATCATTAATAATGATAAAATAACCATAACTACCAACAATTCAACTAATGTAAATCCCAATTTTTTTTTATTTTCTGTTTTCACTTTCTACTTTTTTTACAGCTCTCTACTTTATAACTTATCAATTCTATCTATTTTTTCCTCGTCTTGTCAAAGAAGGGGTAGGGGAAGATTGTTTTTTTTATCTGAAAAACTGACTAACTGAAAAACTGACAAGCTCATTACCCCAAAACCAAGCAACGATAGTTCCTAAAATCAGAAATGGACCAAAAGAAATTTTAGTCCTCTTTCCCGCTTTTTTAAAAATCATTAACCCTAAACCAAACACAGCTCCAAAGATGAAAGCAACATACATCGCCACCATTATTTTTGGATATCCTAAAAATAACCCCATAAAAAAGGCTAATTTTACATCACCAAACCCCATTCCTTTTTTTTTTGTTATTAAATACAAAAAATCTAAAAACAAAAAACCTCCTAATGCTGACAAAAGATAATTCCAATCTCCAAAATATCCAGTTAACCAGAGCACCAGCGCACTAGCCGCCAATATTACTGTTGAAAAATCCGGCAAAATCATATACTTGATATCAAACACCGCACTAAACACCAAAAAAATAATTATTATAAAACTTACTAAAATTTGTATTATTGTTTGAAAATTTGAAAAATTTAGATTTTGAATTTGATTAAAAATTTCAAATTTAAAATTAAAAATTAAAAATAATAATCCTGTTGCTATCTCAGTGATAGGGTAGAGCACTGGCAATTTTTTACTACAACACCGTGTTTTCCCTTTTTGAATCACCCACGAAATAACTGGAATATTTTCATACCATTTCAATTGTCTTCCACAAAAATCACAAAACGATCTTTTTTCATTGTACGGGCGACTCTTGTGGTCGCCCTTCGCCAGTCCGTACTTCACCGCTGTCCGATACACCAACATATTTACAAAACTACCACAACACAACCCTAAAACAAAAATCATTATTAATATCAAAATTACCATAAGTTATTCTAATTAATTTCCCCCTCTTGTGAAAGAGGGGGTTAGGGGGAGATTGAATCCCACCAAAAACCCCTCCTTTCAGAGGGGTTAAAGCTTAAATAAATTATCAACTAAGGAATACATTTAAAAAGTGAATTTGATGGATTAGTAAAAAGCCAAGTATTAACTGGATTACCACTTGAATCAAAATCAGTATCAGCTGCATCAACGAATGCACTTGGGACTCCAGTACTAGCATTAGCTGTTAATTTTTTCAAATTATTAGATTTTGTTCTGTTAGATTTTGCTTTTGGAATATAACAAACATAAATTGAATTATGATTAGTGGCATCTTGTTTGACCAAAAATAACAAGTTGTTTAGTTGGTAACTAGTGTCACCAGTTTTCTTACCATAACCTTTTTGTAAAAATGAATCTTTTAATTCATCACTTCCAATTAAAGTTCCTGCCTCATCATAAGAGCTACACAAAGTCGTTGTTGTTACTCCGCTAGTCGCTGTAGTTCCACAAAGGCCAAAACCAACCATATTGCTAGTTGCATAAAAAGCATCATCAGATAATACACTCGAATCAGTTACCATCCATGGATAGGCTGAAGCATTAGTATAATAACGTTCATAAGCATTTAAAACTTCACCTGCATCATTAGATGTAGTTGAATCAGTTGCTTTATTTCTTTGTTCCACTGGGTTAATAGTTGCCAACACTCCAACCGACAAAATTGCAATCAAAGCAATAACGATTAATAATTCCACCAACGTAAAACCTAGATTCTTTACTTTCATTTTATTCAAATTTAATTATTAATTCTAATTCTTAACTATTAATTAATAGTTAACTTACATTCATTATTTACTACTAAAATTGCGATGTCAAGCTATAAATTGGCATCACTACCGCTATCACCAAAAAGCCAACTCCTAAACCAAGCAAAATCATGATCATTGGTTCAATTGCAGAAGTCAAAGATTTAACCGATTGTTCCGCTTCACTTGAGAAATAATCCGACACCCTTAATAAAATTTCATCCAATTTACCAGTTGCTTCACCAGTTGCCACCATTTGATTAACAATAATCGGGAACACTCCAGTTTCTTCAAATGAATTAGCAATTGAAAACCCTTTCTGAACTCTTTCAGCAATTTTTAAAAATGCTTCCAAATAAACAGAATTTTCAGCCACATTAGCCACAATTCTCAAAGCCTCTACCAAAGGAATTCCTGCCGACAATAGCATTGATAATGTCCTAATTGATGTTGCTAAAATATTTTTCTTTGTCAATTCACCCATGATTGGAATTTTCAATTTAAACTCATCTATCTTCATCTTAATTTTTTTATTTTGTCCACCAACTTTCAAAAAAGAAAATACTCCACCGGCGATAATTGGAATTAAAAACCAAAACTTACTAAAAAAATTAGACATTGAAATTAAAATTTTTGTTGAAGCTGGCATATTAGCTCCAAAATCAGAATACATTGACAATAATTTTGGAACTACAAAAACCATCATTATAATTACCACCACTATCATCGCCACCACAACTATCACTGGATAAATCATGGCTCCTTTAACTTTTCCTTCAAAATCATTTTGTTTTTCTAAGTTATCAGCTAATTTCGCCATAACTTCATCCAATACTCCAGCTTTTTCACCAGCATCAACCGAAGCAATATAGGCTTCACCAAAAACTTTTTTATATCGTTCCAAACCCACAGACAAACTCTGTCCACCCTGTACCGACGACAAAGCATAATCCAAAATCTCATACATCAAAGACCCTCCACTCATTTGATTTTTTAAAAGAGACAAAGCATCTGTCAAAGGAAGACCAGAATTCATCATTGTCGATAATTGCCGCGTAAAAACACTAACTTGTTTTAATTTAACTCGAGAAAAAATATTTTTATTAGCTTCTGTTATAAAATTTTTTCTCTCTTCACCAATAGACAAAGGAACCAAACCACTGCTTCTAATTGAATCTAAAACTTCCTTCTTATCATGAAAATCGGCCTCTCCTTTTATTAACTTTCCACCCCAATCCCTAGCTTTATATACGAATTTCATAAACCTAATTTGTTCTTTCTCAGTTTTGACTGGAATTCCACCAAATTTGTAACATAGTTAACAGCAACTTCTTCTGTAATTTTTCCTGTCAACACCATTTTTGCCAAATAAGTATCCAACCCCATCATACCCACATCAATATTTGTTTGAATCACATTATCCAACATAAAAGTTTTTCCTTCACGAATCATATTCTTGGTCGCCGCCGTATTTATCATTACCTCAAAAGCCGGAACACGTCCACCATCTATTGCAGGCAACAATCTCTGAGACACTACTGCAGTTAAAACTGAAGCCAACTGAACTTTTACTTGTTCCTTCTCATCTCCCGGGAACACATCAACAATTCTATCAATTGTCTGAGCTGCTGAATTAGTATGCAACACTGAAAAAACCAAATGTCCAGTTTCAGCAATTGTCAACGCTGTCCTAATAGAATCAAGATCACGCATTTCTCCAATAAAAACCACATTCGGGTCTTGTCTCAAACAAGATTTTAATGCCGATGGAAAATCTCCAGTATCACCCCCCAATTCTCTTTGGGAAATAATCGACTTGATCGGTTTAATAAGATATTCAATTGGATCTTCAATCGTCACAATATGATCCTCTCTTGTTTTATTAATTTCATTTAATAAAGCCGCCACCGTAGTTGATTTTCCGTGACCTGTTGGACCAGTAATTAAAATAAAACCTTGTTTTAATCCAATAAAATTTTTTAAAATGCTCGGCAAATTTAATGCTTCAAAAGTTGGAACCTCTTGTGATAATAACCTTAATGCACAAGCCAATGTTTCTTTTTGAAAATAAATATTAGCTCTAAATCTAGCCTCTTTAGTATCAAAAGAAAAATCTAGTTCTTTTTTATTATCCAACTTTACTTTTTTCTCATCATCCAACATCGACAATATCATTTCTTTTACCAAAGCATCATCAATTCCCACCCACCCTGGAATATTTTCTAATCTACCATTAATTCTCAATTTTGGTGCTACCCCAAACATCAAATGAATATCTGATGCTTTATTTGCCGCAGCTATCGAAAATAATTCCATTAATTTTGTATGCATTTTTTGTTTTGCTATTTACTACTAGCTAATTAACTAAATAACTAATATTGTGCCACTCTGACCACTTCATCTAAAGTAGTCACTCCCTCTAATACTTTGATATAACCATCTTGTTTCATGGTTAGCATTCCTTCTTCCATAGCTAATTTCTGTACTTCAGAAGCCGTTGCTTTTTCAATAATCAATTTTGAAATTTTTTCAGAAATTAGCATAACTTCATAAATAGCTACTCGACCAATATATCCAGTATTGTTACATTTATCACATCCAACTACCTTAGGAATAGTTACTTTTTTACCCTCTTTTTTAAATCTATCTTCAATCATACTATAAACTGGCCCTAAGGTATTTTTCATATCTTGTTCTTGTTCTGGAGTTATTTCTACTTGAGTACAACAATCTTTACACACCCGTCGCAATACCCGCTGACCCACTACACAATTCAAAGAAGATACTAACAAAAATGGTTCTACTCCCATATCCAACAACCGTGGCGGAACACCAGAAGCATCATTTGTATGCAATGTTGAAAAGACTAAATGCCCTGTTAAAGCCGCGTTAATAGCCAAATCCGCTGTTTCACTATCACGAATTTCTCCCACCATAATTACATTAGGATCTTGACGTAAAAATGAGCGTAATGCTGAAGCAAAAGTTAATCCAGCTTGGACATTAACTTGTACTTGATTCACCCCTTTCATTTGATATTCCACTGGGTCTTCAATTGTCACCACATTTACTTTTGTAGTTGCCACAATATCCAAAACGGAATAAAGAGTTGTTGTTTTACCTGAACCAGTAGGGCCACAAACAATAATAATTCCATGCGGTCTTTGGATAGCATTCATTAAATTTTTTAAAGCCAACCCTCTTAGTCCTAAATCCTGTAATGTCGGTACTTTTTGTGATTTTTTCAGTAAACGCATTACCACCTTCTCGCCATAAGTAGTTGGCAATGTTGACACCCGCAAATCCACATCATTACCATCAACCGAAAAGAAAAAACGCCCATCCTGAGGGACTCTCTTCTCGTCAATTTTTAAACTACAAAGGATTTTAATTCTCGACACTACCGCATCATGAACATTTCTAGGAAGTAAATATTTTTCCTGCAAAATACCATCAATTCTATATCTAATTCTGACATTTTCTTCTTGCGGTTCAATATGAATATCCGATGCTCTAGATTTAATAGCATATTCCAAAATTGTTGACACGATTTTTGCTACAGGAGCCTCAACTTCCACCTTATCCTGAGATTTTTTCATCTCTAACTCATCAGTTTTTCTTTCATCCAAAGCTTTATTAACCTCAGAAGTAATATTTTTTTCCCTAATATATTTTTCTCTAATAAAAGAAGCAATTTGCTTCTCTGTCGACATTGACGCATTAATTTTAAAATTAGTTTTTTTCTCCAAAAATTCCAACGTTTCCAAATCCAAAGGGTTAGACATTGTTACAAATAATGTTTTTGCTTTTGGGTCAAAACGGTAGGGGACTATATTATATTTTTGAGCCACACTCTCAGGCACTAAACTCAAAGCCTCAGGCGAAAAACCTATATTGTCCAAATCCACATAAGGAACTCTCAAAAATTTAGCCTTAGCTTTCACAAAATCTTCATCAGAAAGGATTCGCAAAGATTTTATTATTTCTTCTTCCATCTCGCCAGTTTTTATTTGACGCATGCCAATCTCTTCAAAGGTTTTTTCATCAATCAAACCTTGGTCCTTCAATACCTCTCTCAGATTCTTATATATTTTTGTTGATAAATCATTCATAATACCTATATTCATAGTACATTTTTTTTATTATCAACGCAACCAAAATGGATATCTTTCCTTCTACTTTAATTATCTCTACTAACCAATCAATCATTGACAGTCAAATTTTTAAAATTTGTAATGACTTGAAAAATAATATAAATCCTAACAATCCAGATATTTTAATCATCGATGAAGTCACTGGATGGACTATTGATTTAATTCGTCAAACCCGACATTTTTTATCTCAAAAACCATTTAATCACTCCAATAAAATAATCATTATCTATCAAGCCGAAAATCTTAATCTAGAATCACAAAATGCTCTTCTAAAAACTCTTGAAGAGCCAGGAAAAAACAATTACACCATCTTAACCACTTCAAAACCTTCAAAACTTATCCCCACCATACTTTCCCGATGCCAAATACTTAAATTTAAAAACGACACCTCTTCATCAAACACTCAACCAATAGAAATTTCTCACCAAATTCAAAAAGATTTAATCACTAGCGAACTTTTATCAAAAGATAAAACTCAAGTTTTACCTTATCTAGAGGATCAACTTAAAATCCAACAAAAACTTTTAATCAAAAACCCAAATCCAGAGACATCGCAATTAATCCAAAAAATTATCAAAGCCACCCAAATGATCAATTCCAACGTCGACCCCAAATCCGCCCTAGATTTTGTTTTTCTGTCTTAGCTACTTACTACCAGCTATTTACTAATTGGCTAACCTTTCTCCGCATTTTCCCCTTAACCATTTTCCAAAAAATGATATAATGGCTTACACATGTTTTCACCTGTTTTTTCAATCAATAATCAGATTCTAAAAAATATCGGCAACATTGAAGCTGCCAAAGCAGTTATCGACGAAGCCCCATTAATTCCAGCATACGAAAAACAATTTCAACAAGAAGCCATGGTTAGAACTGTCCACTATGGGACCAGAATCGAAGGCAATGATTTAACTTTTCAGGAAGTTGCTAGATTAGTTGAGGGTCAAAAAATAACTGCTACCGAACGTGATATTCAAGAAGTTATCAACTATCGCAATGTCATGTCGTATCTTGAGGAATTATGGTCACTCTATGATGCCAACATGGCTCTTCCAGAAGAGAAAAAAATTAACCCCAACAAAAAAGATCATCCTTTCTTTTACAGCGAAACCATCATTAAAAGAATTCACGAACTTACCACCACTAAAATTATTCCAGAAACCGAAGTAGGGAAGTATCGCCATCAGCAAGTAGTTTTAAAAAATACCACTACTGGAGAAATAGCTCACCGACCACCACCGGCAATTGAAGTTCCATATCTTGTGGCCGATTTAATTGATTGGCTTAACAACTCTCAATCCCTTGATATTCACCCAGTGATTAAATCCGCCATTACTCAATATATTTTAGTCGCTATTCATCCTTTCATCGAAGGTAATGGCCGTGTTTCTCGAGCCTTTGCCATTCTGCCTCTTTATGCCCAAGGATATGACATGCGTCGTCTTTTTTCCATGGAAGAATACTTTGATCGCAACGCCGAAGATTATTACAACACTATTCAAAATACTCATTTATTATCTTCCGACATTTTTAAACGTGATCTCACCAAATGGATTGAATATTACACTCAAGCGCTAGCAATTGAATTTGCTCGTGTCCGAGAAAAAGTTCAATCACTTTCTCGAGATATCAAACTCAAACAGAAGCTTGGCGGAAAACAAATTCATCTTACCGAAAGACAAATTAAATTAGTTGAATACATGCAACAATTCGGCGGCTTACGTATGCCAGATGCTCAACAACTTTTACCCATGGTTTCCGATGATACTATCTGGCGTGATCTCAAAAAACTAGTTGATAGCGGCGCCATCGAAAAACGCGGTTCCACCAAAGGTGCCTACTACTGTTTGGTAAATATTTAGATCTTCAGAGTTTATGTCAAAAGCCAAAGAGAAATTACTCAGATCGATTCACGTCAAAACGACTATTATTTTAATCATCTATTTATCTCTTTCTCATTTTATTTTAATCAGTTCTCTTGCCAACAAAAATATCTTCATTTCCTTTTTGCTTCCATTACTTTTTGGAGGTTTATCCAGTGTTACTTTTTTATATTTATTCAGTCACCAAGATTTTTTCCACTTTATTAAAAATCTAGAAGAAAAAGAAAAGAAAAACGAGGAAAAATATCTAAAAAAATTTAAACACTTTGGCAAAATATTAACTTGTATTTTAATTAGTCTCATCGGTGGACCAATTTTTCTCGCCCTAACCGCCAGGTTCCTCTTTCCCAAATCTCACCATAGATATCGAATTGTCCTCATCTCCAACGCCCTCGCCACCATAATCTTAATAGCCTCCGCCAAAAGTTTTTTAAGGATGATCTGGTGATTACCTAGATTAATTTCTCTAATATTTCTTTTACTTCACCCAACTCTCCAACCATAAAATCCGGTTTTTGATTTTCATTTTCTGGTTCTTCATCTGCAAATTTACCCTGTTTTACCCAAATAGTTGTCACCCCAATAATATTTCCAATTTGTAATTCCGATCGCACTCTATCGCCAATTATGACTGTTGATTTTGGATTATTTACCTCTACATATTTTTTAAACAATTCAATATCTTTATCTCCCTCCTGAAAAAATACATCACTAAAATAGTCTCTCATTTTTAGTCTCTCCAATTCACTTTCCATGTCTTCACCACCCTTACCAATCAATATCATCGGAATATTTTTCTCTTTTACCAAATCCAAAATTTCTTTTGCCCCAAGAATAAAAGCCATCTCATCCGGATTATAAAGTGTTCTTTTCCAATCAAAAATTATATTGCTCACCATAAATTAATTATATAACACCATTTTTGTTTAAATCCCTCCTGTCCTTCGGACATCCTCCCTTATCAAGGGAGGAAGCCTTTTTTTATTTGAATATAGACTTCTCCCCTTGTTAAGGGGAGATACCGGTTTACCCGGAGAGAGGATTTAAACAGGCAAGACTTCTCCTTTGCCTGTCTGCCTCTGGAGATACCGATTTACCCAGAGACCGGAGAGAGGATTTAAATTCAAGGAAGTCTTTTATATAATTTTGTAATGAAATTTACCGACGATAATTATGTAACTCAAAAAGGCCATATTAGATATTTAGAAGAATTAAAAGTATTAGCTATAAAAAATAGAAAAAATCCAACAGAGGCAGAATATGTAATGTGGCGATATTTAAGAAAAAGTAAATATAGATTTTTAAGACAAAAACCAATGTTTAGATTTATTTTAGATTTTTATTGTCGAGAATTACTATTATGTATTGAAATTGATGGTGATTCGCATGATAAAAAGAAAAATTATGATTTATTAAGAGATCGATATTTAAAAACAGTAAATATTAAAACCATCAGATTTACTAATGAAGAAGTATTAAATAATTTCGATAATGTGTTAGAAAGACTTCTCCCCTTGTTAAGGGGAGATACCGGTTTACCCGGAGTGAGGATTTAAAGTTAGTTTATAATTCCCTTATGATCACTCTTGATTCTCCTGAACTCAAAAATATTTCTCCCGAAAAACTTGGTGAACTGCTAATTGAAGCCAGAAAAGCTTACTACACTGGCGGCAAACCTATCATGGATGATCATACTTTTGATGTTCTTGAAGATATTTTACGCAAAAAATTGCCATATCATCGTATTTTTACCAAAGTTGGCAGCAGCCATTTCAATACCGGCTTTGATAAAAAAGCCCACTCCATGCCTATGGGATCCCAAAATAAAGTCAATCGTCTTGATAATTTAATTCATTATTTTGAATTAAAAAAAATCCCTAAAGATACCGAATTTGTGGTTCAACCAAAATGCGATGGCATCTCACTAGAAATTATTTACCAAAATGGTGAGCTTGTCGAAGCTATCACTAGGGGAGACGGTCACATTGGCGACATTATTACTCAAAATGTTGTCAAAATGAAAAATGCAGTAACCAAAATTAACGAAGACTTTTCTGGTGCTGTCAGATGCGAAATTGTCATGTTAAATAAAGACTTTGAAGAATTAAATCAACTAAACAAAACCAATGTAGAGACGCCAGATCTGGCGTCTCTACCAGAAAACAATTACTCTAATTCTCGCAATGCCGCTTCTGGTATTTCTCAACGTCTTGATGGTAAATATTCTGAATACTGTAGCTTATATGCCGTCGATATTTATAGTAGAGACGCCACGCATGGCGTCTCTACAGAAAAATTTACCACTGAAACTGACAAAATAAATTTTCTCACCAAAAACGGTTTCACTCCTGTTGAAAATTTTCTCTGCCAAAACTTTGATCAAATCGAAAAGACTTATCAGCAATTTTTAAATAAAAGTAGGGTAGAGTATCCCTTTGAAATTGACGGTCTTGTTATCAAAATAAATGATCTAAATCTTCAACATCAACTCGGTGCTAAAAACAACCGACCCAAAGGTCAAGTTGCCTACAAGTTTCCGTCTCGTTCCAGTCAAACCAGAATCGTTAATATTGAATGGCAAGTTGGTCCCATGGGAACCATCACTCCAGTGGCTCAAGTTGATCCCATCGAAATTTCTGGCGCCATTATAACCTTTGCTTCATTGGCCAATTACGATTTAATCAAAGAAAAAAATATTAACATTGATGATATCGTCGAAATTCAAAGAAGGGGAGATGTCATTCCTCATATCGAAAACGTCATTACCAAAGTTACCCCTGGACATATAATCGCTCCTACAAACTGTCCATTATGTGGCACTAAGTTGATCGAAGATAATAAATTTATTCGTTGTCCCAACATTATCAAATGCCCTGGTCAAATTTTAGGATCTCTCCGACTTTTTTGTGACACACTCGAAATCAAAGGTATATCTGACAAAACTATTGAAAAGCTTTATCAACTCGACTTAGTTAAATTACCTGGTGATTTCTATCATCTTAAAGTTTCCGATTTTGAAAACATTCCCGGACTTGGCAACAAATCCGGTACTAACATTGTCCGCGAGATTCAGGCCAAAATAACTCTTACTCTCAAACAAGTTTTAGACGCCGCCATTATTCCTAATTTTAGTTCTCAAAGAATTATTCAAATTATCAACGCTGGTTTTGACACCCCCGAAAAAATTCTTAATATTACTGTGGCTCAACTCGAAGCTTTACCCGGTATCCAAATTACTTTAGCTGAAAAAATCTATCGAGGTATTCAGAACCGTCGTGATTTTATCCAATCAATTTTAAATAATGTAGAGACGCATCATGATGCGTCTCTACCAAAGGATAAACAAACGCTTTTGAACAAAACCTTTGCCATTACCGGCAGTCTTTCCGTACCTCGAAAAGTTTTAGAAGATAAGATTATTTCTCTTGGCGGCAAGCTATCTGCTTCAGTTACTTCCAACACTGATTATTTAATTACTAACGAAACTGAATCTGATTCCTCCAAATTTATTAATGCTAAAAAATTCGGTACCAAAATCATTTCCGAAACTGACTTTAACCAATTAGCAGACTAACTATCCGACTGCTAACATCCAAGCTAAATTTTATTTTCCCTGTCCTTAGGGTATATTTATATATCAAAATACTACTATCTATAAAAATAAGTATTAAAACACATCAAATAAGCTCCGAAACTCAATGGTAAAATACACTTATGAAACTTATTTTTGGACTTGGTAATCCCGGGAAACAATATCAAAACACTCGCCATAATTTAGGCCAAAAAATCATTTTGCAATATGTAAGGGCGTATTGCCATACGCCCCTACAACCCAAAAAATCTCTTGATGCCGAAGTCTTCGAAATGGGGCAGGGGAGTAATAAAATTATTTTTGCCATCTCCACCGACTATATGAATAACTCTGGCATTCCGGTCCAAAAAATTTCCCAATTTTACAAAATTAATCCATCAGACATTTATATCCTTCACGACGATCTCGATTTAGAAGTAGGGAATTACCGAATCCAGTTTGACCGAGGTCCGGCTGGACATAATGGCATTAAATCCATTATTGAAAATTTAGGAACCCAAGCCTTTCATCGAATTCGTATTGGTATTGGTAAGCCAGTCAACAATATTCCAGTTGAAGACTATGTTTTACAACCGTTCTCAAAATCAGAATTAGATATAATAAACACCACCACCCCAATAATTTTTGAAGAAATATCAAAAATTATTAATTCCTAATTTTAAAACTCCCTGCCCTGTCAAGGGAAGGGTTGGGGAAGGGTTTTGTCTTGGGCTTATAGTTAAACGGTATAACGCGTCATTCGCATTGACGTATTCTGGGTTCAATTCCCAGTAGGTCCACCATGGTTAAACTAATAAAATCTATTACTAAATCCATTTCTCACGGGGTCAAAAACGATCCTGAAGTTCAACGTCTCAAAGATAAACATCCTAAAACAGTTGCTTTTCTTCAAAACAGATTCACTAAAGATCATAAATTTGGTCTTTATTTTACTATTGGTATTGCTATTACACTATTTTTTATTTATCTTTTTTTCGGTATTGTTCAAGATTACATTGGTCAAGAAAAGTTAGTTCAATTTGATCTTCGAGTCATTAATCTTTTTAGTATGTTGCGTCATCCAAAATTGACTCAACAATTATTATTCATCACCTATTTAGCCAAAGGTGAAGTTATCGCCGTTGGAGTCCTTGTTGCTTCTTTTATTTTTATTCTATTCAAAAAATGGCGGTTTTTTTATACTCTTCTCATTTCTGTTGGTGGGGGAGAACTGTTTGTTTGGATTATTAAAAATATTTTAGACCGACCCCGCCCACCCCTTACCAATGCTTTAGTTGCCGAAACTAGTTACAGTTTTCCTAGCGGTCATACTTTTGTCGCCATCGCTTTTTATGGACTATTAGCTTATTTTGTTATTCAATCCGAAAAAAATAAATTTTTAAAAATAATTAGTTTTATTTTTGCTTTTTTCCTCATTGTTCTTGTTGGAGTCTCTCGAATTTATCTCGGAGCTCATTGGCCTTCTGATGTTTTTGCCAGTTTTGCTGCTGGTTCTGCTTGGTTAAGTATTCTAATTACTTCATTAAAAATTAAAAAGAAATTTACTCCACTTCAAAATATTTCTCTTCATATTAAAAAATCAACCATTATTATCTGTAGCATTTCGTCTATTCTTCTTTGGTTAGCCTTTGTTTTTTGTTTTTATTTCACTCATCCTCTCCAAAATAAAGAAATTGTTCCAACGGTCAAAGCCGTTATCGAAACTAAAGATATCGCCAGTCAACTTTTTGAAAAACTCCCCAAAGTTAGTGAATCTATTGCCTCTCTTCCAGCCGAACCGATAAATATAATTTTTGTCGGTCGAAAACAAGAATTAGACAACGCTTTCATCAAATCAGGCTGGTATCTTTTAGACGGACCAAGTATCAAATCATATATTAAAATAGTTATCTCTATTATTTTAAAAAAATCATATCCTCAAACACCAGGCCTCCCAGTTTTTTGGGACACTCAACCCAGCCAATTTGCTTATGGTAAACCAACTTCCACCAACTCTATTAGCTCTCGTGAACATATTCATCTTTGGGACACCGGTTTTATTACCGAAGACCAACAATCAATTTGGGTAGGGACTGCCCATTTTGATCAAGCCATTCAAAAAAAACTCGGGTTAATTATGCCATACCATACAACTGAGATAAGAGTTGATAATGAAAGAGAAAGTATTAAAAACGAATTGGATCAAAACGGTTTTATCCAAAAAACTGAAAAAATAGATTTAACCGGATTATTGTACGGTTCAAAAAAAGGAAGTGGTAACAGTTTTCTAACCGATGGCCAAGCTCATATTATTTATCTTAAAAATAAAAATGAGAAAAGATAAACCTACAGCTATTTCTTTACAGTTAGAAAAATACAAGGAGACTATCGAAAAACGTCAAAAATATGTTCACCTGGAATATCAAGCCTATGGTTTAGAATTAGCCAAAGAACTTGGTGACTGGAAGAATCGATCTATTTATATTCGGATGTCCAAAAATATGGACCGTAAAATTTTGGAACAAGCCCGATATTTTGTTAAAGATCAAAATCCTGGTGCCATCAAAACTCCATACAAACTTTTTATGTGGAAAGTTAAACAATTGAAAGAGACCGCCAAAAAAACATCAGATTTGACAAACGCAACTTAGTTGCATATAATCCACCACATGGACCAAGAACTCGACACCAAAATTTATTCCGATATCAAATGCCGCCAAACCAAGTTGCGCATGGCTTTAGGCCATATTTTTCATCAGGCCAAAACACCAATTTCTGTTCCAGAAATTCAAAATATTTTCAAATCTCAAAATTTTAAAGTTAATAAAACTAGTATTTATCGAGAACTCAAATTTCTTGTCAAGAATTTTATGATCAACGAAATTCAAATTGATGGTATTTCTACCAAATATGAATTCAATAGCACTAACAAAAAAACTTATTTAATCTGCACTAGTTGCGACAATATTATTCCTATCGAAATTAACGAACAAATTTTTAAGTCCGAAATGGAAAAAATATCTAAAAAAAATAAATTTACTATTCATCGTCATTCATTAATACTTTTTGGGCATTGTAATAAATGTCAGTAAAATCATTTATAATTAAAATACAAAAATCCATGAAAAAATTTTTTTCCACTAAAAACATAATTATCATTACAGCGATATTATTGATTTCCGGTTTTGGCGTTTATAAAGCCAACGCCAGTACTAAAACATCAAATGTCACCAAATTTGATGTTAAAAAAGAAACCACCGTTTCTCCCAAACGAGAAACCATTAAAGAAGAAATTACTCTCACTGGATCGATCGATGCTTCTACTAAAGCCAATCTTCAATTTCAAACCAGCGGTCAACTTAACTGGGTTGGTGTCAAAGTAGGGGATAAGGTCAAAAAATATCAAGCCATTGCTTCATTAAATAAAGAAATTTTAAAAAAACAACTCCAAGCCGATTTCAATAATTACAAAACTGCAGCTTCTAATTTTTATGACAAAACTGATACTTACAAAGATTCAGTCCTCACCACTGAAGTCAGAAGAATTCTTGAACGCAACCAAAACACTCTAGATAATTCTGTTATTAACTATGAACTTCAAGATTTAGCCATAAAATACGCCACTCTGACTAGTCCAATTGCTGGAGTTGTCACCAATGTCGAGCAACCAAATAGTGGTGTCAATATCACTCCCGCATCAGCCACTTTTTCTATCATCGATCCAAACAGTATTTATTTCAAAGCCCAAATTGATCAGGAAGACGTTACCCGGGTTAAAATAGGGGATAAAACCACCATTACTCTCGATAGTTTCCCTGGAAAAGAATTTGAATCAGAAATTACTTATATTTCATTTGTCCCAATTTCTGGGCAAACTTCAACAGTTTACGAAATCAGATTTAAATTAATTAGTGATAATAATCAAGACCTCAAATATCGTCTTGGTATGGACGGTGACGCGGTTATTTCTCTCAAAGAAATACCCAACAGTTTTACTATTCCTCTTGATGCTGTTCATCAAGATAAAGATGAACCATATGTTTTTATAAAATCAGGTGATAATCAAACATTAATTAAAAAATCTATCAAAACTGGTATTGAAACTGACACTACGGTTGAAATTTTAGAAGGACTTTCAGAAAATGATCAAGTCGTCATCTCAAAATAATTTTAAAGTGGTTTTAGAATTAAAAAATGTCACTAAAACTTATACAACTGGTGGTACACAGTTTAACGCCTTAGATAAGGTAAATTTAAAAATTTACCAAGGAGAGTTTGTCTCTATCACTGGACCATCTGGATCAGGTAAATCTACTTTAATGCACATTGTTGGTTTACTTGACAATCCTACTTCAGGAGAGGTCTTACTAGAAGGAAGAGATGTTTCTCAACTTAAAGAACACCAATTGGCCCAAATCAGGAATATTACTCTAGGTTTTGTCTTTCAACAATTTAATTTATTAGCTAAAACTTCGTCTTTGGAAAATGTTTTATTACCATTACTCTATTCTGATGTCCCCAAAAAAAACCGACCCAAAATTGGTATCGATTTATTGACTAAAGTTGGCTTAAAAGAAAAATTGACCAACACTCCGGCCCAGCTCTCTGGAGGCCAACAACAACGTGTTGCCATTGCTCGTGCCTTAGTCAACAATCCCAAAATTATTTTAGCCGACGAACCAACTGGAAATTTAGATAGTAAATCTGGTGATGAAGTCATGAAATTTTTTCATCAATTAAATGAGCAAGAGGGGAGAACTATAGTTTTTGTTACCCACGATATGGACCTAGCCAAACAAGCCAATCGAACTATTATTATCAAAGACGGAAAAATCTCGGAGGAAAGACATGCTTAAACCTAGTTTTAGCGACTTACTTAAATCTAGTTTTCGTTCGATTTTAAAAAATAAAAGTCGAACCATTCTTACTTCACTAGGAATAATTATTGGTGTAACTTCAGTTATTTTATTAACTTCTATTGGTAACGGTCTCAAAAAATATGTTACCGACCAATTTGATGCTCTTGGAGCTAATTCAATTTTTATCAGCCCTGGTAAAATTTTTAACGATAACGGTGGATTCTCTCAAAGCAGTATGGCCACCGCTATGACCACTAGTTTTACCCAAAAAGATTTTAATCTTCTCAAACGAAAACTTAAAAACTCTATTGTTATGCCCGTCAACGCTACTTATGCCGACGTTAAATCAAATCAAGCTATCAAGAAAGCCATTGAAATCGACGGCTCAATCGAAGAGTATGGGTCCAGCAACAATGTTGTTCCGTCTAATGGAAACGGTCGTTGGTTTACCAATGAAGAAAATGACAAGAAAACCCCAGTTGTAGTTCTGGGCTATACCATAGCCGAAACTCTTTTTCCCAAATCAAGTGCTATTGGTAAAAAAGTCATTATCAAAGGTAAATCTCTTAAAGTAGTTGGTGTCGTCGATAAAAAAGGGGCTTCCATGGGCGGTCCAAGTGTTGATGATGCTGTCTATGCTCCATTTTCAATTGTCGCCAATTTAGCCGGAAAAGAAGATATTAACACCTTTGTCATTAAAGCCCCAAGTAAAGATACTATCGAATCAACCAAAAAAGAAATCACTAAAGTTATGCTTGATAAATACGATAAAGATGCTTTTTCTGTTTTTGATAGCTCTCAACTCCTCAATTCTATTAACTCCATTATTAATGTTCTTACCATCGGCCTCACTGGAATTGCCGCCATATCATTAGTTGTTGGTGGTATTGGTATTATGAATATCATGTTAGTTTCCGTCACCGAAAGGACTCGTGAAATTGGTCTTCGCAAAGCTATTGGAGCTTATCCTCGAGCTATTTTGATTCAATTTTTAATTGAAGCTGTGATTCTTTCATGTATCGGTGGAGCCACCGGAGTACTTCTAGGCTATTTAGGAACATTAGCTATTAAGCCATTTTTTCCAGCTCAAGTCACTATCTCATCAGTTATTCTAGCTTTTGGAGTTTCCTCGTTAGTTGGGATAATTTTTGGTGTTGCCCCGGCTCGAAAAGCTTCTAAACTTTCACCTATAGAAGCCCTTCGTTACGAATAATCTGCTATTATTTACTAGTGAAACATCAATTTCGGTATCATCTATTAGCCTCTGTCATTCTATTTACAGTAATAGGGATATTTCTAATTATTTCAAGAGCCAACAATATTGACCTTCTAATAGTCTTTTTAGGAATATTTTTTGGTACTTTTATTCTCGACAGTGATCACCTGATTTATTGGTTTTTTCTCAAACCAAATACTGAAGAAAGTCGTTTAGTTAAACTAACTTTTAAAAATCATGATTATATTTCAATCTTAAAACTAATTAATATTGGTCGACTCAAACACCATAATCTTATTTTTCATCATTATTTTTTTCAAATTATCTTAGCTTTATTTTCCTTATTTATTTTCACCTCCACTAATAATATTTTTATCTCCGTAATTATTCTTTCCCTCAACCTTCATTTAATTATTGATGAGTTAATTGATTATCTAAAAGATCCAAAAATACTTCAAAAATGGCTATTTGCCCGAGAACCAAACCAATTGCCAATTAAATTTCTTGGCAGATATATCACTGTCTTTGTTCTTATGTTTTTATTTTTTCTGTTTCTATTCATTAAAACTAATATATGATGGTTTCCAGCCCAGAACTGTTTGTTGAAGCTAAAAAATATCTCACCGGACATCAATCAGAATTAATCAACGATGTTGAAATTATTTTAAAAAGGCTTCAAATTCAAGATCCCATCAGTGATTTTTCTTTTTTAGTCGCTCCAATTGCCAAAGCTTATGAAGGATTTCTTAAGGATTTTTTCCTAAAAATAGGTATTATTAATGATAATGATTACGACAGCGATCGTTTTCGAGTTGGCAAAACTCTCAACCCATCACTTCGTTACAAACGGTTTTCCGTTTATCAAAAACTCTCTGAATATCACGAGAAAGGAGAAGAGTTAGCTGAAAGTTTATGGGATGCCTGGAAATTCGGACGCAATGAAATTTTTCATTACTTTCCTGGAAGCTACAAAAATCTTTCCAAAAATGAAGCCGAAGATAGAATTGGATTACTTTTAAGAGCCATTATTAAAGCCGGAAATTTTCTCGAAATAACCTCTCAGTAAAATCTCTTTTTGTACTTCTTCGAATCAACCACAAAAATCGGGCAAGCTAGACCAGAAATTTGTTTATTTAATTTTCTTACTAAAAAAAGTTCCTTCCAAAAAGGAACTTTGAATTTTTGCCAACCCTCAATTTTGTCACACTGATACAAGTAATATGGTCTAACACCTAGCTCCAACAAAGATTCATATAATTCTTTCAAATCTTTTATCGCATCGTTGTAGTTTTTTAAAAGCACTGATTGAGAGTAGAGGATAGCTCCACTATTTCTTAGTAGAACAATGGTTTCTTTTGCTTCTTTAGTTAATTCTTTTCTGTGATCACAATGTATTGATATATAAATTGGCCTTTCTTTTGTTTCTTTATCAAGATAGTTCAAAAACTTTTTTGAGATTTTATTTGGGGTAGTAATTGGTATTCTAGTGTGAATTCTAACAATTTTAATTTGATCATTTTTTTTAATTCTTTCTAAAATTTTTATTAAAAAGTTTATATCCACCAACGGATCACCACCAGATAAAATAATTTCTCTAATTTCTGTATTCGATTTTATATAGTCTTCTATTTTGCACCAATCTTTCATGGATAAATTAAAATTATTTTTCCCTATTCCTTTTCTTTTTCTGGTACAAAATTCACAAACCACAGGACAATTTAAATTTAGTTCAACTAAAATTCTATTTTCATATTTGTGGATTAATCCAGGGATAATAGTATATTTTTCTTCTTGTAATGGATCTGAATTAAAACTGAACATAGAAATTATTCTAATATGTGTAATATAATGATTAACATATGACAAAAGTAATCTTAGACCAAAACAAATGCATTGGATGCAATACATGTCCATTAATTGACCCAGACACTTTTGAAATGGATACTACCATATACAAAGCTAAAGTCAAAAAGCAGCCAGAGAAAATAACCGAATCTATTCAAAATGCTATTGATTCATGCCCTGTTGGAGCTATCTCCACCCAAGAATAATAAAAAATTATTAATATTAACTCTATGAAAAAAATAAAAAAAGAATCTATAAAAAAAACCATCGAGGCAACTACTAGTAAATCAGTTCAAATTCCATTAGTTGGAGTCTTGGTGTTTTGTTTCCTATTAGCCGCCTCCTCGTTTTTTGCTGGAGCTGCTTGGTTAAAAATAAAAGGAACAGGTACCAGTACTACTAAAACAGCTTCTGCCACTTTTGAACCAAAGAAATCAGACAAACCAGATTTTCAGTTTTATGTCATGAGTTTTTGTCCATATGGCAACCAAATGGAAGACCTAGTCAAACCAGTTGTTGATTTACTTAAAAACTCAGCCAACATCAGACCTCAATATATTTTTGAAAAAATTGCCGACCTTAAAACTCAATGTAAACAATACGATTCCAGTAACTGTGCCAATTACATTAAAGCTGGCTACTTTACCAACGAGTCAGATTGTAAAGCTGAGTTAGATACCTACAATAAAAAGTGTCTCGATGAAAAACAATACCTTAAAATCGGGAATACTTTCTATGGATCACTTCACGGTCGACAAGAAGCTACCCAAGACGTTCGAGAAATTTGTGCTTACAACATGAACGACGACAAAACTAATTGGTGGAACTTTGTTGGAAACGTTAACAAAAATTGTACCAGCGAAAACGCTGATACTTGTTGGGAAGAACAAGCTAAAAAAGCTGGCTTCGACACCAACAAAATTACTGAGTGTTTCAATACTCAAGCCACTGAGTTAATTGAAAAAGAGATTGCTTTAACTACCGAGAATAAAGTTCAAGGATCTCCTACTTTAATGATTAATGGTGTATCTTTCCCTCCAGAAACTGCCTATACTTCTGACAATAAAGGAACATTAAAGATTGGTAAAAAAGTTTATACTCAAGACCAGTTACGAACTTCCGAAGTTATCAAAGAAGCTATCTGTGCTTCTTTCAAAAAAGCTCCAAAAGAATGTAAAACCACTCTCAAAGGTGCCGAAGTTACTTCTGGAACTGCAGCTACTGGTACTGCCAACACCGCCGCTGCCGCTGGTGGTAGTTGTAACTAATTCATTTTGAATTAAAAACCCTCCGCCTTTGGTGGAGGGTTTTTGTTTGGTAAAATAGAAAATAAATATGAAACTAAATTCCCACCAAATTAGAGCATCAAAAGTAGGGGAGTCACAAAAACTTCAACAAGAGATTAAGCGTAACCCGCTAGTTTTAGTTTTAGATAATGTTTTAGATACTTACAATATTGGTTCTTTTTTTAGATTAGCTGACGCACTTGGAGTTCAAAAAATTTATCTTTGTGGACCAGTGGTTACTCCACCCAATATTAAGATTCACCGCGCCTCTATTGGTACCTGGAAATGGGTTCCTTGGGAACAATGTGATTCAACACTTGAATGTATTCAAAAATTAAAGTCTGAAGGGTTTGAAATAGCCGCCTGCGAACAGGACGAAACTAGTGTTAACTATCTTCAAGCCAAATACCAAAAACCCGTGGCCTTAATCGCTGGCAGCGAAACGTATGGCATCTCCAAAGATGTTTTAAAATTAGTTGACAAAATCGTCGAAATCCCTATGTATGGGATAAATATCTCTCTTAATGTTTTAGTTGCCACTTCTATTATTTCCTTTGATATTCTCTCAAAAATATTACCCAAAGATAGGTAATATTTTAAGTCATTTTTGACCAATTTTAAGATTATTTTATATAAAATTATTACGTATCTTTCCACATAATTTGCTTATTGTAAAGCTATTTGGCCTCTGTTAGAATGAATCTGTTCCTAAAACAAGCGCAAAAATTTATTTTTAGCAAAATTTTAGACATTAGAAATTAAGATTTAGAAATTTAGTTTATATGGCAACACAAGATTATACTGGTCAGCAAATAGTCGTTCTCGAAGGTCTTGAGCCAGTTCGTAAACGTCCCGCCATGTACATCGGTTCTACTGATGTTCGAGGCTTACATCATTGTTTAACCGAAATTATTGACAATTCTATTGACGAAGCCTTAGCTGGATTTGCCAAAAACGTTTGGATTGTTATCCATCCAGATAACTCCGCTACAGTAGCCGATGATGGTCGAGGAATTCCAACCGACATCATGCCAAAATACAAAAAACCAGCCATTGAAGTCATCATGACCACTCTTCATTCTGGTGGTAAGTTTGAAGGTGCTGCTTATAAAGTTTCCGGTGGTCTTCATGGAGTTGGTGCTGCTTGTGTCAATGCTCTTTCTAGCAACTATCAAGTCGAAGTTCGACGAGACAATAAAATTAATTTTATTGAATTTACCCGTGGTACGGTTAAAACTAAGCTTACTGAAATTCCAGACAGTAAAATTAATCTAATTCAAAAACTTGTTCCCAAAACTACCAGTGGAACTACTGTCACTTTTTCTCCTGACCCAGAAATTTTTAAAGAAACTATTGAACTTGACGATAAAACTATCATCAAATCTCTCAAAGATCGTGCCTATCTTACCAGTAAAATTTATTTCCATTTTTACGACGAAAGAAAAAATACTCAACACCACTACTACTTTGAAGGTGGAATATTATCCCTTCTTCGCGAATTAAATAAAAATAAAGTTGTGGTTCACGAGCCAATTCTGCTTAAACGAGAAGATGATGGCGTCAATGTTGAAGTTGCCATCCAATACAACGATACTTTCCAAGAAAATACTCCATCATTTGTCAATATTATTAACACTCACGAAGGTGGTACTCACTTAACTGGTTTCAAAATTGGATTAACCAAAGTCATCAAAGATTACGCGGCTAAAAAAGAATTAATGAAAGCCAAAGACGATATTATTACTGGTGATGATGTTCGAGAAGGATTAACTGCTGTAATTTCCATTAAAATGGGATCAAAAGACCTCCAGTTTGAAGGCCAAACCAAAGGTAAATTAGGTAATAGTGAAGTTCAACCAATCGTTAATAAAATTGTCAAAGAAGAACTCGAAATTTATTTCGAAGAACATCCCGATGTTGCCAGAGCTATTGTGGGAAAATCAATTCTTGCTATTCAAATTCGTAAAGCCGCCAGAGCTGCCAAAGACGCTATCATGCGTAAAGGTGCTTTTGAATCTCTTGGACTTCCAGGTAAATTAGCTGACTGTCAATCAAAAGATCCTGCTGAAAGTGAAATTTATATTGTCGAAGGAGATTCCGCAGGTGGTTCCGCCAAGCAGGGGAGAGACCGTAAATTTCAAGCTATCTTGCCTCTTTGGGGTAAAGCCCTCAATACTGAGGGTATGCGTATTGATAAAGTCGTTGGTTCTGATAAGTTAAAGGACTTAATTATTGCCTTAGGTATGGGAATTGGTGAAACCATGAATTTTGAAAAACTTCGTTATCATCGAATTATTTTGATGTCCGATGCCGACGTCGATGGTTCTCATATCGCTACTCTTTTGTTAACTTTCATGTATCGTCATTTACCCAATCTTATTGAAAGCGGTTATGTCTATATTGCCATGCCACCACTTTTCAAAATCAAACAAGGTAAAGAAATGAAATATGTTTACACTGAAGAAGAGAAAGAAGATTATATGAAGAAAATTGATACTTCCAAATCTTACGATGTCCAACGCTACAAAGGTTTAGGTGAAATGAATCCTCAACAACTTTGGGACACTACCATGAATCCTGTAACTCGTGTTCTAAAAAGAGTTACCGTTAACGATGCTGTCAAAGCTGACGAAGTTTTTCGCGTTCTTATGAGCGAAGATGTTCCACCTCGAAAAAAGTTTATTCAAACTCATGCTCATTTAGCCAAACTAGATATTTAAAAAAATATGAAAATTACTGACGAAAAAAATACTATTGTTAATGACGTTATCAGAACCAACAGCAATATTGGTAAAGTGATGGAAGTCGATATCGTCCCCGAAATGGAGACGTCATATTTAGACTACGCCATGTCAGTCATCGTTTCCCGGGCATTACCTGATGTCAGAGATGGTTTAAAACCAGTTCACCGCCGTATCATTTTTGCCATGGATCAAATGGGTCTTGGCGGTGGTAAAAACACCAAATCAGCCAAGGTTGTTGGAGAAGTTTTAGGTAAATACCATCCCCACGGCGACTCTTCTGTTTACGGTGCCTTAGTTCGTTTAGCTCAAGATTTTTCACTTCGATATCCACTAGTCAAAGGCCAAGGAAACTTTGGTTCTATTGATGGCGACCCTCCAGCCGCTATGCGTTACACCGAAGTTAAAATGGATAAAATTTCTCAGGAAATGATTATCGATATCAACAAAGAAACTGTTGATATGATGGATAATTTTGATGCTACCATCCAAGAACCTACTGTTCTTCCATCTCGTATTCCTAATCTTTTAATGAATGGCGCTGATGGTATTGCTGTCGGTATGGCCACTCGTATTCCACCTCACAATTTAAAAGAATTATGTGCTGCCATCGAAATAATTCTTGAAAAAGGAACTCTTGAAAAGATCGAATCAGAAATTGAAATCAATAATATTTTAGCTCCACCAAAAAATACTCAAGAATTAGTTCTTCGTCCAGTTTACGAGCTTGAACGTCAAAAATATAATTTCGAAACCAGCGCTACCATCGAAGATTTGGTCAAAGTAGTTCAAGGTCCAGATTTCCCAACATATGGTGAAATTTACGGTAAAACCGGCATTATCGAAATGTACAACACTGGCCGAGGCAAATTTTCTGTTCGAGGTAAAACTAATATAGAAGAAACCAAATCTGGAAAAATTAGAATTATCATTACCGAACTTCCTTACCAAGTTAATAAAGCCGAGTTTGTCAAAAAAATTGCCGATTTAGTTCGTGACAAAAAAATCATTGGTATTTCCGATCTTCGTGACGAATCCGACCGACACGGTATCCGAGTTGTCGTTGAAATCAAAAAGAATGGCAAACCAAAATCTATTTTAAACAAACTTTTTAAATACACTGCTCTTCAATCTTCTTACTCTGCCAACATGTTGGCTTTAGTAAATGGAGTTCCTCAAACCCTAAACTTACGCCAAATGTTACTTTTGTTCTTACGTCACCGAGAAACTATTATTCGTCGCCGTTCCATTTTTGATCTCAAGGGTGCCATGATGCGAGCTCACATTCTTGAAGGTCTTAAAAAAGCTCTTGATGTCATTGATGAAGTTATCAAAACTATCCGAACCACCAAACCAGACGAAGATGCCAAAACTCGTCTTATGGAAAAATTTGAGTTTACCGATCTTCAAGCTCAAGCTATTTTAGACATGCAACTTAAAAAACTTTCTGGTCTTGAACGTCAAAAGCTCGACGATGAATACAAACAAGTAGAAGATATGATCTCTTATTTGACTTCTATCATCACCAAATCAGATGTCATGATTAGCGTTCTTAAATCAGAAAACAAAGAAATAGCTGAAAAATATGGTGATGCTCGCCGAACCAAGATTTACGTCCGAGGCCTCGAAGATTTTAGCGAAGAAGATTTGGTTCCCAACGAAGCTGTTTTAGTTGCTCTTACCAAAACTGGTTACATCAAACGCGTACCCAAAGAAACCTATCACACTCAAAAGCGTGGTGGAGTTGGAGTTGTCGGCATGGCCACCAAACAAGAAGATGAAATTGAATGTATGCTTTCCGTCGATACTCATGATGATTTACTTTTCTTTACCAACCGTGGCCGAGTTTTCAAAACCAAAGTTTGGGACATCCAAGAGGGGACACGCCAAGCCAAAGGTCAAGCTGTTGTTAACTTAATCAACATCCTCCAAGGAGAAATGGTTCACACAATTTTACCCATAAGTAAGGATAGTAAATCAAAATATATTTTACTAGCCACCCAAAAAGGTGTTATCAAAAAAACTTCTATCGATAAGTTCAAAAATATTCGCCAAAGTGGTTTAGCCGCCATCAAACTTGATGACAAAGATCAACTCGCTTGGGCCAAACTAACTGACGGTAGTAATCAAATATTTTTAGTTACTCATAACGGCAAATGTATTCGATTTAGCGAATCCGACACCAGACCAATGGGTCGTCACACTCGTGGAGTTCGAGGTATTTTACTCAAAGAAAATGATTCTTTAGTTAGCATGGATATCGTGCCATCATCCATCGAAAAAGTTAACGACAAGGCCAAAGAGAAGCCATTCCGACATCTCTTAGTCGTCACCGAAAACGGTGTCGGTAAAAGAACTGATGTCTATCTTTATCCAAGTCAAAAACGAGGTGGAATTGGAGTTAAAGTTGCTAATTTAACCAGTAAGACTGGCAATATTGCCGCAGCTCAAGTTGTTTCTGAAATTTATGATCAAGTAATTTTGGTCTCCAAAAAAGCCATTACCATCAAGCTTCCTCTCAAAAATATTCCTACTCTTAATCGTAATACCAAAGGGGTCATCTTAATGAGATTCAAAACCTCAGAAGATAAACTCACCGCCATGACCGTCCTAGAAAAAGGCGAAATTGAAGATGAAATAGTGAATGACAAAGCTTAAAAGAGGGATTTATTCGATATTATAGGAAATACATCTCTGGTAAGTATACCTTAGCAGAGTAGGGAAGGGGTTGCTAATGGAGTCCATAATTTTAGTTTAACCCTATTTTAGGGGTAAAATTACTTGTCAAGTGCAATTTATTTTTCCATTTCAGTTTTTTTGATTTTTTATCGAAAATTTCCGCTACTATAGGACTATTCATCTAATGATTCCCTACATGAAATTTTTCATGAACTTCTCTTAATCTAGCATCCGTCACATGAGTATAAATTTGAGTTGTGGCAATATTTTTATGACCCAGCAATTCTTGAACCGAACGAAGATCGGCTCCTCTTTGTAAAAGATCAGTTGCCATCGAATGTCTTAAAGTATGAGGTGTTGCCGCCACCGGTAAATTAGCTTGCCTAACATATTTCTTTACCAACCTTTGAATTGACCTAGCCGTTAAACGAGTCTCCTCATCCAATAAACCAATTTCTTCCTTTGGTCTTAAGTCTCTTATAAACAGAGGTTTATAATGATCCATCCTGCTTTTCAAATATTTATCAATCCACTCTGCTGCATGTATCGTGATAAAGACTATTCGCGAACGACCACCTTTACCAATTACCCCAAATTCTCGAGTTTTCAAATTTATCTGTTCCCTATTCAACGAAACTAATTCCGACACCCGCAGCCCAGTTGAAAACAATAATTCTAAAATCGACCTATCACGTAATCCATTTTTAGCTGAATTTAATGGCTGATTTAATAATCTCGTCATTTGCTCTTCAGATAAAAATTTCAACGAATGGTCTTTAACTTTAGGCACATCTAATTTTTCCGGTTGAAGCACTTCCATATCATTCTTAACTAACCATTTTAAAAACGACCTTAAAGAAATTACATAATACCCCTGAGTCACCAGTTTCATATCTCTATTATTAGTTCCTTTCTGCCGCGACAGAAACAATCTAAACTCTCTTATATTTTCAGCTGTCAAATTATCTATTGTTGGTTTTTCAATTCGTTTATGAGAAATTAAAAAGTCAATTAAAACTGTTAAGTAATGTTCATAGTTTCTCACCGTCAATCTTGAACAGTTTCTCTCAATTTCCAAATGCTCCAAAAAATGTTTTTCCAAACTCTGTAAATCTTTTTCCATATTTCCATGTTACCACGTTCAAAACTACATTACAGTTTTATAAACTAACGATACAGTAATCATAATTTTTAAAAACATCAATTACAGGGGCTCTGGTGAAGCCTTAGGTTCAAAATACCTATCTTTAGGCACAATTTATATTTTTTAAAAAATAAAATTCAAAAACTTATTATAAAAAGACAGAATTTTATAAGTAACCAATAAATATATTGACGACTCATCCGTCTTAGGTTCAAACCGTAAAGGAGGGGAGTTTGGCATAGGTAAGGGGAGTCAAGTAGAAATTTTAAACCTAAGAAACCAAAAACAACCGGTCTAAACCTAACGGAGAATTATCGACATTTTTTGAACCTAAATTAACCCCACAAATTCCTTTTTTCTTTAATTAGTAATTATTAATTAGTAATTATTAATTTGTCTTAAGGTCTCTCCCCTCCGTTCAGAACTTTAACAGTGTCGCAAAAGATACATTGTGCGACATGGTATTTTAACTCTCCCACCACTAGGAGATAGCACTTATTAATTAACTCTAACAACTTATCTATTTCTCTTTTATTCACTTATTAACTCTAATTAATTATTCTCTTTAACTACCACTTCTACTCTCTCCCAACCCCTCCCTAGTATGTACACTTTGATACAGTTACCAAACCTAGACTTATCCACAGAGACTATATCACACTATATCACTTCTCTACCCGTGAAAATTATAGGATATATCGTGAAAACTATTATAGGCCGTATATTATAGGACACTCCCCTCCTTCATCCTCACTCTCCAAAAATTTTTTAACTTTTTTCTCTTATTTGAACCTAAATTATCTCTACTTGAACCTATTAAAACCTTTTCTATTCAACAAAATTTATCTACGATCTACCCTCTACAACCTAAAAACTAACTCAACTCCCCTATTTTGAACCTAAAACATCATATTTACCCTATAATTCCATATAATAACGTCATTGCGAGAAACAGTTACCATAGTGACGAAGCAATCTCGTTGGAATCTAGATAGTCAAAAATTATCACCGAGTCAATATCTTCAAAAAATAACTATTGTATCCTATGGTTAGAGACGCATCATGATGCGTCTCTACATGGTTAAATGAAGTTTAGTTTAGATTTAATTGTGGGTAAAAATATGGATGGTTACGATAATTATTTTTAATTAAAAATATCATTGGAATCTTTTTGTAGAGACGCCATATATGGCGTCTCTACATGGAATAGAATATGGGTATGACAATCTAACTATAATAACGCATTTTTATTACTTAGACATTAGACATTAGAAATTAGGACTTAAAAATCTTACTTTATAAATCCACCGACTTGGATATCCCACAACCGGCTGTAGACTCCATTCTTCTTTTTGATCAATTCTTTATGAGTTCCATCTTCGATAATTTTACCTTCATCCAACACCACTATCCTATCAACCTCTTTAATTGTTGATAACCGATGAGCAATTACTAAAACTGTTTTACCCTCAGTCAAGGTATCCAAAGACTCTTGGATGTATTTTTCCGACTCTGAATCTAAACTCGAAGTCGCTTCATCCAAAATTAGTATTGGTGAGTTTCGCAAAATCGCTCTCGCTATAGCCACTCGCTGTCTTTCCCCTCCGGATAATTTTATTCCTCGTTCCCCCACAAAAGTCCCATAGCCATCATGTAATTTATCAATAAATTTATCACAAAAAGCTAGCTTAGACGCTTCAATTACTTCTTCATCCGTTGCTTCAAATCGACCATAACGAATATTTTCCATCAAACTCCTGTGAAATAAAATTGGGTCTTGAGGCACTAAACTAATATTCTCTCTTAAACTTTCTTGGGTTATTTTAGAAATATCTTGGCCGTCAACCAATATTTTACCTTTTTGAATATCGTGCAATCTTAACAAAAGTTTTACCAAAGTTGATTTCCCTGACCCAGACAAACCCACCAGTGCCACTTTCTGCCCCGGTTTTATATTCAAATTAAAATTTTCCAATACACTCTCGCCATTTTCATAAACAAAACCAACATTATCAAATTTTATTCGGCCTAAAGTTACTTCCAAGTCAGTGGCACTATTGTCATCCATTATTTCATGAGGCAAATTCAATACTATCGTCATTTCTTCTGCTTCAGCCAAACGTTCGTAAATTCTATTAATTATTTTGCCAAAGTCCCACACCATCATAATTACCGTCAAAACATATGATTGAATCAAAACAAAGTCCCCTATAGTTAGGACATCTTTTACCCAAAGTTTTATGGCAAAATAAAATATTCCCATCTCTAAAACAATCATTAAAAATGACTGTAAGGCATAAAATTTTGCACTCATGTTCCAAGTAAACCTTCTTATTTTATGGAGTTTATTATTTAAATCAGAATAGTCATCAAATTCTTTTTTATATCCATTAAATAATTTAATATTGGTATTGTTAGTTACTGTATCTGCTAAAAAGCTACTAGTACTTGTTTCTGCTTCACTTCTTTGAATATCATATTTAATTTTGTATTTAGTAAAAATCCAATTAATTATCATGAAAATAATATTCCACAAAAGCATTCCTAATCCCAAAAAGATATTCACTCTGCCCAAAACTACTGTAATTACTGTGATTGTCACCGCCGCTGGTATTAATTCATAAAAAAGTTGATCAGCTAAAACTTCAAAAGCATTGACAAAACTTTTACTTTTCTTGACTACTGATCCGGTAAAATTGTTAGAAAAATAGGCATAAGAATGTTTTTGCAAATAGCTAAAACATCTTTTACTTAAATCACTCATATTAATTGATTCAAAAAAATTCAACACAAAAACAGCTATTCTCCAGAATATCCATCTTGTTAAACTAAAAACTCCAATGAACGCCAATAATTTTATTAATCCATCAACTACCAAACTTTTATCTTTATTTTCCGACAATAAATTGAAGAAATTTTTAAAATAAATCGGAATGATCGAATCTATTGCCGTTGCTCCAATTATTGCCACCAACAAAACTGTCAACGCCAATTTATAATTGCGCATTGATTCCCAATAATATTTTAGTGTTTTTCTGGTGTTATCCTTCATTTTTGTAAATTTAATTATACCCTACTTTTGGCGATTATTTTGGTTTATAATTACTTCCATGACTCCCACTATTGAAAACATTTACAATTTGGCCAAAGCCAATATTAAAAAAATTATTCTAGCTGAAGCTAATGACCCTCGAGTTCAAGCCGCTGTCAAAATAATCACTGAACAGAAAATTGCCGAAGTCATTTTGGTCAGCCCAGAATATATTTCTCAAAATCCAGATTTGTACCAGAAATTCTCTCAAGAATATTTTGTCTTACGTCAAGCTAAAGGTATGACCGAAGATGAGGCAAAAAAAACTATGTTAAACCCATTATTTTTTGGCACTATGATGGTCAAATTAGGATTAGCTGATGGTATGGTTGCCGGAGCCAACACTACCACTCAAGAAACTTTTCGACCTGCTCTTCAAATTGTCAAAGCCAAACCAGGTCAAAGTATTGTTTCTAGTTTCTTTATTATGGAATCACCCAATAAAAATTTTGGTGACAACGGTGTCTTTATTTTTGCCGATTGTGGTTTAAATGTTAATCCAAATGCTGATGAATTAGCCCAAATTGCCATTCAATCAGCCGATTCATTTAAAAAATTAACTGGCGGTGAGCCAAAAATAGCCATGCTCTCTTATTCTACTAATGGCAGTGGTGCCGGCGAATCAGTTGAAAAAGTTCGCCAAGCTACTCAAATCGTCAAACAATTAGACCCAACTTTAAATATCGAAGGTGAAACTCAAGTTGATGCTGCCCTCGTGCCAGAAGTTTCTCTTAAAAAGAACCCCAACAGTTTGATCAAAGGTCAATCAAATATTTTAATCTTCCCCAATCTTGATGCCGGAAATATTGGCTATAAATTAGTGGAACGACTTGGTTTAGCCAACGCTTTTGGACCGATTACTCAAGGAATTGCCAAACCGATTAACGATCTTTCCCGAGGTTGCAGTGCCGAAGATATCGTTACTACCGTCGCCATTACTAGTGTCCAATCACAAATCTAACGCCAGCTAGTCGCTAAAATTATTCCCAAAATTACCGCTACTGAAATCCAGGTAAAGATAACCGAGTTTTTTCTAAACAATCGATCTCTCAAGTCTAACTGAATTAACCCCGACAAAACATACACTGCTGCTACTAAATAAATTGATCCCTTAAAAATCCCTACTGGCCAAAACGATAAAAGTAACGCTAGTTGTGATAAAAAAAAGGCTGGAACCAATGTATAAGCCAAGAAATTCTTCTCTTTTCCATCATCAGGCAGTTCAATCGTCACACTATAAAAAACATACATAAACAAAACAATTGAAATTACAAAAACAAAAATTGCATTAAGCCAATAAATTAATTTAAAAGAAAATAAGCTATCAAATAAAAAAAACGCCGTTAATAATGATAATACCAATCCTACCGTATAAGCAGCTCTATATAAAAGCGGAGTTCGATATCCAATCGATACTAAAAACACATTTTCCACTAAAAACATAATGTAGCAAACTATCCCAAAAAAAATGCTTGTTAAAAATACCGTCCAAAAAGTTTGAGGTAAAAGAGCCGCAAATAACCCAAACCCCACAAAGAATCCCACTGGTAAAACGATCGACATCAACCTTATATAAAAATTTTGAGTAAAAATTATTCCCAAACCAAACCAAAAACAAAAAGCTACTAAAACCAACCCCACCAACAAACCATAATAATGAGAAGAATAAGGCAACCCAATAAAAAAATAAAAACCCAAAACCGCCACCGCCGAAGAAATTAAATATTTTAATCTTTTCGACATAAGTTAATTATAATCGAACCCAGCGTAAACCCCAAGGACATCATCATTACTTTCTAATTCATCAATAAAATCCATTATTTTATTTAAATCATCTTCGCTAGCCAAATTAATCGGAGTTCTAACTTTGTATACCACTTCAAATCTAACTGGAGTTATCCCTATCTCTCCAAGTTTTTTGACAAAATTATTTAAATCACTAGCCTCAGTAAAAACCAAATTATCATCAAAATCAATGGCTCCCAAATCAATTAATTCCAATTGTTTTTCTTCTGGAATAGTATTTTGTTCAAGTGATTCCAATTCCACCTCCCCCACTTTATCAAATTGATACATCACTGAATTAGATTCCCCCAAAGCTCCTCCATAATTTTTAAAAATCAGTTTTATTTCTCCTAAAATTCTATTCTTATTATCAGTTTCCGCTTCTATAATCACAGGCACCCCAAAAGGACCATAACCTTCAAGCAAAACTGACACTAAATTATCTTTTCTTTCTTCAAATCTAGCCAACAATCTTTCAATATTTTCTTTTGGCATATTTGCCTCTCTGGCCTTATCTATGGCTACTTTCAAAGTTCCATTCACTTGGGGGTCACTACTTCCACCACCAAGTCTAATAGCTGTTAATATATTCTTAGAAATTTTTGTAAAAGCCTCGCTCCTTTTTTTATCTTGAGCTCCTTTTCGGTTTTTAATATTATTCCATTTAGAATGTCCTGACATAAATTAATTACTTTTTATAACTAGAGTATTTTATCACTGATGCGAATTTATCATCAAAATAAAATTCTACTTCCCCACTATTGAGAGAGGTGTCATTAACAACTTTACATTTTTTACCAAAAAATTCTTTTAATAAACTCCACGAATAAGTTTTTTCTACCTCATCGCCATATAAAACCGTACATCCATCCTTTTCTTCATTTTCACCAGTACTTACCCAAACAACCGAAAAACCCAGTCTCTCCAAATCATCGGTAATAAATCCCGCCAAACCATTTTCTTTACTCAAATTAACCACCGAAATTTTTACATCCTCTTTTAATATTTTTGATTCTGAGAAATCCCTTAACATAACTTCATTTAACCAATCAGATTGAACATCACTATCCCCATCCAATACTTCATTTTTATTAATTAGATTTCCAAATTTAGTCCTCCACCAAAATCTAGTTTGCCAAGAATCAACTTTTTTTAAAAAAATTATTTTGTCTGCCGAAAATCCAAAATTATAAAACAAAAGATCTTGCGTCAAATCCTTTTTGTTTTCTTGATTTAATATTTTTTTAACCACTTCGCTTCGATACCATCCCATGCCTTCAGGAATCCATACTTTAGCGTCTGGAGCTAATTTCAAAAAATTAACCATTCTTCTTGATTTTGAAATAGATATCATAGCTATCCCATCATCCGCAAAAACCCCCACTCGATAATCATCTCCTTTCTCTTTTTTATTTTTAAATATCGACACCAATATCACCAAAACCACCATTATAAAGACCACCAACCAACCAATTTTCTTATATTTCTTCATACAACATTAAATGATCTTTTAAATCAGTAGCTATATCAGATTTAAAAACCAATTTTTCATTAGTTATTGGATCACTTATTTCCAAATAACTAGCATGCAAAAATGGTCTATTTAATTCATTTGATTCTCCTCCATACAATCGATCCCCCACCAACGGCCACCTCAAATAACTTAAATGAACTCGAATTTGATGAGTTCTACCAGTTTTTAAATTAACTTCTAATAAAGAATATTTTTTATTATTTCTAACATACTTCTTAATCAATTTAAATTCAGTCAAAGCCCGTTTCCCATCAACCGACACTCCAAATTTCCCAAACCCATATTTTGACCTACTAATCGGCCAATCTATACTACCATCAAATACTGCTTCACCACACACCAAACAAAAATATTTTTTCTTTACTGTTCTATCTTTAAATTGTTTTTTAAAATTAATAAAAGTTTTTTCATTTCTAGCTGTCAATACTAATCCCGAAGTCCCTTTATCCAATCTATGAATTATGCCATTTCTGGGTAAATCATTTGGATAAACATTCTTTAAAAAATCTTCCAAAGTATTATCATCTTTCCCCTCTTTAGTCGTCACCATTCCAGTTGGTTTCTCTACCACTAAAAAATCGTCATTTTTAAAGGCTATCCTTACTTTTTCTTCCATAATATCATTACTGAATACAACACCCCGCCAACAATAATCCAATCTGCCAAATTATTATAAACAAACCCAAAACTCCAATAATCACGTACATAACCAAAAACTAATCGATCCACCAAATTAATCATTCCGCCAACAGAAATAATCATCAAACCAAGATTTTCTTCTCGCCAAAAAAGAGCCATCACTGTTAATAACATCAAAAAAGATGCTACTAATAATAAATTACAGTACAGACCAAAACTTATCCCTGAATTAGGAAAAACTTGCAAAACATCAGCCAAATAGCTATGAACTAAAAACCCCAAAAACGTCAAAATAATTCCCAAAACAACCAACTTAAATTTCTTTTTCTTTTTGACACTTAACACAGGTAGTTGCCTCCGGATTAATTGATAATCTTTGGGTATCTATCATTTTGCCACAAACTTCACATATTCCATATTTTCCCAATTTCACTCGAGTCAAAGCCTTTCTTAACTGAACAATTCTTTTTGCAAAAAATCTAACCTTTACTTCATTATCAAAATGACCTATTTGTTCATCTAAATCCTCTTCAAAAGAATTCTCATTTACTCGCTGTTCATCAGCAAATGGATCACTCTTTTCCATCTCCTTTTTACTTCTCTTCGACCTCAACAATTCAAATTCCAAAAATTTTTTTACCGAATCTAACAACTTATTAGGATTTTTTTTCATATTTCACCTCTCCTAGGATAAACAATCCTATTAAAGATATTAAACTAATAATCACTGACAAAATAATATTAACTAAATTATCTTTAAATAAGATTAAAACCGGAATTAACCCTAAAAAGAATAAAAAGTTCAGTAACAATAAAGCGAATCCCTTCTTTCCGCTCCGATACCAAACAAAAGAACGATACCTTTTAGTGACAAATATAAATAAAGGAAACACTAAAATAATTAAAACCAAAAACAAAATTGGCTCCCAAGAAAATTTTGATCTCAACACTTCATCCACCATAAAAATCCCTACCATTACTAAAAATGGTCTAATCCAATCTTCTACAAAATTAAAAAATTTCCATTGTTCCTTCTTAATAAACCACCAAGAAACCAAAAGTAACCCTAAATATCCACCAATATAACTCATTCCAGGTTTTGTCCCTACCAACACCCAATCAATCAAATCATCATTCCATACTCCCCAATTAATTAATCCATAAGCCAAACGCCCAAAAACCAAAAATCCTAACAAAGCCAGCCAAGAAAAACTAATAATCTTTTGATCATCATAATTTTCCCTTAAATTCCGCCATAAAAGATACAAAAATGCTATAACTCCTAAAACTCTAAAGATTCCTAAAGTCATAATTTATTCTACCATTTATCCTCCCGACAAAAAACTCCAATTAAGATATAATAAGTTACTTTTAGCCGAAGTGGTGGAATGGTAGACACGCACGCCTCAAGAGCGTGTGGCAGCAATGTCATGGGGGTTCAAGTCCCTCCTTCGGCACAACAATTTTTTAACCGTACCAACTACTAAAACACACCTATATATAGGTGTATAATCTCAATTATGCAACCACAAAAAGAAGGACGACAACCCAGCGGTAATGAAAGTTTAGTTAACAGTGCAGTAAAAACGCTTGTTTCTCTAGCATCCTCAGCAGAAGAAGCAGATAAAGTAATCCAAAACTACAACCCAGATCTAAAAGGCGAAAACACCCCTGCTTTAATTGCAGCAAGGTATCAATATATTAGTGATGCATTTGGATTACCACAAGAAGAAGGAATTAATCCTGAAACAGCGTATCCCTCCCGTCTCTCACTTCTCGGTCTCAGAAAATACGGCGATATGAGAGCCAACCCCGAACCAGATCCTGACGAAGGCTATTGTTCTATTCTCTAGACTTTTACCCTTTCTTTTCTACATCAAAAAAGCTAACTTGTTTTCCGTTGAAATATAAATTAAAGCTTCCTGTCGGTCCATTACGATGCTTTTCAATACTACACGTCACCATCTCTCGCACTTCTTCATCTTCTCTATAAACAAACATTACTACGTCAGCATCTTGTTCAATACTTCCCGATTCTCTTAAATCCGATAAACGTGGTTTCCCTCCCCTAGCCTCCATAGCCCGAGACAATTGAGCCAAAGCCAAAATTGGAACTTTTAATTCTCTGGCCAAATTTTTTAATCCCTGAGAAATTTCTGACACTTCTTGAACCCGATTATCCCGAGTATTTCCATGCATCAACTGTAAATAATCCACCACAATAAATTTAATTTCCTTATCCACCTGTAATCGCCTAGCTTTTGTTCTTAATTCTGTCACGGTCAATCCCGGAGTATCGTCGATATAAAGTGGAGCTTCTGCTAAAACACCCATAGCTTCGGACAAAGAATCAAAGTCACCGGAAGACAATTGACCTGTTTTAAGTTTCCAAGCATCAATCATCCCCTGTCTGACCAATAACCGATCCACTAATTCTTCTTTACTCATTTCCAATGAAAACATACACACTGGCATTTTCTTTTCTACCGACACATATCGAGCAATATTCAAAGCTAAAGCAGTTTTTCCCACACCAGGACGAGCCGCCAAAATAATCAAATTGCTATTTTGCATTCCCGCCAATACGTTATCTAATCCTTTAAATCCAGATGGCACTCCCCTCATTCCAGTTCCCAATTTTTGCAATTCATCCAATCTATCAAAACTGGCCGTCAGTACTTCTTTCAATGAAGATGGCACTGATTTCATATGTTTCTGTGACAAAGCAAAAATTTCCTGTTCCGCCATATCCAACAATTGATCTGATGGTAAAGTTGAATCAAAAGCCTTTTCTGAAATTCTGCCAGCTGCCGAGATCAACTCTCTTTTTGCCGACAATGATTTTATTATTTTTCCATAGCTTTCCACATTTGCTGCCGTCGGCACCTCCCCGGCTAATTTTGTTAAAAAAGCCTTTCCTCCAATTTTCTTAAACAATTTATTCTCTTTTAACTTTTCCGACACTGTCACAATATCTATCGGCATTCGATCCTCATACAAATCCATCATCGCCTGATATATTTTGCCATAGTTAAGGTTATAAAAGTGTTCTGGTCTCAAAAACTCCGACACATTTAGAACTGCATCATTATCAATCAAAATAGAACCTAGTACACAAAGCTCCGCTTCTTCAGAATTAGGTGGAAGTTTTACCTGATCTTCCATAAATTATTTAAGAGACTTTAATAATTTCACCTCTAAACCATCAGGTAATTCATCCATTTTCTCTATTTTTAAAGAATCAATTGCTTCCAACCCTTCATTATCAGTTTCATCCAAAAATTTCTTTAACATTTCTTGATCATCTGAAATTGGAATCAAATAGTTAACTCCCCATTTTTTTGCCCAATCTTTCACTACTTTATATCCAAAATCCACAGAAACTTTAGCTGAAATCAACAAAATATCAGTGTCTTCAATTCTCTCTATTCTTTTCTCACTTAATTGTTGTTGCAACTCTCCAACTATCACCAATTTAAACCCATCCAAAGTTATTTTATAAACAGTATTACCATCTTCTCCATTAATTCCATTTATTTCTACCCCGCCAATCTCATACTCCCCTGGACCGTTAATTAAAACTCGACCATCTAACAAATCCGCCCGTCTTTCATTTTCGTTGGTGTACAACACTACTCTCGACCCATATTTACCATCAGAAAAAGAACTTTCAGTCGAATCGATCAAAACCGATTCCTTTTTACCTTTCAAAAAAATAGTCTTTTCACCTAAATATTTTATTTCCATATGAACTCATTCTAGCATTTAACCAATTCCAAACCAAGCTATCAATTAAAAATTTAAACCATTATTTTTTCTGTTTCCAATTGTAACTCCCGATAGAATCTGCAAATAACATTAAAATATTTGTTAATTTCACTCAAAACCGCCTCGTGTCCATTCATTTCAAACTCGTCATGAGAATTTTTCCAAACTCGATTAATATCCACTGGTCCTGAACCAACAATATTTCTCCCAATCTCTTTTCCAAATACTTTTTGAGCAAAAAGCATTTGCGCTGGTTGATAAATATCGTGAGAGACTAAATACAAAGTTTTATTAGTGTTAAAATCTCCCAGAAATTGACTTAAAGCGGCAAAAGTTTCTTCCGTTATGGCTCGTTTGGCCGGTGTTCCATCTTCCAAGACTCTCTTCCGATCAAAAGGAGAATTAATAATAACAATGTTCACATTTTTTACTGACCCAACAGAACAGCTTCCAGAAATTATATTCATTTGATAGTCATCACCACCCAAAACCATCGTTCTTTTTTCTTTTGTTAAATTTTCTAAACCATCAGGAAGTAAATCAGAAATGGCCCCCTGAGCTAAATCAAATTCACTTTGACCAGGAGTAAAACCATTTTTTACCAACAAATCATTTTCTCGCAAAGCTACTTCTCTTTCCCCAGTAAGCAAATAAATATTATTTGTTTTTACTTTACCCAATCTTATCGCTTCCAAAGCATAATAAGTCCTCTTGATTAAAGTCTGTCCCGCTCCACCTGGAACAACCAATGCCTCAACATCACCGTCATACTCAACTAGATCAGAAGAAATTTCCAATTTTTCTTCAAGCTTATTATTTGGTTTAACTATCTTTTTACTAACAAAACCCAACTTTTCTGCTGTATCAAACACTAATTGTTGAGATTCAATATCACTAATAGGTTCTGCTTTCCCATATTCCAAAGAGCCTCCTTTTCTAGGGTCCAAATAAGAAGCAATTTCAGAAAAATCCAAAGAATTAGGTGCCGGAAAATTAGGATATTTCTTGGAAAATAATTGATAAAATTGATAAGCCACATCAGCAAAATCCTGCTGAGTCTCAAAAAGCAAATTTTCTTGAAAATATCTCTTATTCTCTAAATTACCACTCATCGTCTATGCTTTATATTAACACAACCCATCCTCTACTATTAATTTATACGTATCTGTTCTATCACAAATGTATCATTTTTATGTTATTATCTACCTAATTCCATGTTTAAAGAACTAATACTAGCTATCATTATTGGCGCCATTTTAGGCTTGGGTATCACTGGTGGTTATATGACCATGCAACATAAATCCGAAACCCCAAAAGAAAAAACAGTTATCACCGAACCAACGTTAATCCCTACTATTCCAGACAGCAACTCAAACACTAAAGAGACTACTAAATCTTCTGAAGAAATCACTATCACTTCACCAGAACCAGACTCCCTTTTATCTTCTGAAAAAACTTCTATTATTGGCATTAGCCCTAAAAATAACAACATCATTATAGTTACTCCTACCAATAGTTTTATTGGTAAAAGTGACGACAAAGGTAATTTTCAAATTCCTATTACATTAGATAGCGGCTTAAATCTAATCAAAATTACTTCCATAGACCAAGAAAATAATCAAAAGGATGTATCGATAAATATTACCTATTCTACAGCAAAAATATAATGTTTTTTATTATAAATTTTCTTTTGGTTTTAAATTTATTCCAACAACCTGCTTTAGCCATAAATTCAACCGCCAGTGCCTCAGTCGATGAAAAAGTTGAAAGCCTTACTGACAGACTAAAACAAATAGTAAAAGGTGACACCCCCACCCCATCTCCAGTTTCTAAAACCAATACTCCTAAATCTTTTTTTGGCTCCATCATTCAAATCAGTGATACTCAAATAACTCTCAACATTCAAAATCAATCAAAAACATTAAAATTAAATGAAAAAATAACCTATATCGACGCCAAACGTCAAAAATCAAAATTAAGTAATTTCAAAGTTGGTCAAACCATTTTAGCCATGGGATATATTAATGACGATGGCTCAATTGATTGCCGTCGAATCATCGCCACTGAAAGTAAATCTGTCGAAAACAACACTCAGGTTATCACTGGAAAAATAGTTGACGTCTCCCAATCTCAAACATCCCCTATTTTTGTTCTGATTCCTTTTCAAAACAAAAATGGTCAATATCAAATTAAAACCGACGCCAAAACCGAAACTGTCGACATCTCTCAAAAAAAACTTAAATCTACCGATGTCATTGTTAATAGCAAAAAAGTCATTGTCATTATCAAACCAGAAACTCAATCCAGTCAAACCTTTTACGCTTCCAAAATAATCAGCCTCGAATCCGCCCCCACCCCAACTTCCAAACCATAACCCGCCTTCGTATGTTAAAATAAACCACTAATTCAGGTACTTTAATTACAAATTTTTAATTTGAAATTTTAAATCAATTTTTTAATGTTTTTTATTTAAAAATTTTAAAATTTAGATTTGATTGAAAATTGAAAATTGTAAATTAAAAATTAGGCTCGTTTATTCATGGTGGTATTAGCTCAATTGGTTAGAGCGCAGCTCTGTGAAAGCTGAGGTTGCCGGTTCAAGTCCGGTATACCACCCTTGGTCCGCCGTAGCCTTGGCGAAGGAGACCCCCAAGTTGAAAAAATCCCTATCCTATAGTACAATCACCTCTACCTATGCCAAGTCCAGAGTTTTCTCAAAATTATAGACATGATTTAGCTTTACGGTTATACTCTATCCCCACTGACAGACAAACACGCGATCAAATTTTAACAGAAGCAAAAAGTACTCTGGATTATCAACTAGCCAAACATGAAAGAAAAGCTTTTCAACAAGGAATAGATTTTAGCTCTAGACCACTCCAAGAACAAAAACAACTCCAACAAGAAAGATACGAATTAATGTTTGATTATTGTCTATCTAACGAAAGTTGTTTATACAAATTATTTTCTACAATTAAAGATAAACAAGAAACTATCCTGGCTGTTGGACCAGATCAAGGGTTAGATTTACTCGTCAATAGCCAAGCCAAATATCTTTTTATGGTAGATATCGATACCGACACTTCACAATTTACCAGAACTTTATTAGAAATTGGCAGTGTCCATAAAAAAATTTTCGGTCATTACCCCAACGTAGAACAGTACCACGAATATTTTAAAGCCGAAAATATCCATCATATACATCGACTATTGTCCGACACCCTTGGAGAAGTAAATATGAATGTTATTTGTAATAAATTCCGTTATCAATTAACAACAGACAATAAACAACCTAAATACTACAATTATTTAAACTACAAATCACAACTTACAGATGATACTGGTCAACCATTTTCTTGGAACTCCAGTGATGAAAATTTAAGCCGAGTTTTTGAATCTTATGACCAAGGAAGAATATTTGTTATAAATAGAGATTTATTTTCAGAAGAAACATTAGATATTATTGATGATATTGTAAAATCAAAAAAATCATCCGTACAAGTGTTTTATGTCTCAAATTCTTTAGCTTACCTACAAAATCAAAAGTCTGACCATCCTCTTCCATCTGCCATTTCAAAAATATTAACAGCAAACCCAACTGTCCTTGTAACAACAAAACACCAGGAAACTGTTTCATACCGAAACAAGCCAAATGTTGATAGATCAATCAAATCAATCCATATGATGGGTTGGCACTATTTAGCAATATCTTCAAACTGTTTTATAGAATCTATCGAAAAATTATCTAAATTTCCTTTCAATCTTTTTAGGGATAAAAACAACGTCTCTCCAGAACCAGGCGTTACATTTGTAGGAATCTCAAATCAAGCCTAATTGACAATTTCCAAACTTACAGTAAACTACTCTTATGTTCGCAAAAACATTACGTTCAAATCATCATCACACTAACTTGTAAGTTGGTGGATTTCAACGTATCTTGATCCCGCCAACTGGCGGGTTTTTTGTGTCCCAAAAACACAAGCACTTTAAAAATTTCTTGTCTTTTTCTTATTTTTTTTGAAAATTGAAAATTGGAAATTGGAAATTTTTTTATCATGGTGGTATTAGCTCAATTGGTTAGAGCGCAGCTCTGTGAAAGCTGAGGTTGCCGGTTCAAGTCCGGTATACTACCCCAAATATTATGAAAAATAAAACTAAATTTATTAAAAACCATTGTCATACCGTGGCTGTCAAAACCGCGGGGTTTTTGGCCGCTTGAAAATCTTTTTTATTACTAATCAAATCCCCGCTTCCCGCGGGGATTTTTCGTTTAAACAGGTCTTGCCTTTTTATACAATCCAAATTTTCCGGGATTTAATCAATTAATTAATAAAAAAATGAAAGAAATGTTAAACAATCAAGAAATCAACAATAACAGTTTCAATAATTATCAATTTAATATCATTAGACCAGGTGGAAATGATACTTGTATCATTGCAGGCAAAGTTGACGATCAATCAGAAAGAAAAAAACTCAATGATTTAACCATGAGTAACTACCCAAATGTAGAACAAGTTGGTTTTTTATCTGATGGTCAATTAAATATGGCTGGTGGTGAATTTTGTGGTAATGCCACTAGAAGCTCCGCTTTTTTAATTCTGGGCGGAAAACCTGGAGAAATTAAGCTAAAAGTATCTGGAGTTAACGATGCCTTGGTTTGTGGTGTTAATCAAAATCTTGAAGCTTATGCTCAAATGCCAATTTATTCAAATCCAGAAAAAATAACACCAATTGTACAACCAAATGGTTCGTCAGATTTTTTAGTTGAAATGGAAGGTATTTCTCACCTAATAACTTTTAATA
>Ga0209373_10000535_pt1 | contig 60639 bp, 61 predicted proteins | sample Higcelweek5metaG_FD_187173 | JGI IMG/M metagenome (GOLD analysis project Ga0209373, IMG submission 187173) | Freshwater pond sediment microbial communities from the University of Edinburgh, under environmental carbon perturbations - High... | ecosystem: Environmental > Aquatic > Freshwater >...
ACCGCCGAACCCAACCGCTTGTTTTCGCTTCCTTTTTCTCCGCCGCCGCGCCGCTTCGTGAAGCGCCGCCCCGTCGGTGGAGCGGGTTATAGTGGCCTTACCCCAAACCACGCAACTCCTTTTTTGCTCTTCCGCTTACTTTTTTCGCAGTTTTTATGAATCCAAGGACTTAGCGGAAAGTCGTTCAGAACGCTGATTATAGAAGCCCCAAAGCCCGCAACTCCGCCGCCAGATGGGCGGGCAGAGGCTCCCCCGCCCCACCAGCGTCAGCCAGATCGCGCGGCGCGGCCTCGGCGGTCAGGTAGCGCCAGCCTTGAAAGGGGCGGTGGGGCGTGGGCACGGTCGGAACCCGCAGGCCGTCCAGTTGGAACAGGCAGAAGCTTGCGCCCTCCGCGTCCACGCCGGTCTCGATGGCCAACACCCGCTGACGCGCGGCGACGTTGCCCTTGATGACCCAATAGAGCGAACCGCCGTCCAAAATCTCGTCGGCGCGTTTGGGCAGGCTGCGGGTGTGGACGGGGATTCGCGGCTGTCCGTTGACCATCGCCGCGCGGCGGTCTTGAAGCTCCGCCAGATGGTCGAGGTCGCGGACGCCAACGGAAAGCTTGATGAGGTGCAGGGGCATGGTCGGTCGCGCTGGTTGATCGGTCGATCCCCGACCATAGCGCGGCAGGCCATAGCGCGGTATGCCCGATGCGTTAGAGCGGATCGCGTTAAGTCGGAATCGATTTGACGCGTGAATCCGCTCGATCAATCAAAGCTTACAGCGGGTCGTTCCGGTCGCGGTGGTCGGTGGGCTTGGCGTGGCCGACGATGGCGCTGAAGCCGAACAGCATCAGCAACACCCCCATGACGATCTCGACGCCGCAGACCAGACGCACCGCGCCGGACACCGGATGGATATCGCCATAGCCGACGGTGGCGAAGGTCACGATGGAGAAATACAGCCCTTCGGAAAAGGTCAGATCGCGGCGCACGCCTTCGATGACGAAGTTCGGCTCCACCATGAAGCGGTCCATGATGGTGTAGATGGCGCCGAACATGATGATGCTCAGCGAATAAAAGGTCAAAAAGGCGAAGGCGGGCAGCACCAGCCGCGCCGCCTGTTGAAAGAATCCCTCGAACAGCAGCCCGGCGTCGAGCAGGAAAATCGCGATGTCGCGGGCGACGAAGGCGACCACCCCGGCGATGGCCGACATCGACACCAGAAAGATCGCGCTGAGCGTGTCCGGCGCGATGTCATGGCCCGGCACCAGGAAGGTCAAGGCGCCGATGCCCCAGACCGGGGCCATCCACAGGAAGATGCGGTCGAAATGCCCGCCGTCGCGCAAGCGCCGCGACATGACGATGCGCCGGATGTCGTCGGCCCGCCACCACGCCCCGCCCAAAAAAGCGACCAGCGGCAGGACGAAGGCCACCCCCTGAAGCATCGGGGTGATGGTGTGGAAGTTGCTTTCCAGGAAAAAGACGAAGATGCAGGCGTACACGCCGATGAAGTTGGTCAGCGCCAGCGTGAAAAACTGGCTGCCGGGAAACAGATAGTGGAAGGCCCCGACCACCAGACCGACCGACCCCAGCAAGACGAAGGTCAGATCGCCCGACACCGACCGGATCGACAGGGCGATCAACCCCAGCAGCATCGCCGTCAGCAGCGCGCCACCCAGCCAGGAGGGGCGCCAACTGGGCCGCCCGCCATGCGCCGCAGGCGATGGGTGGCTGCCGGGAGGACGCGGGCGACGGTCGGGAACGATTTGATCCATAAGCGGCGGCAAGCCCAAGCGGGGTCAGGGGCGTTCGCATGAGTAGCCAACGAACGGTATAGACCTGTTTTATAACCGCTTGGCTTGCCCAATCATCAAGCTTTTCCGTCCCGCTCGCGATGATTTCGCAAGGCCCCAACCCACCAGCCGACTCACCAGCCAACTCACCAGCCGCCGCTGGACAGCCAGCGGTCGAGCATGTCGAGTCGGTCCCATCCCCAAAAGGGTTCTTCATCGACCAGAACAAAGGGGGAGCCGAAGACGCCGCGCGCCACCGCCTGTTCGGTTTCGCCGCGCAAACGGTCCTTCACCGTCTGGTCGCCCAGCGCGGCCAAAACGGCGGCGCGGTCATAGCCCAGGCTGCCCAGCGTCTGTTCGGCGATTTCCGCCACGACGTCCGCCGGACCGATGTCGCGCCCCTCGCCGAAATGCGCGTGGTAGAGGGCGCGGGCCAACAGCTTGGCCTGTTCGGGGTGGGCGTCGGTCAGCCAGTAAAAGGCGCGCGAGGCGGCCACGCCGTTGACCGGCGCGGAATCGGGAAAAATGAAGGGCGCGCCGGTCAGCCGGGCGATGCGCCCGACATCGTGCGTCAGATACTCGCCGCGCAGGGGTTGTTCCAGATTCGGCTTCATCCCCGTCACTTTGAAGATCGCCCCCAACAGGATGGGGCGCCAGGTGACGCTGCGGCCATGCGCCGCCGCCAGCGCGTCGATGCGCAGGCTGGCGAAATAGCCGTAAGGAGACGCGAAATCAAAGTAGAAATCGATGGGGTCCGACACGCGCGCATCCTCCCGGCTGGTTTTGCCGAAAGGTTAACGCGCGCGGGGGAGGTCGTCCAGCGTGACCGCCGCCGCGCAACCGGCGACGCGGTCAAACCGGGGGAGCGCGCCCCCGGATCGCCCGATCAGATCGCCCGAACCTTGGCGTCGAACACGTAACCGGCGCCGCGCTCGGTCTTGATGATGCGCGGTTCTTTCGGGTTCGCTTCAATCTTGCGGCGCAGGCGCAGGATCAGCACGTCGATGGAGCGGTCGAACACCTCGGCCCCATCGGCGCGCGTCAGGTCGAGAAGCTGGTCACGGGTCAGCACGCGCTGGGGCCGCTTGACGAAGGCCGCCAACAGACCGAATTCGGCCTTGGTCAGTTCGACCTCACGCCCTTCCTGGCCGCGCAGGCGTTGCGCCGTCAGGTCCAATTCCCACGTCGCGAACTGAACCACCGCGCGCAGCTCGTCCGCGCCGCGCGGCGGGCGGCCCTCGCCGGACACCCGGCGGAGCACCGCCTTGATGCGGGCGAGCAGTTCGCGCGGGTTGAAGGGCTTGGTCAGGTAATCGTCGGCCCCCAGTTCCAGCCCGACGATGCGGTCGACGTCCTGGTCCTTGGACGACAGGATGATGACCGGAATTTGCGTTTCGCTGCGGATCTGGCGCACAAGCCCCAGACCGTCGCCATCGGGAAGGCGCAGGTCGCACACCACCAGATCAATCGGGTCGCCGTCGAGCGCCTGCTTGGCGGCCGCCGTGTCATGCGCCGTCGTGACGCGGTATCCTTCCGCCGTCAGATAGGAGGCCAACAGCTCCCTGATCGGCTCGTCATCATCGACCGCGAGAATGTGCATGCGCGTTACCTCCCACGCTCTTCTTAGCCCACACGTGAACGCCGCGCAATGCGTTACAACTCGGTAACACCCGCCGATTCGCGCAACCCACGATGAATCCGTTGAAACGATGGCTCCGGTCGGCGAAATCAAAACATCCCGTCGCTGACATCAACAAGACACACGCGATGGTTTAAATCTACTCTCATGGAAAGGATGTTGGCGAGCGACGCGTCGTCAAATCTCTCGCCAGACAACAAAGGGAATCGGCGCCATGTCGACCATCGATCATTGCCTGAAGCGTCTTGCCTTGCTCGATCAGGCGGACCGGCTGTTGAGCGAGGTGAGGGTTTACGGCCAACATGGATCCATGCGCGAAACGCTGGCGCAGCACCGGATTTTGCTGGGAGAAGCGCGCCGCCATCTCGATTCGGCGCGCTCAATGGACGGCAGCCGCTGACATGCGAAACAGCCACGGCGAATCCGCAGGGCGCCACCCGCAGGAACGTGGTCGGCCTCACGGCCTTTGCCCCTCCAACTCTGGCGCGGCATTCCACACCACAGCGCCGCACACGCCACAGTCCACAGCGCTGTGGAACGCGATGATGAACCGATGGCTGCCCGATCCAGCCTGAATCGCGAACGCGCGCCTTATGGCAAACGGGCCGTCACTTCGATTTCAATCTTCATGCGCGGGTCGATCAGGCCGGAAATCACCGTCGTGTTGGCCGGACGGCTGTCGGCGAAATAGGCGTTCAGCACAGGCCCCACCACGGGGAAATCCGAGGCGTCGGTCAGATGAACCCGCACGCGCACGACGTCAGCCAAGCTGGCCCCCGCCTCGGCCAGCGCCGTCGCGATGTTGTGGAAGGCTTGATGGGTTTGCTGCTCCACGTCCTCGGCGATGGAACCGACCGCGTAATCGAACCCGGTGGTTCCCGACACGAACACCCAGCCATCCTGAACCACCGCGCGGGAAAAGCCCGCGATCCGCTCAAACTCCGAGCCGGAGCTGATGAGGCGGCGTTCCGACGGCGGGACGGCGGCGGGGCGGGCGATCGCGGCGAACGAGGTCATGGTCGGCATCCTTGACTGAAGGCGTAAGCAAAAACGGTGGGCGTGACCACAGCGCGCTCCGGCGCGTTGAATCTCAAACACGCCAAGTCCTTCACCATGGCACAGAGCCGCCCACCGTCCCAATCGGGGCAACCCGCAATGGCCACGCCGTCTCTCCGCCACCCGCCTTCCCCATTCCCGCCCCAATGTCGGCCTAAGCTTGACCCCGAATCGCGTCATGGACAGGAAAGACCCCCGATGAACCGCCCCACCCTGCTCGCCGCCGCCGCCGCGCTCTTGACCGTCACCCCGGCCATGGCCCAGGACGCCATGCCCCAGAGCGCCTTGGTGTTGAAGCGGGTGACGCTGTCCACCGGAGGCGTCGGCTCCTTTGAGTATGAAGCGCGCGTCACCGGCGACGCCACGCTGTCGCTGGAGGTGCGGCGCGATCAGGTGGACGACGTGTTGAAAAGCATCGTCGTGTACGACGATCAGGGCGGCGTCGGAACCATCGGGTTGCCGGGGGCCGAACCGCTTGACACCGCCTTCCGCGAATTGCCCTTTTCTTCGGGCGATCTTGGCTCCCCCGCCGCGCTGCTGACCGCGCTGAAGGGGGCGGAGGTGGAAACCGACGGGGCGCGGGCCTTGACCGGACGCGTGCTGTCGGTGACGGAAGACATCGTGCAAACCGCCAACGGCGCCGGAACCACCACCCGACACCGCGTCAGCCTGATGACCGCCGACGGCATCCGCCAACTGATTTTGGAGGACGCCGACGGCCTGCGTTTCACCGATCCGCGCGTGCGGGCGCAGGTGGACGCCGCCCTGTCGGCCATCGCCGACAACGCCCGGCGCGAACGGCGGCGGTTGAGCGTGCGCAGCCTCGGCAACGGCGCGACGGCCGAACGGACCGTCCGCGTCGCCTTCGTCGCCGCCACCCCGCTGTGGAAAGCCACCTACCGCTTGAGCCTGCCCGCCGCCGGTTCCGCCGCCAGCGCCAGCAACGGACAGCCCGGCGTCGGCGCCCTGCAAGGCTGGGCGGTTCTGGAAAATCTCAGCGGCGAGGATTGGCGGGATGTCGATCTGAGCGTCGTGTCGGGCAACCCGGTGACGCTGCGCCAAGCGCTCTACACCCCTTACTTCGTCGAGCGCCCCGAAGTGCCGGTGGAGGTTCTGGGCCGGGTGCTGCCCACCAGCGACGAGGGCGGCGTCGCGCTGGCCCAGACGCGCGGCATGGCGGAGGCCGCCCCGCTCCGCGCCGCCGCCATGGCCCCCGCCGCGATGGCCGCCCCGATGGCGAAATCCACCCCCTTCGCCGACGCCGCCCCGCCACCGCCCGCGCCGACTCCGCAGGCCGCCGCCGTGCACAGCGCCGAGGCCAGCGCCGCCGACACCAGCACGCAAGTGCTGTTCCGTTACCCGCAGCCGGTCAGCCTGGTCAACGGCGGCACCCTGATGATGCCGATCATCGCCCGCGCCCTGCCGACCGAACGAATCGCGCTCTACCAACCCAACACCCAGCCGCGCCACCCGCTGGCCGCGCTGCGGCTGCGCAACGATTCGGGCACGGCGCTGCCGCCCGGCCTGCTGACCTTCTACGAAACGGTGAACAACGCCCCGACCCATGTCGGCGACGCCCGCATGGCGACGTTGCCCGTCGGCGAAAGCCGCCTGCTGTCCTTCGCCGTCGACCAGGCCGTCACCATCGACCGGGCAGAACAGCCCAGCCGCCGCTTGACCCGCGCCAGCATCGCCGACGGCGCGCTGTTGCTGACCGTCAGCGACCGGCAAACGACGACCTACACGGTGGCGGGCGCCCGCGACGGCGACCGCAATCTGGTGATCGAACACCCGCGCCGTCCCGGCTGGACGCTCGTCGATCCCAAGGAGCCAACCGTCGAGGCGACGGCCAACGCCTACCGCTTGGCTCTGCCGGTTCCCGCCGGCAAGACGGTGACGCTGACCGCCAGCCTGGAGCGCCCGCGCCAGGAGCGGATCCTGCTGACCGACCTGTCCGCCGACCAATTGACCATCCAGGCCGCGTCGCAGGAATTGCCCGCCGCTCTGCGCGACGCCCTGCTCAAGCTGGCGAGCCTGCGCGCCGCCGTCGCCGAGAAGGAGCGCCGCATCGCCGACATCGAACGGGAGCAGCAGGAGCGCGTCGCCGAACAGGAGCGCCTGCGCGCCAACCTCGCCGCCCTGCCCGTCGGCAGCGACCTGCACAAGCGCACGCTGGCGAAAATGGGCGACGCGGAAACCCGCCTGGACACGCTGTCCCGCGACCTCACCGCCGCCCGCGCCGAAGCCGAAACCGCCCGCGCCAGCTTGCGTGAGCGCATTCGCGGGTTGACGCTGTGACTTGACGGGGGTGTGACGGTTCACGCCACGCTTCCCCCTCCCTAACCCTCCCCCGCTTGCCAGCGGGAGAGGGAACTCCGCCGAACGCCGACAAAGCTCAGGCCCCCTCTCCCGCAACGCGGGGGAGGGATGGGGAGGGGGAAAAGGCTTCGACTCCGCCGGTTACAGCGTCGTGGCGCTGCAATAGCTCCAGGCGTCGTTTTGCAAGCCGAAAAAGGCGGCCACCGGCTTGCCGCTCGACCGATCAATCACCACGCGGAAACGGTCGCCGACGCAGGTTCCGGCGGGTTGCTTGGCGAACGGCGTCTTGACGTTCTTGGCGGTCAGGCAGGAGGTCGCCAGCTTGGGCGGGGTCGCCGGACCGTCCACCCGGGCGCCGTTCACCACCATGTAATAGTTGGTTCCCAAGCCGCCCTTGACGTCGGCCTTGATCTCGATCTTGGCGAAGCGCGATTTGTAGAGACCGGCGTCCTGCACCCCGTCCGGCCCGCCCGGAACGATGGTGCGGAAGGAGATCGCCGCGCAGGCGGGCGGCTCCTTGGCCTGGGCCGGGGTGGCGACGCCACCCCCCAACAGCACCGAAAAGGCGGCGAGCGCGACGGCGGAAAAACGCGGCGGCAGCATGGCGAAGCCTTTCAACATGGGACGACGAGCGGTCATTTCGGCATCTGGCAGAAGGTGGTCTGCTGCATCAGCGCGCAGTCCTTTTCCACCCCGCCGTCGAGCATTGAAATTTCGACCTGGGTGATGACCAGGGTGCGGCCCGACTTCACCACCCGGCCACGGGCGATCATGACGTCGCCCTTGGCCGGGGACATCAGGTTGATCTTGAACTCGACGGCCAGAACCTCGGCCCCGGCGGGCATCAGCGAATAGGCGGCGTAGCCCCCGGCGTTGTCGGCCAGCGTCGCCACCATGCCCGCGTGGAAAAACCCATGCTGCTGGGTCAGATCGTCGCGGAAGGGCAGCCGCATTTCGCAAAAGCCCGACTCCACCGCCGTCAATTCAATGCCCAGCGTCTTGCAGATCGGCTGCTTGTCGAACGAGGCGAGGCAGCGCGCCTTCCAATCGGGATCGCGCGGTTCAAAACGGGTGCTCACGGGTCGGTCTCCGCCAGAGGGATGATCGGAACGACAGCCTGCGACAACCAACCGCCAGGATCAAGCCGCGCCTGACAGCCGCGTCTATGGCGGGGCGGTCCGAACAAATCTTTGATTGCGCGCGCGCCATGCCGGATGATGCCCGCCACACCGTTGACGAGGGGCCGGTCTTGCGCATCGCGATTCTCGATTTCATGGGGATGGGCTATTCCGTCGACACCGCTTACAGCCGCCCGATCGGCGGCACCCAATCCGCCACCTGCTATCTGGCCGAGGAGATGGCGCGGCTTGGCTGCGCCGTCACTCTCTACAACGGCGTCGCCGAGCCGACCCACGACCGGGGCGTCGCCGCCCGGCCCATCGCCGAGCTGTTTCAAACAGGCGTGAGCGACCTCGACGTGGTGGTGGTGTCGGGCGGTTGTTCGGCTGGGTTCGTCACGCTGTGGCGCGACACGCCCGCCCCCCGCCCGTTCCTGGTCTATTGGACCGGCCATATGAGCGACCAGCCGACCGCCGCCATGCTGGCCGACACGGATTTTCGCGCCCTGTGGGACGGCTTCGTCTTCGTCAGCCGCTTCCAGGCCGACGCCTACGCCGCCACCTTCGGCGTTCCGGCGGACCGCTCCACCATCCTGCCCTACGCCATCGCCCCAGCCTTCGAGGCGTCGGCCCGCGCCGGGGCGCCGCCGCTCAGCGCCCGTTTCGCCGCGCCGATTCTGGCCTACACCAGCACGCCCTTCCGGGGGCTGGACGTGCTTCTGGGGGCCTTTCCCCGCATCCGCGAGAGCGTTCCCGACGTCCGTCTGCGAATTTACTCCAGCATGGCGCTGTATCAGGTGCCGGATGACCAAGACCCCTTTGGCGTCTTCTACGCGCAGGCCCGCCGGACGGAGGGGGTGGAGTATGTCGGCCCCCTGCCGCAACCCCGGCTGGCCGAGGCCATGCGCGAGGTGTGCGCGTTGGCCTACCCCAACACGTTCGAAGAAACCTTCTGCATCGCCGCTTACGAGGCGTTGAGCGCCGGGTGCTTCGTCGCCAGCAGCGATCTGGGGGCCTTGCCGGAAACGCTGGGCGGCTTCGGCATCCTGATGAAACCCGACGCCGACAAGCGGATCCACGCCGAACATTTCGCCCAGATGATGGTCTGGCTGCTCACCAACGGGCGCGACAACCCGGAGTCTTTCGACGCCCACCAGCGCCGACAGATCGACCATGTGCTGACCAACGGCGTCTGGTCGATCCGCGCCCAACAATGGCTCGACTGGCTGGCGCAGGCGATGCCGCAACCCTGAATCCCGGTCAGCCGCCGATCAGGCCAAGCTGCGGGCTGGAGGGTTCGGCGAAGGCGCGCACCGGCATCCGTCCGGCCTGATGGGCGGCGCGCCCCGCCGCCACCGCGTCGCGCATCGCCGCCGCCATCCGCGCCGGGTCGCGGGCCTTCGACACCGCCGTGTTCAGCAGCACCGCCGAACAGCCAAGCTCCATCGCCAGCGCCGCGTCGGACGCCGTGCCGATTCCGGCGTCGAGCACCACCGGAACCGGGCTGCGGGCGCAAATCGTCTCGATGGCGTGGGGGTTGCGGATGCCCTGGCCCGAGCCGATGTAGGCGCCCAGCGGCATCACCGCCGCCGCCCCCAGATCGGCCAGCTTGCGGCAGGTCACGGGATCGTCGTTGCAATAGGGCAGCACGACGAAGCCGTCATTCACCAACTCCTCGGTCGCCCGCAACAGCTCCTCGACGTCGGGATAAAGCAAATCGCGGTCGCCGATGACCTCCAGCTTGATCCAGGGGGTGTCCAGCGCCTCGCGCGACAATTGCGCGGTCAACACCGCCTCACGCGCGGTCAGGCAGCCCGCCGTGTTGGGCAGCAGACGGATCCGCCCGCCCGACGCCTGGGCCAGCACATCGACCAGACTTTCCGAATAGCCGTCCAGGCTGATGCGGCGGATGGCGACGGTGGCAAGCTCGGTTCCGCTGGCCGCCAGCGCGTCGAGCATCACCCGCTGGTTGGGATAGCCCGCCGTGCCGAGAAACAGGCGCGAGCCGAAGGAGCGCCCGGCGATGGTCAGAGCGTCGTCTTGGGAAAATGCCGTGGTCATGGGATTGGGTCCTCAACCGCCCTGGATCGGGCGGACAATGTCCAGGAAATCGCCGGGGGTCAGCGCGGTGTCGGGCCAGCGGCGGCGCGGCACGACGGCGCCGTTCAGGGCGACGGCGACGCCGCGCGTGACCTCGGTCACGCCGCGCCCGGCCAGCAGATCGGCCAGGGTGGCGACGGCCAGCGGCTCGTCCCGCCCGTTGACGCGAATGCTTGCGGGGTTGGTCATGCGACGACTCCCTTGGCCGCGAAACGGCCGGCGGCGAAGGGACGGATCAACGGATCGGTGTCGCCGGTCAGGACCAGCCGGGCGATGCTGTCGGCGGTGACAGGGGTCAGCAGGATGCCGTTGCGGTGGTGGCCGGTGGCGTGGATCAAACCCTCCACCGCCGTTTCCCCCAGCAAGGGCGCGTCGTCGCGGCTGCCCGGACGGAAGCCGACCCAGCTTTCCTCAATGGGCAACTCGGCGATGCCGGGCAACGCCCGCCACGCCCCATCCAGAAGGGCGAGTTGCCCGCCCGCCGTCAGCCGGTCGTCGAAGCCGCGCTCCTCCGTCGTCGCGCCGATCAGCAGGCGGCCGTCCAGGCGCGGAATCAGATAGGTGCCGGGCGTCCACACCACATGACGCAGCAGGGGGGCCGCCGGGTCCATGCGCAGGCAGATCATCTGCCCCTTGATCGGGCGCACCGGCGGTTTCGCCGAGGGCGGCAGACCGGCCACCCCGCCCGACCACGCCCCCGCCGCCAACACCACGCGATCCGCCGAGACGCGGACGTCGCCGACCTGCACGCCCATCGCCCGACCGCCATCGACCAGCAGAGTCGGCGCGGCGCAGCGCTCATGCACCCGCGCGCCAGCCCCCCGCGCCGCGCGCAGCAGCGCCAACGCCAGCTTGCGGTTGTCCACCTGATGGTCTTCGGCGCAAAAGAGCGCGCCGACCACGCCGGGTTGCAGATAGGGTTCGCGGCGGCGAACCTCCGCCCCGTTCAGCCATTCGACCGGCAGGCCAAGGTCGCGTTGAAAGGCGTGGAGAAAACGCAGCTTGGCCGCGTCGTCGGCGGTCAGCGCGATGACCATCGTGCCTTCCGTCCGCCGATCCACCGACAGGCCGCTCGCCGCCTCCAACTCTTGCGCGAAGGCGGGCCACAGGGCTTGCGAGGCGCGGGTCAGCGGCAGCAGGCTTTCTTCGCCGGGTTCGCTTTCAACGCAGGCCGCCAGCATCCCGCCCGCCGCGTGGGTGGCGCCGCGCCCGGCCTCCCCCGGATCAAAGACATCGACCGAACAGCCTGCGGCGGCCAGCCGCCAGGCGATCGACAAACCAACGCAGCCCGCCCCCAAAATGGCGACGGACGGCAAACGGATCCCACGCGCATGAACCATGCAACGGCTCCCTTCGCTGGCATTACCCAGACAGGTTCGATGGGTCTGATCTCAGCCGCGCGACGGTCGCGCGGCACCCCAAGCCAATGACGCGATAGTTCCGGCCCACCGCACGTTTTGCAAGAAAAAACTCACAGGACCGATCAAACCGCTTCACCGCCCGGAAACAGTGACGTGCGCCGTCCGACGGACGGCGACGCATCGGGCGATGCGCTCGTTTCGTGGTTTCCCGCGCTTGCGCCGGACGGAAGCTTCATGCTCCCATGCGGTCGGTCGTCGTTCCAATGAATGTCAGGAAACCCGCATGGAGTACGCCTTCACCGCCGTGAACGGGCAGGACGGCATTTTGCTGTCGGGGCGCTGCACCTATGAAGACGCCGCGCGTTTCAACGCCCTGCTGACGGAGTGGGATTTCACCGCCGCCGCCACCGTGCCGTTGGATTTGCGCTTCGTCACCTTCATCGATTCGGCGGCCATCGGCATGCTGTTCATTCTGGCCAACCGCTGCCGCGAAGCCAACGGCCACATCATCGCCAGCGGCGCCCCGCCCCACATCGTCAAGGCGCTGCGCCGCGCCGCCCTGGACCCATACATCGAATTTCGGTGAGCGGTGGAGATCGACGACGACTCGTCGTGCTCGAGGTCCTTGACCGTCGAGGGAACCGCGAAACGGTGTTCGGTGCAATCGACGAGTACGCGATCACACTGCTTTGATGGCTTTTGAGGGTGAGGGAGGTTTTTCGAGGGAGAAGGGGCCGACCGGCTGAGCCGGTCGTTGTCGCCCTATCGCATCCTGCTTACTGGTGCCTGTCACAGTCTCCGTCGCCGGAGAGAGTGGTGCGGTCGAGAAGACTCGAACTTCCACGGGTTGCCCCACAGCGACCTCAACGCTGCGCGTCTACCAATTCCGCCACGACCGCACGAGGCTGGTAGACCCGAGGTACGCTTGCGCGCCTCATCGGGTGGAGCGGGTAGATATCAGCTTCCCGAAGCGCGATCAAGCGTTACAATCACTCTTCCCGAAGAAAATCGACAGAGAGCTGTTTTTTCCCGATGACCACCCCGCCCGCCTCCGGCCCCGCCGCCGCCAGCCAGCCAGCCTCCGCCCGTTCCGACGCGGCTGCCCGCCCGTCGGCCACCCGTCCGCCAATCGAATGGCGCATCTCCGACGAGCCGGTCCCCTACCCCGAGGCGATGGCCGCGATGGAGGAGCGGGTCGAGGCGATCCGCGCCGGAACCGCGCCGGAAATGGTCTGGCTGCTGGAACACCCGCCGCTCTACACCGCCGGAACCAGCGCGCGGGACGAAGACCTGCTCGACGCCGACCGTTTCCCGGTCTACCGCAGCGGGCGCGGCGGCCAATTCACCTATCACGGGCCGGGCCAGCGCGTGGCCTATGTGATGCTCGACCTCAAGGCGCGCGGCGGCGACATCCGCGCCTACGTCCGCGATCTGGAGGAATGGATCATCCAGACGCTGGCCTCCTTCACCATCAAGGGCGAGCGGCGGGAGGGGCGCGTCGGCATCTGGGTGGACAAGGCCCCCTATGGCGGCGTCCGGGGGCAGGAGGACAAAATCGCCGCCATCGGCGTGCGGGTGCGCCGCTGGGTCAGCTTCCACGGCATCGCCATCAATGTGGAGCCGGATCTCAGCCATTTCGGCGGCATCGTTCCCTGCGGCATCAACGAACACGGCGTGACGTCGATGGTGGCGCTGGGCCATCCGGTGACGCTGGACGACGTCGATTCGGCGCTGATCGCGGCGTGGCCCACCGTCTTCGGCGGGCCGATGCGTGGGGAGGAGGAGGAGGCGGCGGTCACTGCTTCTTGAAGCTGCCGCCCGTCTTCGGGGGCTGGGCGTTGTTCAAGACGCGGGCGTCCTCGTTGGTGATCGATTGAATTGTGCAGGCGGTCGAATCACCCTCACGGAACAGGTAAATCAGCATGCGGTCCGCCTTCTTCTGCGGATCGTAAAGGTTCAGCCCGTGGCCAAAGGCGACGCTCAACACCTCCCCCTTGAAATAGGCGCGGAAGCGCATCGGGGTGATCTCGCGGAAGCGGCGGGCGGCGCAATCCCTGCTCAGATCCTTCTCGAACTTGCCCGCCTTGCGCCAGTCCTGGTTGGACCGGATCGTCACCCATTGCGGCGGCATCGGGTACTGCATCACTGGCGGGGCTATCGGCAAATCCCGCCCCGGCGGCACCGGCGACATGTGCCCCGGCTCGGTGCGGTCCATCATCCCGGCCAGCGCGGGAACGGGCAGAGCGAGAAGAAGCGCAAGCGCCGCCGCCGCCAGATCCCCTCTCCCCCCCGGGGAGAGGGTTAGGGTGAGGGGGTTCCGCTTGCCGAACCATCCTCGCCACGCCTCACCCTCACCCCGCCCCTCTCCCCGGGGGGGAGAGGGAGAAAGAGGAGAAACGCCGTTAAATACGCACATCGAACCCCTGCTTCTGAATCTCTTTGCCCATGACCGCCGCCGCCTTGGTTCCCTTTTCGCCAAAGGCGGCGGTCAACACGCCTTTCAGGTCCAGCGACAGACGCAGCGGCTCGCCATCCTCGGGCGCGTTTTGAGGAGTCAAAGTGGCGCCACCTTGCAAGCCATTGGGGGCGCTGGTCATGCTCTTTTGCAGGGCGCCCATGATCTTGTCCAACTCGTCTTTGCTGAAACCGTCGGCCTTGATCGTCAGCCCTTCCGACTGGGCGTTCAGCGCCGTGGTCGAGCGTTCCGCCCCAGAGATCGCCGTCTTGCCGTCGGTCACGGCATAGGCGCTGTCGGACGTCCGCGCCATCGACAGCTTGGTGCGGTCGAAGCTGATCGACAGCGTCTTGCCGCCCTGCTCCAACGTCAAATCAATGTTGGCGGCCTCGACCGACACGCCCGTCATCGTGTGCTGTTCGGCGTTCGACACCGCGACCGGCTGCGCCGCGCCCGAGGGCTGGTCCATGCCGTTGAAGGCGGCCTTGCGCTCCTTGTCGTCGAATTTTCCGGTGAAGTCCTTCACCGCCTCGTCGATTTTGTCGTCGTCCATGCCGAAGGCCTTGAGCATGCGGCCCAAATCCTCGCCCATGGTCTGCATGACCTGATCGAGCTGGTCGGCAAAGGCGTCGTTGTACTCCTTCAGGCCGTCCAACTGGCTGAGCGCGTCATCCGCCTGGGCGACCCCGGCCTGGGCGTTGGCCCCGGCCCCATCGGCCAACCCACGCAACGGCTTGGTCAAATCCTCCAGGCTGGCGCTGAGCAGGAAAGCCGGGTCGGAGGGATCCTTCGGCGGGGCGGCTGGCGCCTTCTTCGCGTCGGCGTCCCCGGTCTTGCCGTTGGCCTTGTCGCGCGCCTCCGCCGCCTTGGTGAAGACGTTGGACAGCATGGACTTCAAATTGCCGATGTCCGACCCGATCACGACCGCCTCCCACCTTGACGCGTTGCCCAGCTTGATCGTGCGACCAGCACGGTTAGCGGAGTCCTAATGCCCACGTCACGCCGTCGCCCGCTGCTCGAATCCGCCCGGCCCCGGATCGTCCGCCGCCGAGACCGTCACCCCGCTGACCCGCGCCGAGGATGGGCCGTCCTGGCAGGCCGCCAGCATGCGGTCCACCGCGCCCTCCGGCCCAGCGAACAGCGCCTCGACCGAGCCGTCGGCCCGGTTGCGCACCCAGCCCGACAGGCCGAGCGCGCGGGCCGTTTCCACCGTCCAACCACGATACCACACGCCTTGCACCCGCCCATTGATCCGGGCCAGCACCGCCTTGCGCGTTTCGTCCGTCATCGCGTCCGCCATCGTCGTCCCTGCCGCTCCGCCGTTACGCGGAAGCGTCTACCCGCTTGCGCTCCTCCTCGTCCAGCAGGGCTTTGCGCGACAGTTTGCCGATCATGGTTTTCGGCAGCTCGTCGCGGAACTCCACCTGTTTGGGCATTTCAATCGGCGACAGCTTGTCCTTCAGGAAGTCGATCAACGCGTCCGCCGTCAGGCTCTGGCCGTCATCGACGCGGACATAGGCCTTCACCGTCTGGCCGCGATACTCGTCGGGAATGCCCGCCACCACGCATTCGGCGACGGCGGGGTGCAGATAGATCGCCTCCTCGACGTTGCGCGGATAGACGTTGAAGCCGCTGCACAGGATCATGTCCTTGATGCGGTCGACGATGGTGGTGAAGCCGTCTTCGTCCATTATGCCGACGTCGCCGGTGTGGAGCCGCCCGTCGATCAGGGTCAGCGCCGTTTCATTCGGCTTGTTCCAATAGCCCTTCATCACCTGCGGGCCACGGATGCAGACCTCGCCCTTTTCGCCGATGGGCAGGACGCGGCGCGGCTCGTCCAGGCTGACGATTTCGATCACCGTGCCGGGCAGCGGCAGGCCGATGGATCCCTTCTTGGTCGGGTGCAGCACCGCCGGGTTGACGGTGGCGACCGGCGAGGATTCCGACAGGCCATAGCCCTCGACCAGCGTGCAGCCGGTGGTCCGCTCGAACGCCTCCTTGACCTCCAGCGGCAGCGGCGCGCCGCCCGACATGCAGAAGCGGATCGACGACAGATCATACTCGGCCAACCGCTTGTGATGGTTGATCGCGGTGTAGATGGTCGGCACGGCGGGGAACAGGGTGATCCGCTCCTTGGCCAGCGTCTCCATCACCTGGTCCAACTCGAAACGCGGCAGCAGGACGATTTCCGCGCCGATGTGCAGGCCGAAATTCATCACCGTGGTCATGGCGAAGACGTGGAACAGCGGCAGCACGCCCAGCAGCTTGTCCGCCTCGTCGGGATCGTTCGGGCGGCAGGCCCGCGCCTTGTACCAGACGGCGCACTGCACCGTGTTGGCGTAGAGGTTGGCGTGGGTCAGCATCGCCCCCTTGGGCACGCCGGTGGTGCCGCCGGTGTATTGCAGCACCGCCACATCCTCGCGCGCGTCGATGGCGACCGGGGTCGGACGCCCGTCATTGTCGATCAGCTTGGCGAAGGGCAGATGGCGGTCGTCGTTGGGGATCGCTGCGATCTCCGCCCGCTTGGCGATGGGGAACAGCCAGTTTTTCGGAAAGGGCAGGATGTCGGCCATCTTGCAGATGACCAGACGCTTCAGCCGCGTTTCTGTCAGCATCCGCGCCATCTTGTCGTGCAGCAGCTTCAAATCCAGCGTCACCATCAGGCTGATGTCGCTGTCGTTGATCTGATGGATCAACTCGCGTTCGGCGTAGAGCGGGTTGAAATTCACCACCACGCCCCCGGCCTTCAGAATGCCGAAGAAGCAGATGACGTAATAGGGCGTGTTGGGCAGAAACAGCCCGACCCGCGTTCCCTTGACGACGCCCGCCGCCTGGAAACCGCGCGCCGCCTTGTCCACCAATTGGCCGATGGCGCGGTAGCTGTATTTTTTGCCCAGAAAATTCACACAGGTCTGGTCGGCGTGGCGGACGACCGCGTCGTCGATCAGCGAGGGCAATGGCAGGGCCGGAATCGGCATCGCCCAATCCACCCCCGCCGGGTAGGAGGCCAGCCACGGAAAATCGGTTGCAAGATTGGCCGCGTCGCCCATGCGTGTTCACTCCCATCTGCGTTTTTCGGGGGCCATTCTCAGACGGCCGTTGCGGCAATCCTATACCCTATAGGGCAGGCCTGTCCCGTTTGACTTGCAGATGGTGATGGGAACGCCACGGACAAGGGAAGGAAAAGGTCAGCGCAGGCGCTGCGCCGCCTCCACCGCCATCCATTCGGCCAGCGCCGCGTCCTCGCCATCGGTGAAGACGGCGACCGACAGCGGTTGCGGGCCGGGGAAATGATAGGCCACCGGGGTGATGCCGGGACCGCCGCCGGTGTGTCCCCAAGAACTCCCCACCTGAGGATCCAACTCCACCATCAACCCCAACCCATAGGACGGTTCGACCCAGGGCCGCCCGCCCATCGGCGCGTTGACCGGCAGGCCCGCGCGCATCCGTCGCGACAGCGAATCGGGCAGATAATCGGGGTTGGACAGGCCATGGACAAAGCGGGCGGCGTCCTGGGCCGTCATCGCGGCCACGCCATGGGCCACCCATCCGGGATGGTAGCGTTCGGCGACCGGCGCTTCGCCAAAGACCGAACTCGGACCGAAGAGCAAACCGTCGAGATCCTTCGCCCGCTCCACCACGCTGGCCGAGGTCAGACCCAGCGGCGCGAACACCTCTTGCCGCAAGACCTCGTCAAAGGGTGCGCCGCCCGCCCGCGTCAGAAGACGACGGATCAGCAGATAACCGACGTTGGAATAGGCGAAGGCGCCGATGGGTGGCCCAACAACCCCACAACGGGCCAGAAACTCCGCCTCGCTCCACGGCGCGTGGCCCGCCGCCACCGCCGCGTGATAGTCCCGCCGCCCGCCATAATCGGGCAGCCCGGCGCGATGCTCCAGGATCCGCGCCACCGTCACCGAGTCCGACCGTTCGGCCAGCTCCGGCAACCAAACCTCCGCCGGGCCGTCAAGATCGACCACGCCACGCGCCGCCAAGCGCAACACGGCGGCGGCCATCATGCTTTTGGTCAGGCTGTAAACCAGCCCCCGGACGTCGGGCGACGGTCGGATCGCCGCCTCTCCGCGACGCGCCAAACCGGCGGTCCAACTGCGCGCGCCGGTGTGAATGGACACCACCGCCACGCGGGCTGATCCAACGCCGTTCACCGTTCCCGCTGTGGAGGCCGCATCCTCGTTCAACAGCCCTTGCAGCGTGTCGATCAACACCGCCATCCGGGCTGGATCGTCCAACGCCTTGGCCATCGCCTGTTCCTTTCCCATCATCCGTCGCATCCGTGCCTGTGAGGCTAAGAATGGGGAAATTTCAGCTCAGAAACATTGGGTGGACTCCCATTGGGGGCGCGCGCAAGGGCGACGTTAACCATGCTCCGCGATCCCCGCAGACTGATCGCGTCGTTGTTGCCCGCCATCATGATAAGGGTGGAACCTAATGTTGATTTGGTAAAAATTGAGACCATACTAAAGGATCGTTGTTCTGTTGGCGCAACAAACGAATGGCTCTTCCATAGATTTCGTTGCGCCGCACAAACACACAGAATTCCATGGTGTTCCAGGGGAATGCAAGGAGGCTCATCGTGCTCCGTCTCAACACTCTCTTGGCGCTGCTCAGTGTTTGCTGCACCGCGCTGTTCGGGCTGTCTGGACTGTCGATCCCGACGGCTCAGGCGCAGACCGCCGTCCTGCGCATCGCCACGGACCAGGAAAAAGAAGGCGGCTACCTCGTGGACATCACCCAGGCCGCGTTCCAGCGCGCCGGGTATCAGGTCGAGTTTTCCTTCGTTCCCTGGGCCAGAGCCTTGGATGGCGCGATCAAGGGCCATTACGACGTTCTGATGGCCGCCTATTTCACCTCGGAACGCGCCAAGCTGCTGGCCTACACCGAGCAGATCGGCGCGGTGGAGGTGTATTTTTGGAAACGAACCGACGCCGCCATCCCGTACAACAGCTTGGACGACGTCAAGAATCTGACCATAGGCCTCGTCCGCAACTCGGTGATAAACGACGAATTCAACGCCCGTCTGCCGACCTTCAACGTCGAGTACGCGAACAATGGCGAGATCAATCTCTTGAAGCTTATCGCCGGGAAAATTGATCTGTTCGTCGAAAAACGGGAGTTGGTCGAGGTTCTGTTGAACAAGAAATACCCCGCCGATCAGGGCAAAATTCAGCCGCTGGGCGCGCCACTGATGTCGGGGAAATTCTACAATTGCGTGTCGCGCGTCCGTCCCGATTGGGAAAAAATCCAGATGGACTTCAACGACGGTCTGCGCGCCATCCGCGCCGACGGCACGGAAAAAGCCATCCTGACAAAACACGGTCTGGCGACAAGCTGACGCCAGACCGCGTCATGACACCCTCACAAAATCCCAAGGCCCAAGGAGCGGGAACACCACCCCTTGGACCTTGGCCCGTCGTCAGTCCCGCTTGACCGTGTCGCTGTGCAGCGCCGCCTGCGCCGCCGCCAACCGGGCGATGGGCACGCGGTAGGGCGAGCAGGAGACGTAATCCAACCCGACCGACTCGCAGAAGGTGATCGAGGCCGGATCGCCGCCATGCTCGCCGCAGATGCCCAGCTTGATGTCCGGGCGGGTGGCCCGACCGCGTTCAGCGGCAAGGGCGATCAATTCGCCGACGCCGACGGTGTCGAGCGTCTGGAACGGGTCATGCTCGAAAATGCCCTGGCGCTGGTAATCCGGCAGGAAATTGCCTGCGTCGTCGCGCGACAGGCCGAAGGTGGTCTGCGTCAGATCGTTGGTGCCGAAGGAGAAGAACTCCGCCGCTTCGGCGATGTCGCCAGCGCGGAGCGCGGCGCGCGGCAACTCGATCATCGTGCCGACCAGATACTCAAAGCTCTGGCCCGTCGACGCCATCACCTCCTGGGCGGCGCGGTCGACCACCGCCTTCAGGATGTCGAGTTCCTTCTTGGTCATGACCAGCGGGATCATCACCTCCGGGATCACCGTCGAACCGCTGGCCTTGGAGACCTCGGCGGCGGCGGCGAAGATGGCGCGGGCCTGCATCTCGTAAATCTCCGGGTAGGAGATGCCGAGACGGCAGCCGCGATGACCCAGCATCGGGTTGGCTTCGTGCAGTTGCGTCACGCGATGGCGCACCCGCAGCGGATCCGTGCCGGTGGCCTTGGCGACCTCCGCCATGTCCTCGTCCGTGTTGGGCAGGAACTCGTGCAGCGGCGGGTCGAGCAGGCGGATCGTCACCGGCAGCCCGGCCATGATCGTGAAGAGATCGACGAAATCCTGCTTCTGGAACGGCTCCAGCTTGGCCAGCGCCGTGCGGCGGCCCTCTTCGCTTTCCGCCAGGATCATTTCGCGCACGGCCAGGATGCGGGCCGGGTCGAAGAACATGTGCTCGGTCCGGCACAGGCCGATGCCCTCGGCGCCGAACTTGCGCGCGGTGCGGGCGTCCAGCGGGGTTTCGGCGTTGGTGCGGATCTTCATGCGGCGGATGCTGTCGGCCCAGCCCATCAGCGTGGCGAAATCGCCCGACAATTCCGGCTGGATCGTCGGCACTTCGCCCAGCATCACCTCGCCGGTCGAGCCGTCGATGGTGATGATGTCGCCGTCCTTGATGGTGACGCCGCGCACCGACATCTGCTTGGTCTTGTAGTCGATCCGCAATTCACCGGCGCCCGAGACGCAAGCCCGGCCCATGCCGCGCGCCACGACCGCCGCGTGGCTGGTCATGCCGCCCCGGCTGGTCAGGATGCCGCGCGCCGCGTGCATGCCGTGGATGTCCTCCGGCGAGGTTTCGATGCGGCAGAGGATGACCGAATCGCCCACGGCGGCCATCTGTTCGGCCTCGTCGGCGTTGAACACCACCTTGCCCGAAGCCGCGCCCGGCGAGGCGGGCAGGCCCTTGGCGATCACCTTGCGGTCGGCCTTGGGGTCGAGCGTCGGGTGCAGCAACTGGTCGAGCGAGGCCGGATCGATGCGCTTGACCGCCTCGTTCTTGTCGATGACGCCCTCGTTGGCGAGATCGACGGCGATCTTCAGCGCCGCCGGCGCGGTGCGCTTGCCGTTGCGGGTTTGCAGCATGAACAGCGTGTTCTGCTGGACCGTGAATTCGATGTCCTGCATGTCGCGATAGTGCAGCTCCAGCTTGAGGCGAACCTCGTTGAGCTGGTTGAACACGTCGGGCATCACCTCTTCCATGGACGGAAGGTCGGACTTGTTGGCGATCTTGCCCGCGATGGTCAGATGCTGCGGCGTGCGGATGCCGGCCACCACGTCCTCGCCCTGGGCGTTGACGAGATACTCGCCGTAAAAGGCGTTCTCGCCGGTGGACGGGTTGCGGGTGAAGGCCACGCCGGTGGCGCAATCCTCGCCCATGTTGCCGAACACCATGCACTGCACGTTGACGGCGGTGCCCCAGCTCGCCGGGATGTCGTGCAGGCGGCGATAGGTGATGGCCCGCGCGTTCATCCACGAGCCGAACACCGCGCCGACCGCGCCCCACAATTGTTCCTGGACGTCCTGCGGGAAGGGCGTGCCGAGTTCGCGTTCGACCGCCTTCTTGTAATCCTCGATCACGGCCTGCCAGTCGGCGGCGCTCAGATCGGTGTCGAGGCTGTAGTTCTTGTCGCGCTTGTGACCGTCGAGGATGTCCTCGAAATGATGATGCTCCACGTCCAGAACGACGTTGGAGTACATCTGGATGAAGCGGCGGTAGCTGTCATAGGCGAAACGCCCGTCGCCCGACCGCAGCGCCAGACCGCGCGCCGTGGCGTCGTTGAGGCCGAGGTTGAGGACCGTGTCCATCATGCCCGGCATCGAGGCCCGCGCGCCCGACCGCACCGAGACCAGCAGCGGATTGGCCGGATCGCCGAATTTGGCGTCCATCGCGTTTTCCAACCGGGCGATGGCGTCGGCCACCTGGGTTTTCAGCTCCGGCGGATAGGCGCGACCGTTGGCGTAAAAATAGGTGCACAGTTCGGTCGTGATGGTGAAGCCGGGGGGAACCGGCAGGCCCAGATTGGCCATTTCCGCCAGATTGGCGCCCTTGCCGCCCAGCAGGTTCTTCATCTCCGCACGTCCTTCGGTGGCGCCGCCGCCGAAGCTGTAAACCCACTTGCTCTCACCCTGGCTCGCCATCGCAGAAATCCTCGCTCGCCCAATGGTCATCCGGGACCGGCCTCGCGTGGTCAACGCAATTGACCGGCTGTCCGCTGGCGCCACCTTCTATCGCCCCGGACCGGGGGATACAAGCCGGTCGCGCGCCAAAACCCGCCTTCGGCCATCCCCCATGCGTAGGGGAGGCTTGCGAATCCAACAATTCCGGCGGAAACGCCCCGCTCACGCCGCGTCGGCGGCCTCGGCCAGCCCCAGAAAGGCCGGAAGCTCATGAACAACGACGAAGGTCGGGATTGGTTCCAGGAAGGCCCGCATCCGCCCCTTGTCGAGAAAACGCTCGCGGAAGGCCGACCGCTCGAACAACGGCCCCAGCTTCGGCACGATGCCGCCCGCGATGTAGACGCCGCCGCGCGCGCCCAGCGTCAGCGCCAGATTGCCCGCCACCGTGCCCAGCATGGCGCAGAACATCGCCACCGCCTCGACGCACAGCGAATCGCTGTCGGACAGGGCCGACTCGGTGATCTGGGCCGGGGTCCATTCCACCGCGCCGCCGCCCTCCAGCGCCGTCAGCGCGCTGTGCAGATTGACCAGCCCCGGCCCCGACAGCACCCGTTCCGCCGAAACATGGCCGAAGCGGTCGCGCAGATGGGCCAGCACCGCGCCCTCCCGCTCGTTGGCCGCCGCCATGGTGACATGTCCGCCCTCCCCGGCCAGCGCCGACCAGCGTCCATCCGCGCCGGGAACCAGCCCCGACACCCCCAGCCCGCTGCCCGGCCCCAAAACCGCGACGACGCCGCCCGGTTTGGCCTCGCCGTCCCCGACCAAACGGCGGTCGCCTCGGGCCAGACGCGGCACCGACAGGGCCACAGCGGTGAAGTCGTTGATGACCGCCAGCCCGTCCAGCCCCAACGCGTCGCGCGCGCGACCGATGGAAAATTGCCAGACCAGATTGGTCATGGCGACGTGATCGGACGTGACCGGCCCGGCGACGGCGAAGGCGCCCCGGCGCGGGCGTCCCGGCGTTCCCGCGTCCGCCAACCCGACCGCCGCCAGATAGGCGCGCGCGGCGTCCTCCAGCGACGGATGGTCGGCGCAGCGCAAAATCCGCACGTCGCGGATCTCGCGCCCGTCGATCAGGCCAAAGCGCGCGTTGGTGCCGCCGATGTCGGCGACCAGAATCGGGGGTGATGCGTCGTGGGTCATGGGTCCGGCCTGCGGTCAACAGGGTCTTTGGGAGGAGCGGGGACGACAGAGCCATCCCTTGGCGCGGGCGCCCCTGTGATTCCTTCTGAATCTTAGGTGAATCTGGCACGCCGCGCCGCCCTTGGCGACCGGATTTCTATGCTGCGATGCAGCAATTCTTGCATGGAGTCTGCTTTGTCAGCGGGACGAATCTAATACTTTAGAGCCATGACAAACATGAATAATTTTTTATCCCTTGAAGCCGAAGCCCCTCAGGTTCATATTGTGCAGTGCGGCATCGGTTCCGTCTTCGATGGGGCCGCTGGCGTAACGCACTTCTTGGGCGTTTCCTCCCTAGACTTGAGGCCGCAGGTTCGCCCTGCGGCCTTTTTTCTGGTCGCCGCGACGCGTCAGGGAGTGGAAAACGCCTCAGCCCTGCCTCAACGCGGCTCCAGCCCGTCGCCCGGCAACGCGCCCAACGTGTTGACCAGCTCGCCCATGTGGCGGGCCAGCACGTCCAGGAAGGGCAAGCGGGTCAAGGCGGCCTCATCCATGTACAGCTCGCGGGCGATCTCGATCTGAAGGGCGTGGACGCCCTGGCGCGGGCGTCCGTAATGGCGGGTGGTGTAGCCCCCGGCGTAGGGGTTGTTGCGGTTCACCCGATAGCCCAACCCCGACAAAAAGCCGTCGGCGGCGTCGATGATGGCCGGGGCGCAGGCGTTGCCGTAGCAATCGCCCAGCACGATGTCGGGCCGGTTGCGCCCGCGATCCCCGCCCGGCGCCGAAGCTGGCGACGGCATGGAATGGCAATCGATCAACAGCGCGTGGCCGAAGGCGGCGCGGGTGTCGTCCACCAGACGGCGCAACGCCGTGTGGTAGGGCGTGTAGCAGGCGTTGATGCGCGCCTGCGCCTCGGCGAAGCGCAGGCGGCGCTTGTAGATGTCCTCGCCGTTGGCGACCACGCGGGCGATGGTGCCAAGCCCGGCGGCGACGCGCGGCGAGCGGGTGTTGACGTAACCGGGCAGCGGATCGACGAACATGTCCGCGTCGAGTTCATAGGCCTCGCGGTTGGCGTCCAGATAGGCGCGCGGGAACAGGGCGCGGATCAGCGGCGCGCCCAACGCCGGGGCGAAGGCGAAGATCTCGTCGACGAAGCAGTCTTCTGATTTGCGCAGCGCCCGCGCGTCAAGCCGGGCGGCGGCCAGAAAATCCGCCGGATACTGGTTGCCGCTGTGCGGCGAGGCCAGCACAAGCGGGCGGGTCTGGCGCGCCGGGGCCAGAATGTCAAAGGCCGGAACCCGTCCGGCGTCGGCGTCGCTGTGCGCATCCATGATGGGTTCTGATGTACTGGAGGCGGCGCGCCCTGTCACGAACCGGCGCCCGCCCCAGCGCGCCTTCGCCGAAAAAAACGCGCCGCCCGCCAAGAAGCGAAACAAAAGGCTTGCCAGCCCGCGCGGATGCGGCTAAAAACCCGCCCACGCCGAACGGAGCGCCGCCAGCCAGCGACGCGACGAACGACGACAAGGATGGGCGCGTAGCTCAGCGGGAGAGCACTACGTTGACATCGTAGGGGTCACTGGTTCAATCCCAGTCGTGCCCACCATCCACGAGGCCCCAAGGCGAACCCTTGGGGCCTCGACCATTTTCGGAGCCTTCTTTTTCGCTTTTGCGTCCACTGCCGACGGTCTTGCGTTTTTCTTGCGGTTTCCGCGTCAACAGCGCTTGCGTCGTTCGGTTGGTTTGCGTATAAGGCGCGCTCCCTTGCGCGGGTGTAGCTCAGTTGGTTAGAGCGCCGGCCTGTCACGCCGGAGGCCGCGGGTTCAAGTCCCGTCACTCGCGCCACTATGGTCTTGTAGCTCAGCGGGAGAGCACTACGTTGACATCGTAGGGGTCACAGGTTCAATCCCTGTCGGGACCACCATTCACGAGGCTCCAAGGCACCCCCTTGGAGCCTCGACCCATTTCAGGCCGAATTTTTTAAGACGCGGCGAGCGCCGCCAGCTTGCGATCCGCATTGAGGCGGAACAACTCCACACGCTCGCTCAAAGCGGTTGGGTCGCCAAGCTCCACCAGATCAATGCGTTCGCCGTAAATGCGAACGCCGCCGCCATCGTCACAATACGCCTCGCTGGTGGGCGTCCACGTCTCGATCTCTGACAGAACACCAGGCCAATCGACCGGGCCACGTCGATTGCGAGCATTTTCCACAATCCAGAGATCTATTTCGCTGCGACACTCTTCCGGCAAGGGAAAGTGATCGGGATTCGGCTCTTCCTCGTAACCAAGACGCTCGCCCTCGTCCCTCAAAGCCGTGTCGGAAATGATGTCAATGCAGACATGCCGCGCCCCAATTTTCTTGGGATCGGAGCCGTCCATTCCCTCGAAGCCGATCTGACTGAACGGCAAGGCGCACCACATCCAGGAATCAGCAATTTTTTGGCCAGGCCCCGCGAACTCAAAATGCACGCGGTCAGGCGCGAATCCCAACTGTTCGCGAATCATGGCGACGATGTTCAAAACACGCTTCTGATAGCCCCACAACAGGCGGTAGGCGCGACGAACGTCGGCTAAAGCGTCGGGCAAGCTTTGGGTCATTTTTGGCTCTTCCACTGGAAAATCACGGCATCGGCGCCGGTGCCGCCTTGTGTGTCGGGAGGGAGGGAGTCACGACCAGAGGGGAAAGGCGTTCTCCGAGCCTCGGGAGGGGCGCAGAGCAGCCCAAGGGGCGCCCAGCAATTCCACCAGCCAGACCGGGGGCGACATTGGCACACCATGAGCGCCCAGCCCGTCGCGCACATCAGCCAACAGGCGGCGATGCTCTGGTCGCTCGCCGCCCAACACACGGTTCATCAGATCGTACAGGCCCCGCCAGGACCCATAGCCCAAATGGAAATCATTGGAGCAATCCGTCTTCGCGATGCGGCGCAGGCAGTCCAAGGTTTGCCTCCGCAGGTCGGCGACAGCGAAGGGCCGGTCGCGCAAACCAGACACCGCCAGAATCCAAACCCGAGCGCTCCGCTGCGTGGCCGCCCACCATTCGCAGGCGATCTGCTTCGGATCCTGGCTAACGCTCCGGTCAAACCGCTTGGCCTCGATCACCAGCACCCCACTGTCGAAGGTGATGACAACGTCTGGCTCCACCCGCTCCCGTTCGGGACCGAACCAAGGCCATGAGGGCCAAAATTCGATCTTCTCAACGGTTCGAGGCAATGGTTCCATGATCGTCCCGCCCCATAGGGACGGATCGAACAGGATGCGGATCAGCGTTTCGTCGGGCAGATAGGCCAACCGTTCAAAGAGGGTGGCGGTGGCTGTGTCTTCCAACCAGCGCGCTTCGCCGTCATCGTCGGCGGACCATCGCAGCTTGCTGCGCAAATGGGCGTTCAGCATCCCTTGGCCTTATCGAAAATTGCATCTGAATTGCAGGCGTCAGAAGAATAATCTCGACAAGGATTATCGGCGTAGAGAAAACTTTTTATTGGGGAAATTTAATCAACAAATCAACCAAAAGGACGCATCGGGCCTGCCGGAGCGTTTCCCCCCGCAGGCCCGGCAAACGCCGCTCAGAACCCGTCGCGCGCGACCGTGAAGTCGCGGTCGTGGCCCAGCGCTGGGACCATGCGGCGGGCCTCCTCGACGCGGGCCATGTCGAGATCGGCGGTGATGAACCCCACCTCCTCGCCCGCGTCGGCCAGAACCTCGCCCCAGGGCGCGATGATGAGGGAATGGCCGTAGGTTTGCCGCCCCTCGTCGTGCGTGCCGGTTTGCGCCGGGGCGATGACGAAGCAGCCGGTTTCAATGGCGCGCGCGCGCAACAGCGTGTGCCAATGCGCCCGCCCGGTCGGCACGGTGAAGGCGGCGGGGGCGGTGATGATCGACGCCCCGGCCTTGGCCAAGGCGCGGTGCAGGTAAGGAAAGCGCACATCGTAGCAAATGGTCATGCCGACCCCGCCCCACGGCGTGGCGGCGACGACCGCACGTTCGCCGGGTCGGAAGGTCGCCGATTCGCGGTAGCTCTCGCCGTCCTTCAGATCCACGTCGAACATGTGGATCTTGTCGTAATGGCTGACGGCGCGGCCCTGCGGGTCGAACAGATAGCTGCGGTTGGCCACCCGCTGGTCGTCCTGCAAAACCCCCAGCGTGCCCGCCAGAATCCACGCCCCGGTTTCCCGCGCCAGATCGGCGAAGAAGGGAATGCCGGGATGCTCGGCCTCAATCTTCACCCGCGCCATGGTTTTGGCCCGGCCCTGGACGATCCAGCCGACATTCTCCGGCAGGGTGATGAACTCCGCCCCGGCGTCGCGCGCCCGGCGGACCAGATCGCCCGCCGCGTCTAGGTTGGGTTGCAGCTCGGTCCCGGCGTTGACCTGGACGCAGGCCGCCTTGACGACGGCGCTCACGCCGCGACTCCCAGCAGGGCGTCGAGCTTGCCCTGACGGTCCAACTCGTGGATGTCGTCGCTGCCGCCATAGGGCGCGCCGTCGATGAAGATCTGCGGCACGGTGGTCCGCCCCTCGGCCCGCTGCACCATCTCGCCCCGGCGGCCCGGATGCTCGTAAAGGTCGATTTCCTGATAGGTCACGCCCTTGCTCTGCAACAGGCGCTTGGCGCGGGAGCAATAGGGGCAGAAGGGGGTGGTGTAGATGACGATCTCGGCCATGCGAGAGGCTCCTGGAAAGTCGGCCCGAACAGTTTGGAACGATTGTAAAAGAACCGCCGAAGCGACGCCAGAAGCGCCGCCGGACGGTCTGCCATGCCCGTCAGCTTTTCACGACGCGGGCCAGAGTCAAGACGTCCACCCGCGCCGCCCCGGCCTTGGTCAGCACCCGCGCGCATTCGGCCAGCGTCGCCCCGGTGGTCAACACGTCGTCGACCAGCGTCACCCGCCGCCCCGTCACCGACAGGCCGCCGCGCAGGCGGAACGCCCCCTTGACGTTGCGGTGACGCTCCGACCGGCCCAAGCCGCCCTGGGTCGGGGTGGCGCGCTGGCGGACCAGCGCGTCGGGGATCGTCGCCACGCCGGTCTGTTTCGCCAAGGCCTGGGTCAGCAGCGCCGCCTGGTTGTAGCGGCGGCGGAACAGCCGCAGCCGGTGCAGCGGCACCGGAACCAGCAGATCGGCGTCCTCCAGCAGCTCCCGCCCGGCGCGCGCCAGCCACGCGGCGTAGGCCCCGGCGGCGTGGATGCGGTCGCCATGCTTGAAGCTCAGCACCAGCGGGCGGCTGCCGTCGTCATAGACCAGAACGGCGCGGGCGCGGGCGAAGGGCGGCGGTTCGGCCAGACAGGCCCCGCACAGGACGCCCGCCTGCGCCTCATACTCAAAGGGCAGGCCGCAGCAGGCGCAAAAGGGCGGCGCGACGAAGGTCAAGCCGGTCCAGCAGGCGGCGCACAAGCCCCCCTGCCGGTCCACCGACGCGCCGCAGGACAGGCAGCGCGGCGGCAACAGCGCGTCGAGCAGCGCGATGGACGCGGCGGCGGCCAGCCGTGTCAGCGCGCGGGCGGCGGTCATGCGGGCGCCGCCCTCACTGCAACATAGCGATGCGCTCGAAAATGATGAGCGTGTAGTCGCGCAGGGCGATGAAGATGGCCGGGCCGGTGACGAACAGGATGGCCAGCGTCGCGAAAATCTTCACATCCTGTTGGATCGAGGATTCGTTGATGTTCGTGACCGATTGGAAAATCGTCAGCCCCGCCGCCAGCGCCGTGGTGATGGCCAGCGTCGGAAAGGTGATCTTGATGATGACGATCAACGCCTCATAGGTCACGGCGATGGCTTCGTTGATGCCCATGCGTCACAGATCCCTTTGCTCGACCGGCGGGACCGACATGATCCCGCCGACAGTTTAGCATGACAAGGCCGCCGCGCCGACGCTTGAGGGCGGTGGCGGCTGCGCTATAGTGCCGGGCATGACGACCTCCGACCGCATGACCGTTTTTGACCGCGCGCTCGTCCGCCGCCGCCGCGACCGCGCCGTCCCGAACTTCTCCGACCATTCCTTTCTGTTCGACGAGGTCGCCGAGCGACTCGCCGACCGGCTGGAGGATGTGTTGCGCCCCTTCCCGCTGGCGCTGGACGTCGGTTGCCACGACGGGGCGATGGGCCGAGTTCTGGCCGGGCGCAAGGGGATCGAGCGTCTGATCGCCTGCGATCTGGCCCCCGGCTTCGCCCGCGCCGCGCGGGGACTGGCCGCCGACGAAGAGTTTTTGCCCTTCGCACCTGACAGCTTCGATCTGGTGGTCAGCAATCTTAGCCTGCATTGGGTCAACGACCTGCCCGGCGCGTTGCTGCAAATGCGCCAGATCCTGAAGCCCGACGGCTTTTTCTGCGGGGCCATGCTGGGCGGCGACACCTTGATCGAGCTGCGCCGCTGTCTTTACGAGGCCGAAATGGCGGTGTCGGGCGGCGTGTCGCCACGCGTGTCGCCCTTCGCCGAGATCAAGGACGCGGGCGGGCTGTTGCAGCGCGCCGGATTCGCCCTGCCGGTGGTGGACAGCGACACGCTGACCGTCACCTATTCCGACGCCTTCGCCCTGATGCGCGAGCTGCGCGGCATGGCCGAAAGCAACGCCGTGCTGGCCCGCCGCAAGGTTCCGGCGACGCGCGGCCTGCTGTTCGACGCCGCCCGCCGCTACGCCGACCTCTACGCCGAACCGGACGGGCGGATCCCCGTCACCTTCCAAATCCTCTATCTGGCCGGATGGTCGCCGCACGACAGCCAGCAGCAGCCGCTGAAGCCGGGCAGCGGTGAAATCCCCCTGGGGCAAGCCCTGAAAAACGGGAACGGATCGTTGTCGCAACGATGATGGGCGGCGTGGCGGACGGATCGGCTCAGGCCACCAGCTTCCACGCCATCCAACCGAGAACCCCCGCGTTGACCAGCATGATCGCCGGGGCGACGCGGGCGACCGCCGACCGCCAGGTCCGTCCGGCGAGATGCCCGGCCAGCCCAACCGCCAGCAGGCTGGGAATCGTTCCGATGGTGAAACAGATCATGCCGAGAGCGCCGCTCAACCCGCTCCCGCTGGCCGCCGCCACCGCGACCGCCCCGTAAAGCAGCCCGCAGGGGATGAAGCCCAGCGCCACGCCCAGCCCATAACCGCGCCAACCGACCGGGTTGCCGAACAGCGGGCGGGCCAAACCGGACACCCGGTCGCTCCACCACCGAGCGCCGCCGCCGCCCAAGCGCGGCAGAAACGCCACGGCGCTTTTCGTTGCGTATCCGAAAAAAAACAGCGCAGCAAAGGCCAAAAGCGCCACCGACAGCCAGCGCAGCCCCGGCAGCGCCCCGACATGCCCGGCGACCGTAGCCGCCACCGCGCCGATCAGCGCGTACGTCGTTCCGCGTCCGAGATGATAGGGCAGAACCGCCGCGCCGCTCAGGCGGTGAAACTCCGACATCCGCGACAGCGGCACCTGCTCCAGCCGGGCGGAGACCTGGGCCAGCACGAAGGGGCCGCACATGCCCGCGCAATGGCTGACGCCGCCGACCAGCCCGGCCGTCAGCAGGGCGAGAAACAGCCCGCCGTCGCGGTCGATGACCAGCGCGCACTGATTCAGACCATCATGCAGCAGTGACAGGGCGTCCAAAACGCAATCTCCAACAGGCGGTGAGCAAGGCCGATCATGGCGGGCGGCGGGTACACCCGGCCATGACGTGCGTCAACCGCCTTATGTGCGGGCGGCTTAGGAGCGGGCGGAGTCGTTCCCCGACGACGACGCGGCGGGCGGCGGCGCCAGCCCACGCGGCGCGGGCATGTTGTCGAAAAACCACCAGAGGCCCAGCGCGATCAAGGCCAGCTTGACCAGCAGAAACAGCGCGATGTGGCGGGCGAGCGGGTTGCGGAGCATGGTCGTCCGGGCGAGGGGCGGTTGCGATGGACGAAGGCCGAACTGGCAAAGGGTCCGTATTTTTGGCTAGTATCGCCCTCACCCATCGGTCAAGGCCACCCCAATCGGTTTCGTCCCGGCCCAACGACGCGCCGGGAGCCAGAGAAAGAGGACGTCCACCATGAAGCGGCTGTTGCTTGCCTGCGTCGTCGCCCTGGGGGTGAGCGCCCCGGCGCACGCCCAGATCAGCCTGTTCCAGGACACCAGCCTGATGCAGGCGGTCTCCAAGGGGGATATCGCCGGGCTGAAATCCCAGTTGATGAAGGGCGAAAACGCCAACCAGACCGATCCCTACGGAAAAACGGTGCTGATGACCGCCATCGGCTTGTCCAACCCGACCATGGTGTCTCTGCTGCTCGACGGCGGGGCCAGCGCCAACCGCGCCGACAAGGCGGGCAACACGCCCTTGTTGCTGGCGGTGGAGGCAGGGCATGCGGACATCGTCGACATCCTGCTGAAGAAGGGCGCCAAGGTCGATCAAGACAACCGCGAGGGCGTCACCCCGCTGATGGCCGCCGCGCGCACCGGGCGGGCGGAACTCGTGGATCGTCTGCTGAAGGGCGGGGCCAAGGTTGACCGCGCCGACTTCACCGGGCGCACCGCGCTGAACTGGGCGCAGGATGGCCGCAACGCCCGCGTCACCACGTTGCTGCGTCAAGCCGGCGCCCGCTGAGCGGCGCGGCGATGATCGGCCTTCCCCTTGGCGGTCCCGGCCCGCTGTTGGTCCTGCTGCTGGCGCTGGTGATCGACGCCGTGTTTGGCGACTGGCTGGATCGGGTGCTGCCCGACCCGGCCCGCCTCGCCAACCGCTTCTGCAACGCCGCCGACGCCCGGCTGAACCGGATCGAGCGCGGGCCGACCGACCGTCTGTTGCGCGGCGCCCTGGTGATCCTAACGCTGGTTCTGATCGCCGGGCTGACCGGGCTGCTGGTCGAATGGATCGGCGGCCATGGGCGCGGCTGGCTGGTTGAACTGCTGGTGGTGCTGTGCGGCGTGCGCGGGCGCGCCGCCTGGACGCGGATCCGCGCGGTGCGCCGCGCCCTGGAAAGCGGCGGCGCGGTCGCCGGGCAGGTCGCGATTCAGACTCTGACCCGTCGCCATGTCTATGGGCTGGACGAGCACGGCGTCGCCCGCGCCGCCGTGGAGGCCGCCGCCCGCGCCTTCGCCCGCAAGCTGGTCGCCCCAGTCTTCGCCTACGCCCTGCTTGGCGCGCCGGGTCTGCTGATCTGGACGGCGATGGACGGGGCCGACGCCGCGTTGGGCAGCCCCGGCGTCCGCCACTCGCGGTTCGGCCTGACCGCCGCCACGCTGGACGACGCGCTGAACGCCCTGCCCGCCCGGCTGGCGGCGCTGCTGCTGGCGCTGGGCGCGCCCTTCGTCGGTTCGGCCAAAATCAGCGAGGCTTTTCGCACGATGGCGCGCGACGCCCGCAAACACCCCTCGCTCAACATGGGCTGGCCCATCGCGGCGATGGCCGGGGCGCTGGGCCTCTCGCTGGGCGGCCCGCACCGCGACGGCGGCGTGGTCATCACCGAGGCCTGGATCGGCGACGGCCGCGCCCGCGCCACCCCCGCCGACATTGGCCGGGCGCTGGCGCTCTACGCCGTGGCCGCCCTGCTGCTGGTCGGGCTGGTCGCCCTGCTGATGACGGGGTTGGCGTCGCTCTGAAGGCTGGGAAGCCGATAAGAATCCCGCATCCGGTCATAAGCGACGCGCATGACCCACGATCCGCGCCCAATCAATAATAGGGATCGCTCAAGCCTTCCGCCGCGAAGGCGGCGCGCACGGCGGGACGCTCCAAAACGCGGGCCAAATACGGCCCCAGATTGGTCCGTTCGCGCGCCGGATGGGCCATGAAGCGGGTCCAGCGGCACAGCATGAACAGATAAGGGTCGAGCGCCGAATAGCCGCTCGCCAGCATCCAATCCCGCCCGGCCAGCGCGCGGTCCAGCCCGTCGAACTGACCGCTGAGCCGGGATTCCGCCATCGCCTTGACGCTGGCTTGCGCCGCCGCGCCCTCGGCGAAACGCTCCGGGTAGAAGTACAGCATCATGTCGGCCTGGACGGTGTTCGTCAGATAGATCAACCACTTGTAAAGCTCGGACCGCTCCGGCGCGCCAACCGGCGGGACCAACCCGGCGCCGGGGTGGGCGTCGGCCAGATGCAGGCAGATGGCGGCGGCCTCATACAGAACAAGCTCGCCATCGACCAGCGTCGGCGCCCGGCCATGCGGGTTCAGCGCCAGATAGGTCGGCTGCTTGTGTTCGGCCTTCTCGCGGTCCAACAGGACCAGATCGAAGGGCGCGCCGATCTCCCGCAACAGGATGTGCGGGGCCATGGCGGCGCTGCTGGCGATGGCGTAGAGCGTGGGCATGAAGCCTCTCCCTCGGTGACGGGAACCGCCCAGGCAACCGTCGGGCGGTTTGACCAACGGCATAACGCGCGCCCTCGAAACGGTCCAGCCTCCCCCAAGCGGCGCATGGCACGCTTGACCGTGACGCGGGTTTGTCGGCATGACGAACTGTGCGTATGATCGCCGTCAGCGTTTAACAAATCGAACACCCCCGCGCCGACACGAGGCGCGCCAACAAGGGGGGTTCGCCGGACCGGAGCAGGAAGAACAGCATGAGCGCGATCGGCAATTCGGCGGCGAGCCGCGACAAGGCCTTTGTCCTCCACCCCTACACCAATCTGCACGCCCACGAGACGCAAGGCCCGCTCATCATCGAGCGCGGCGAAGGCGTGCGTGTGTATGACGACGCCGACAACGCCTACATCGAGGGCATGGCCAGCCTGTGGTGCGTCTCGCTGGGGTGGGGGGAAGAGCGGCTGGTCCAGGCGGCGGCCAACCAGATGCGCAAGCTGTCCAGCTACCACATCTTCGGCCACAAATCGCACGAGCCGGGCATTGATCTGGCGGAAAAGCTGATCGGGCTGGCCCCGGTCCCGATGTCCAAGGTGTTCTTCGCCAATTCCGGGTCGGAAGCCAACGACACCGCCGTCAAGTTGATCTGGTACTACAACAACGCCCTGGGCCGCCCGGACAAGAAGAAGATCCTGGCGCGCGTGCGCGGCTATCACGGCGTGACGGTGGCCACCGCCAGCCTGACCGGCCTGCCCAACAACCACCGCGATTTCGATCTGCCGATCGCCCGCATCTCGCACGCCGATTGCCCGCACCATTACCGCAACGCCAAGCCGGGCGAGAGCGAGGAAGAGTTCGCCACCCGTCTGGCCGAACAGCTTGAGGCGCAGATCCTGGCCGAAGGGCCGGACACCGTCGCCGCGATGTTCTGCGAGCCGATCATGGGCGCCGGCGGCGTCGTGGTGCCGCCCGCGACCTATTACGAGAAGATCCAGGCGGTTCTGAAGAAGTACGACGTGCTGCTGGTCGCCGACGAGGTGATTTGCGGCTTTGGCCGCACCGGGAATTTCTGGGGCAGCCAGACCATGGGCATGCAGCCCGACATCCTGACCTGCGCCAAGCAATTGTCGTCGGGCTATCTGCCGATTTCCGCCGTGATGGTGTCGGACGCGATCTATCGCGCCTGCGTGGACGAGAGCAAGAAGATCGGCACCTTCGGCCACGGCTACACCTATTCCGCCCATCCGGTGGCGGCGGCGGTGGCGCTGGAAACCCTGGCGATCTATCAGGAACGCGACATGATCGGCCATGTCCGCGACGTCGCCCCGCTGTTCCAGCGCCGCCTGCGCGATCTGGCCGATCACCCGCTGGTCGGCGAGGCGCGCGGCGTCGGCCTGATCGGCGCCATCGAGCTGGTGGCCGACAAGTCGACCAAGGCGACCTTCGAGCCGGTGGGCCGCGCGGGCGCCGTGGTGAATGGTCTGGCGCAAGAGCATGGGCTGATCGTCCGCGCCATGGGCGATTCCATCGCCCTCTGCCCGCCGCTGGTCATCAGCGAGGAGGACATCAACCAGGTGTTCGACCGCTTGGCCAAGGCGCTGGACGCCGCGATTCCGGTTCTGCGCGGGTAAGGATGGACGTGGTGGGGGAGTTGGGCGACCGCTCCCCCGCTCCACAATCATGACGAACGGCGATTGCGCCGTTCTGTTGCGTCGCGCGACTTCGACTTCTAGCATCGCCCGGATCGCGGGGAACACGCCCCGGCCCGCACCCCGAATGCTTCGAGTCGCCCGATGAGAATCCTTGTCACCATTCCCCATTATCATCGCCCGGATCCCGCCCGCGCCCTCTACGGGTCCTGCACCGATCCGGGGCCGCGCGTCGCCGCGCTCACCGCTTGCTTGTCCTTCCTGCACCAGACTTTCGGCCCATCCAACCGGATGGTGCATTCCGAGCATCCCATGGGCGGGCTAACCGCGAACGCCGCCCTCAGCCACAGCCTGGACGTGATGGTGTGCACGACGCGGGGCGATCATCTGCTGGATCAGATTCCGGCGGGGCTGTTCCAGCATGCCCCAACAGCTGCCGAACCCATGCTGCTTGGGTTCGAATGCCACAGCCTGCTGCGAGACCACATCGGTCGTTACGACTGGTATGTCTTCATGGAAGACGACAACGTCATCGCCGACGCTCTGCTGTTCGACAAGCTCGCCTGGTTCCTCACGCTGGCCGGTCAGGACGCCACGCTGCTTCCCAACCGATACGAACGGCACCCCTCACGACCGGGGTTCAAGCTGTACGTCGATGGTCAGACGCAACGGCCCGAGGTGGCCGCACAGTTCCAAAACCGCAGCGACCGGCCCGAGGTGACAGGCGAAGCGTTCGGTCGGGAATGGGTCTTCAAACGGGTGGACAACCCTCATTCCGGCGCGTTTTTCCTCAACGCGGCGCAAATGGAGACGTTCGCCGCCGCGCCGCATTTTCTCGACCGGGCGACCGGATTCTGGTCCGCGCTCGATTCCGCCGCGACACTTGGCCTGATGCGGAGCTTCCGCCTGTACAAGCCCGGCCTGCGCAACGCTGGTTTCCTGGAAATGCTGCACGCCCACAATCGAGAACTTGGGACGAAAAAATCCGCTAGACCGTCAGCCTGACCGCAACGCCTTGCCAACCAACCCCGCAATCGCCCTGCCACGCGCGCGGCAGCCCCGCCGCAACCGCAAGGGACAGGGCCGCGCGCCTCATGCGAAGGTGCAATCCGGGTTGGCTTGATTCGCATCAATGCCGGATGGCGCTTTGGCGCCAAAGATGCGATCTTCCCGTTGCGTGGGTTGGATGGATTCTTTCGCTCCGCCCGTCCCGCGCGACAGACCCGGTGTGGATGACCGCGAACGGAAGCGCGCGATGGATTACGAGAGCTTTTTCCGCAGCCAGATCGCCACCCTCAAGCAGGATGGCCGTTATCGCTTTTTCGCCGATCTGGCGCGGCACGCCGGGAATTTCCCGACGGCGACCTTCCGCGATTCCCAGGACCGCGAACGGCAAGTCACCGTCTGGTGCTCCAACGATTATCTGGGCATGGGCCAGCACCCCGCCGTGCTCAAGGCGATGCACGACGCGCTGGACGAGGTTGGGGCGGGCGCGGGCGGCACGCGCAACATCTCCGGCACCAACCGTTATCACGTTCTGCTGGAACGCGAGCTGGCCGACCTGCACGGCAAGGACGCCGCCCTGCTCTTCACCTCGGGCTATGTGTCGAACGACGCGACGCTGACCACGCTGGGCAAGGTTTTGCCGAACTGCGTGATCCTGTCGGACGCGCTGAACCACAACTCGATGATAACCGGCATCCGCAATTCCGGCGCGGAAAAGCACGTTTTCCGCCACAACGACCCCAAGCATCTGGACGAGCTGCTGTCCGGCCTCGCGCCCGACCGGCCCAAGCTGGTGGCGTTTGAAAGCGTCTATTCGATGGACGGCGACATCGCCCCCATCCACGATCTGTGCGACGTCGCCGACAAGCACGGGGCGATGACCTATCTGGACGAGGTCCACGCGGTCGGCATGTACGGCCCGCGCGGCGGCGGCGTGGCCGAACGCGACGGCGCGATGGATCGGATCACCATCATCGAAGCGACCCTGGGCAAGGCCTTTGGCGTCCAGGGCGGCTACATCGCCGGGTCGGCGGCGCTGATCGACTGCGTGCGCAGCTTCGCCGCCGGGTTCATCTTCTCCACCTCGATGGCTCCGGTCATCGCGGCGGGGGCGCTGGCCAGCATCCGCCATCTGAAGAACAGCCAGACCGAACGCATCCAGCACCAGGAGCGCGCGGCCAAGCTGAAGCGCCTGTTCGCCGACGCCGGTCTGCCGGTGATGCCCTCGGTCAGCCACATCGTCCCGGTGATGGTCGGCGACGCCCACCGTTGCAAGCAGGCCTCGGACGAGTTGATGGAGCGGCACGGCATCTATGTGCAGCCGATCAACTACCCGACCGTGCCGCGCGGGGCCGAACGCCTGCGCTTCACCCCGACGCCGCTGCACAGCGACGCCGAGATGGACCGGCTGGTCGCCGCGCTGCTGGACGTTTGGGGCCGCCTGGATCTGCGTCTGGCCGCCTGACGCGCGGATCGGAATCGCGAACCCGTTTGCGGATCGGACCTTTTGTCCTCTGGACAGCGGGCCGACGGGCGCCTATGTTGAGGAACAGATTGCGAGCCGCTCGCAATCTGTTCTTTTCGTTTTCGCCAACCGCGTCGTTCGTCCGACGATCAAGCGCAGGGGTTCGCCATGTACCGTGACAACTCGCTGATGCCGAAAGAGGCGGTGCGCCTCGTCGTCCTGGGCACCTTGATGCAGGATGGGCCGCTGCGCTACGCCGCGCTTGCCGGATCGGTGCGCCATTTCCTCGACCGCATCGTCGGCCCGTCGCTCGACCTGATGGGCACCTCGCTGGAGATGCTGCGCTATGAAGGGTTGATCGAGGCGCTGGACGGCAGCGGGATGGAAGACAATGCCCTGCTCGGCCCGACCGAGGCCGGACGGGTGGAGTTCGAGACGCTGGTCCGCGCCAACGTCCGCGCCCCGTCGGCGGACGGCATCAACAAGCTCATCATCGCGCTGAAGCTGCGCTTTCTGCATCTGCTCGATCCCGATTCGCAGAAGGAGCAGATCGACAACCTCGTTTCGCTGTGCGAGACGGAGTTGGCGCGTTTGGGCGATTTGCGGCGGGTCAACAGCGCCGATTCCGGCCATTTCGCCGCGTGGCTCGACCGCGACATCGCCCAGGCGGAAGACCGGCTGTCCTGGTTCCAGGATTTGCTGAACCGCCTGTAAGCGTTTCGCAACGATTGCTTGCCCAATCGGATTGGCGCGACCTTTTTGCCAAAGGTCGCGCCATCGTTTGTTTCGCCCCCGGATTTTGGTGTAGCGTAGCGCCCACGTGTTTCTGACCGTCCTCAAACAGCCGGAATGTCTCTCCATGGCCTCGATCCTGTCGACCGATGATCTTGAAGACCGCTTGCGCATGGAGTTTGTGGACGACGCGCGCGATCGTCTGGAGGTGATGAACGCCGCCCTGACGGGCCGCGCCAAGGGGACGCGCAGCGACGCGGAGACCATCGGCGTTCTGCGCTTGGAAGCCCACAATTTCAAGGGCATGGGCACCAGCTTCGGCTATCCCACCGTCAGCCTCGTCGCCCACCGCCTGGAGGATTACCTCAGCGGCCTGAAGCAGTTGGAGGGTCGGCAACTGTCCGACGCGCAGCTCTTCATCGACCGCATCGCGGAGCTGGTGGACCGCGCCGAACAGCCGCTGTTGGCCGAAACCAACCGCATCATCCGCGCCCTGCCCGTCCGTTACGAATTCCAGGTGACGGACGTCGAGGTCCGCAACGTCGAAATCATGCTGGTGACGCCGTCCAAGGTCGTCGCCAAAAAGCTGGGCGCGGAACTGGCCGCCTGCGGCTTCCGCACCATGACCGTGACCGACCCCATCGAATCGATCAGCTTGGCGGTGCGCGTGCCGCCCGACATGGTCATCGCCTCGATGGTGATGGACGGGCTGTCGGGCTTGGACCTCATTCGCGGCCTGCGCGCCATGAGCGTGACGCACAGCGTGCCGATGGCGCTGCTGACCTCGCTGAACCTCGACAACCCGTCTCTGAAGGAAATCCCTCACGGCGTGTCGGTGATCCGGGTGGGCGAGCATTTCGGCGATGATTTCGCCGCCGTCGTCGCCAAATACAATCTGGGCTGAGCGGCTTCAATCCAGCCGCTGCGGCTCTCCGGCCCCGTTGATCGCGCAAATCCGCTGCACGACGGCGGGCTTGGGCGCGGCGATCTCCCCCTGTTCAAAGGCGACGACGCGCAGGCGGTCGCGGGTCAGATCCAGCAACTCCCCCTCGCGCAACAGGAAAGCGGGGGAGGAGGGGCGGCCAAAGCGGGCGTTGCCGATGGCGAAGGTCTCGTAAATCAGAACCCCGCCCGGAGCCAGCGCGTCCAGCAGCGCCGGGAACAGGGGCCGGTGCAGATAGTTGGTCACGACGATCCCGGCGAAAGGCTGGTCGGTTGGCAAGGGCCACGGGCCGCCACCCTCCAGATCGGCCTGGACCAGCGTCACCCCGTCGGTTCCGTCGAGATCGGCCACCCCGCTCAAATCCCGATCCAATCCCACCACCGGGTGACGACGCTGGTGGAACAGCCGCAAATGCCGCCCCGACCCGCAGGCCAGATCCAGGACGCTTCCGCCCGCCGCGACCAACGGAGCGAAGCGCGTGACCCAGGGCGACGCCGGGGACAAGGGCGAAGGGCGCGCGGTGGGATGCGAATCGGTGGTCACGGTGGTCCTGCGGGATTGGGGTGGGGTTTGACGCGGGCGGTCCCGCCGTGCTGAATTAAGACCGATGCCGAGTCGCGCCGCAAGCGCGCGCATGTCCGGCGTTTGGCGCAATGTTTGCTCATCACGGGTCGCTGACCCTCAGAGGTTTGGTGGGGACATGATCCTCTTCGCGTTGAAATGCTCGTCCGATCATCGATTTGAAGGATGGTTCCGCAACGGCGCCGCTTATGACGAGCAAGCGGCGTCCCATCTGATCGCCTGCCCGGTCTGCGGCGACAACGCCGTCGCCAAAGCGCCGATGGCCCCGCGCATCGCCAAGGGGGTGGCCAAGGCGGTTGACCGCGCCCATGAGGCGGCGGAGGCGAAGGACGCCGCGACGGAGACCAAGGACGCCAGCGCAAACACCGCCGCGCCAAAGCCGCCGTCGGTCCCAGCCACCCTCCCAACCCCGGCGGACGTCGTCGCCGCCCTGCCCCCGACGCTCAACGACGCCCAGCGTGAGGCGGTGGCCGAGGTGATGCGCCAATTGTCCGAGGTCCGCCGCACGGTGGAGAAGAATTGCGACTATGTCGGCGACCGATTCGCCGAGGAAGCCCGCCGCATTCATTACGGCGAGGTCGATCCACGCGGCATCTACGGCGAGGCGTCGTCGGAGGACGTCGAGGAGTTGAACGAGGAGGGTGTGACATTTCACCGCATCCCCTGGCTGCCGCGCACGGATTCCTGACCCCACCCCGGTTGATTCCGGCGGAAACCATTGGTGAAACTGACAGTTTGCAAGGCGCCGCGCCAAACGCGGCGCCTTTTTCACGACCACGCCGACGCGCCACGCCATCAGACCGACCCGACCATGGTCGGGGGTGCGCCCAACTATGATCTGTATCAAACAATTGGCTGGATCAAGGGCCTACACCAAAGACGGTACAAGCCCGAGTGTCTCAAAGGACCGTCGAACAACCGCTCGGCACTCGTGAGGGGACGCACTATGAGTAAGAACACACAACGGATTGTGAACAATCCAAAATTCCAGGAGTTGATCGCCAAGCGGTCAGCCTTCGCCTGGACGCTCTCGATCGCCATGCTGGTGATCTATTTCGGCTTCATCCTTCTGGTCGCCTTCGGCAAGGGTTTCCTTGGCACGCCGATTGGCGCCGGCGTCACGACCTGGGGCATTCCCGTCGGCGTCTTCACCATCGTCTCCGCCTTCATCCTGACCGGCATCTACGTCAATCGGGCGAACGGCGAGTTTGACGAGCTGAACCGCCAGATCCTGGAGGAACTGAAGTGATGCGCGCAGTCAATTCCCGCATCGTCGCGGCGCTTGCCGCGACCGGCGCTCTGGTTCCCGCCACCTCCTTCGCCGACGCCATTGGCGGCGCCGTGGCGAAGCAGGCGACGAACTACGAAGCCATCGTGATGTTCCTGGCCTTCGTGGTGTTGACGCTGGGCATCACCTTCTGGGCCGCCCGCCGCACGAAGTCGGCCAAGGATTTCTATGCCGCCGGCGGCGGCATCACCGGCTTTCAGAACGGTCTGGCGATCGCCGGCGACTACATGTCGGCGGCCTCCTTCCTGGGCATCGCCGGTCTGGTCTACGCGTCGGGCTTCGATGGGCTGATCTATTCGGTGGGCTGGCTGGTCGGCTGGCCGATCGTGCTGTTCCTGATCGCGGAACGCCTGCGCAACCTCGGCAAATACACCTTCGCCGACGTCGCGTCCTACCGCTTCCAACAGACGCCAATCCGCACGCTGTCGGCCTGCGGCTCGCTGGCGACCGTCACCTTCTACCTGATCGCCCAGATGGTCGGCGCGGGCAAGCTGATCCAGCTTCTGTTCGGCCTTGATTATCTGGTCGCCGTCATCCTCGTCGGCGTGCTGATGATCGGTTACGTGACCTTCGGCGGCATGCTGGCGACGACCTGGGTGCAGATCATCAAGGCGGTGATGCTGCTGTCGGGCGCTTCCTTCATGGCGTTCATGATCCTGGCCAAGTTCAGCTTCAACCCCGAAGCCATGTTCCAGGCCGCCGTCAACATCCACCCGAAGGGTCTGGCGATCATGTCGCCGGGCGCGCTTGTCACCGATCCGGTATCGGCGATATCGCTTGGCATGGCGTTGATGTTCGGCACCGCCGGTCTGCCGCACATCCTGATGCGCTTCTTCACGGTGTCCGACGCCAAGGAAGCCCGCAAGTCGGTCTTCTACGCCACGGGCTTCATCGGCTACTTCTACATCCTGACCTTCATCATCGGTTTCGGCGCCATCGTGCTGATCCTGGCCCCCGACGCCAACGGCGCCTATCCGTTCCTGACGCAGGCCCCGCTGGCCGGCGCCAAGGCGGTGATCGCCAACGTCATCGGCGGCACCAACATGGCGGCCATCCACACCGCCAACGCGGTGGGCGGCAACCTGTTCTACGGCTTCATCTCCGCCGTCGCCTTCGCCACCATCCTGGCGGTGGTCGCCGGTCTGACGCTGGCCGGCGCCTCGGCGGTCTCCCATGACCTCTACGCCTCGGTCTTCGCCAAGGGCCGCGCCAACGAGCAGGACGAGATCCGCGTGTCCAAGATCACCACGGTGGTCATCGGCATCGTCTCGATCGTCCTGGGCGTCGCGTTTGAAAACCAGAATGTGGCCTTCATGGTCGGCTTGGCCTTCGTCATCGCGGCGTCGGCGAATTTCCCGATCCTGCTGATGTCGATGTTCTGGGGCAAGATGACCACCCGTGGCGCCGTGCTGGGCGGCTCGCTCGGCTTGATCTCGGCGATCACGCTCCTCGTGCTTGGCCCGACTGTGTGGAAGGCTGTGCTGGGCAACCCGGCGGCGATCTTCCCGTACGACAACCCCGGCCTGTTCTCGATCCTGCTGTCCTTCGCGGGCATCTGGTTCTTCTCGATCACCGACAACAGCGAGAGCGCGCAGGCCGAACGCCGCGCCTTCGAAGCCCAATATGTCCGGTCGCAGACCGGCCTGGGCGCGGAGGGGGCCTCGGCTCACTAACACGACCACCGCGCGAGGTTCGCTTCGCACGCCAATTGTCGCACCCGACTTCCCGTGCCCTGCGGGACGGGTGTAACCTGAGAACGCCCCTGGACCTTCCAGGGGCGTCTTTTTTTGTCCTCTGTCCGACGGAGCGGCGCCCGTGTCCGACCTTTCCCGGCCCGATGTGGCCCGGCCCGATCCGGGCGCTTTCGATTGCGACCGCCCGCCCTTTGATCTGTTGACGGCGGACCAGCGCGACGGCCTCACAGCCGCGCTCGACATCGGTCTCTACGCCAAGGACAGCGTCGTTCTGGGCCGCGACGATCCCGCCGACGCGCTGTTCGTCGTGCTGCGCGGGGCGGTGCAGGAGCGCCATGGCGGCGAGATCGCCGCGCTGCACGGGCCGGGCGACCGCTTCGATCTTGCCTCCCTCTATGGCGGCGGGCCGATCCGCAGCTTCATCGCGGCGGACGACACGGTTTGCCATGTCATTCCCCGCCCGGTTCTGGAGGGGCTGGCCCGTGAGAATCCGGCGTTCGGCGCGGCGGTGATCGGCGAATTCGCCCAGCGGATGCGGGCGCTGGCGGCGGAACGCTCCAACCGGGAAATGGCGGCGCTGACCATGGCCCGCATCCGGCAGGCCTATCTGCACCCGCCGCTGTTCGTCGCGGGCGACGCCAGCCTGCGCGACGCCGCCGACATCATGAAGCGCAACCACGCCAGCAGCGTTCTGGTCCGCGACAACGGGCCGGAGGGTGAACGCGTCGGCATCCTGACCGGCACCGACCTGCGCGACCGGGTGGTGTTGGAAGGCCGCCCGGTGGACGCGCCGGTCGGGCCGCTCGCCCGCTATGGGCTGCTGACCATCGACCGCGACGATCTGCTGTTCAACGCGCTGGTGCTGATGACGAAACACGCGGTGCGCCGCGTCGTCGTCACCGAAAACGGCGCGGTGGTCGGGCTGTTGGGGCAAAGCGACCTGCTGGCCGTGCTGTCCAACCATTCCCAGGTGATCGGGCTTCAGGTCGAACACGCCGATTCGCCGGAGGATCTGCGCCAAGCCAGCCTGTCCATCGTCGCGCTGATCCGCACCCTGCACGCCACCGGCGTCAAGGTCGCCTTCATCGCCGACCTCGTCACCGAACTGAACCGCCGCATCTTCCGCAAGCTGTTCGAGCTGCTGGCCCCGCCCGACTTTTTGGAGAATTCCTGCCTGATCGTCATGGGCAGCGAGGGGCGCGGCGAGCAAGTGCTGAAAACCGACCAGGACAACGGCTTGATCCTGCGCGACGGCTATGATTGCCCAGCCCTGCCCGACATCGTCGCCGCCTTCTCGCGCCATCTGGTGTCTTTCGGCTACCCGCCTTGCCCGGGCAACATCATGGTGTCCAACCCCGATTGGACCCGCCCGCTGGCCAAGTACAAAGATTCGATCTTCCACTGGATCCACCACCCGGACGAAGCGGCGGCGATGAATCTCGCCATCTTCTACGACGCCGCCCCCGTCGCCGGGGATTCCAGCCTGCTGGACGAGGCCAAGGGCTATCTGTTGAGCCGGTTGCAAGACAATCAGATGTTCTTCAGCCAATTCGCCCGCCCGACGCTCGCCTTCGACACGCCGTCCGGCCTGTTCGCCGCCCTGTTCGAGCGGCGCCGGGCGGAGCCGGTGGACATCAAGAAGGCGGGCATCTTCCCCATCGTCCACGGAGTCCGCGCGCTGGCCCTGGAAAAGCACATGGTGGAAACCAACACCGTCGCCCGCATCTGGGCGTTGGCCGAGGCGGGGGCGTTGGACCGCAAGCTGGCCGGGGAGTTGGTGGAGGCGCTCACCATCCTGTCCACCATCCGGCTGAAGGCCCGCGTCGATTCGCCCAGCGAGGCCGGGGGCGATCCGAACGCGGAGCTGGCCATCGACAACATGGTCCACCCCGACCGGCTGGGGAAGCTCGACCATGACCAGTTCAAGGATTGTCTGGCTTTGGTGAAGAGTTTCAAGGAAACCATCGCCTATCACTTCCGCCTGAATCATTGAGGGGCCGGCGATGCCGACCGACAGCACCCCGGCCAGCGCCCAGTCCAGCGCCAAGGCCGACGCGACGGCGCGGCTTGAACGCGTCGCCCTTCATTGCGACGCGACATCCTACGACGCGGCCAGCGCCGAACCGCTGCTGCTGGTCGCCCTGCGGGTCCGGGGCAACCGCATTCTGACCGGCGGCGCGCTCGTCCTGCGGCGGGAAGAGCACGGCTTTCCGACCGACGCCGGGGAGCGCCTGCGCCGCTTCATCGGCCCGCGCCCGCTGATCGGTTATTTCCTGGATTTCTCCGCCGCGATGGTCGAACGGCTGACCGGCGGGCCGCTGGCCAACGAGCGGGTCGAGGTGTCCGGCCTCTATTACGACCGCAAGGTCCGAACCCTGTCGAAAAGCGCGGTCGATCTGCGGCTGGACAGCCTGATCCAGGATCTTGACCTGCCGGTGCGCGCCGACGACGCGCGGGGAACCGCGCTGGCCGCCGCCATGGCGTGGCTGCGGCTGACCAACGCCGGATAGGCGGACGCCAAGGCAATCGTTCGTATACATTTGTAAAAGCCAGACACATTTCAGCAAAGATTGTCGGCCATAGTCAGCGCGAAAAGATCGCCTGACGGACATTTCGCAAAACAAACAAAAATAAGCGATGATGACGGGCGGCGATCCTTTGGGATGGCGGGCGGCGGGGCTTGCGCGTGTCTGGGCGTTCCCTCCCAACGCGGCCTCTGAACCAAAAAATCACGATCATGGGAGACAACACGATGCGCTTGAAGACGGCTCTCGCCTGCGGCGTCACCGCCTGCGCCCTGATGGCCGCCGCCGGATCGGCTCCGGCCCTTGCCCAGATTTCCAATGACGCGGTCAAGATCGGCCTGCTCACCGACATGAGCGGCCCCTATTCTGACGTGGCAGGTCCCGGCACGATCATCGCCGCCAAGCTGGCCATTGAGGACATGGGCGGCAAGGTGGCGGGCAAACCCATCGTCCTGCTGACCTCCGACCACCAGAACAAGGCCGACATCGCCGCCAACAAGGCGCGCGAATGGGCCGACACGGAAAAGGTGGACGTCTTCGCCGAGCTGGTGACGACCTCCGTCGCCTTGGCGGTGAACGAGATCGCCAAGACCAACAACAAGATCAGCCTGATTTCCGGCACGGCGTCCTCGCGCATCACCAACCAGGATTGCTTCAAGGGCGGGATCCACTGGACCTACGACACCTACGCCATGGCCATCGGCACGGGCCGCGCCGTGGTGCAGGAGGGCGGCAAAAGCTGGTATTTCCTGACCGCCGACTACGCCTTTGGCCAGAACCTGCAAGATGACGTGTCAAAGGTGGTGAAGGCGGCGGGCGGCACGGTCGTCGGCGCGGTCAAGCACCCCTTCCCGGCGTCGGACTTCTCGTCCTTCCTGTTGCAGGCCCAGGCGTCGAAGGCGAACGTCATCGGTCTGGCCAACGCCGGGGCCGACACCATCAACGCCATCAAGGCGGCCAAGGAGTTCGGCATCGTCGAGGCTGGGCAACGGTTGGCCGGTCTGCTGGTCTTCATCTCCGACATCCATTCGCTGGGGTTGGAGACGGCCAAGGGGCTGAACCTGACCACCGGCTTCTACTGGGATTTCGACGACAAGACCCGCGCCTGGTCCAAGCGCTTCGCCGAGAAATCCGGCGGCAAGATGCCGACCATGGTGCAGGCGGGCGTCTATTCCTCGCTGATGCATTACTTCAAGGCGGTGGAGGCCACCGGCGCCGACGACACCGACAAGGTGCTGGCCCAGATGAAGGCGACCAAGGTCGAGGATTTCTTCGCCCGCAACGGCCGCATCCGCGAGGATGGCCGCATGGTCCACGACATGTATCTGGCCCAGGTCAAAACCCCGGCGGAATCAAAGGCGCCGTGGGATTACTACAAGATCCTGCGCACCATCCCGGCGGAGGAAGCCTTCCTGCCGATCGCCGACAGCCAATGCCCGCTGGTGAAGAAGTAAGGGAACGCGGCGCTTGCCCCCTCCCTAACCCTCCCCCGCTTCGCAAGGGAGGGAACGGTTTCCCCCTCCCCTGCGTCAGCGGGGGAGGGCCGGGGTGGGGGCGACACGTCTCTCCGTCAAAACTCACTCGCCGTCGTCCGCCCCCTCCACCGGCAATGGTTCGCCCCGGATGCGGCGGCGGCGGTCGGCTTTGCGGATGATCTGCTTGCCGTGCTTGTGCAGCGACGGCCCTTCCAGCGGGCCGCCGGGCCGCACCGGGCGTTCGGCGAAACGGCCCATGGAGATCATGCGGTCATACATCACCAGCGCCCCGGCGACCCCGACATTGACGCAGAACGCCATCGGGATCTTCACCACGAAGTCGCAACGGTCAATCAACGGCTGCGACAGGCTGGCGCGTTCCGGCCCCAGCACATAGGCGGCGCGGGTCGGGTGGCGGAAGCTGGGAAGCTCGATGGCGTCGTCGGTCAACTCCACCCCGACCAGGGCGCAATCCTTGGGCAGGGTGAAATCGGCCACCCGGTCATGGACGTAGAGCGGCAGATGCATGGTGGCGCCGGAGGTGTCGACCAGCTTGGTTTCCCGCAAATCCGGCTCGGGATCGATGGTGAAGAAAAAGGACGCGCCGAAGGCGTGGGCGGAACGCATCAGATTGCCGAGGTTGCCGGGCTTGCTGATGCGCTCAACGCCGATGGCGAAATAACCGCGCATGATGACTGTCGTGCCGCTGTGTGAGGAAAAACGGTCGGAGATTGCCTCGCCCGTTCCAGCCACGCAAGGGCTTGCGCTATTTCCGCAGCCCCTCCAGCGCCGCCCGCAATTTGGCGAGAACCGCCGGGTCGGTGTCTTTGTTGCAGGCCAGCGACATCACCGTCTTGTTGAAGGTCAGCACCGGCTTGATGAGATCCGCCGATCCTTGATTTTTCGCCAGATAGGGGCCGAGTTCGGACCCTGAGGCCCAAAAATCAATCCGGCCCGCCGCCAGCTTGGCAATGTTCAACTCGTCGCGCGGGGCGGAATCCACCTTGTAGCCGCCCTTTTCCAGATAGGCGGCGACCGCGTCGCCCGCGTAACCGCCGATCACCTTGCCGCGCGTGTCGTCCAGGCTTTTCAGCGGCGCGGCGTTGTCGGCCTTGGCGAACAGCACCCAATCGTTGCTGACCAGCGGCCCGACCCATTGGAACAGGTCCTTCCGCTCGGGCGTTTCGGTGGTGCTGTAGACGCAGGCGTCCTTCTGGGTCTGCGCCGTCTGATAGGCGCGGTTCCAGGGCAGAACCTCAATCTTGTAAGGAACGCCCGCCTTCTCGAACATGCTTTTGACCAGTTCGGTGGCGATGCCCGTCACCTTGCCGTCCTGGGTCATGTTGAAGGGCGGGTATTCCTCGGTCGTCACCAGAATGTCGGCCATGGCCGCGACCGGAGCCAAGGCGGCCAAACCAGCGAACACGCACGCACGGATCATTGGCTGTTCTCCTGCTTTTCCTGTGGCTGCGCGCGCGGCGTCGCGCCGACCAGGGCCGGAGCGCGCGCGGAAAGCGCAATTCTCTTAAAAAGTAGGGGAATTGTGCCGTTGACGGGGCTCGGCTGTCCATGCGGGCTGTCCCTGATTTTCCCGCGCGCCCCTTGCCTCCTGCGGATCGGGGCGGCACTCTGGCCAGCATGACGCACGATCACAGCCACCATCGCCACGACCACGGCCACGCCGACCTGTCCGGCCCCGCCGAAAGCCCGATCCTGATCGAGGTGACGCGCGGCGGCATGGTCGAATCGGTCCATCGCGGGCGGGCCTGTCTGGTGGACGCCGCCGGTCATGTGCTGGCCCAATGGGGGGACATCGCCGCCCCGATCTACCCGCGTTCGGCCATCGCGGCGATCCAGGCGATTCCGCTGGTGGAAAGCGGGGCGCTGGACGCCTTTGAACTCGGCGATTCGGAACTGGCCTTGGCCTGCGCCAGCCACAGCGGCGAGATCCGCCACACCCGTTTGCTGGAAAGCTGGCTCAAGCGCCTGGACCTGACCGCCGAGGATCTGGCTTGCGGCCCGCAAATCCCGACCGATCCCGACAGCGCCGCCGATTTGATCCGCGACGGCGAGCCGCCGACCGTCCTCCACAACACCGCGTCCGGCAAGCACGCGGGCTTTCTGACCACCGCCCGCCATCTGGGAAAGCCGATCCAGGGCTACGCCCGTTTCGACCACCCGGTTCAACAGCGGGTGTTGGGCGTGCTGGAGCAGATGACCGGCCAGGATCTGTCCCGCGCGCCCTGGGGCGTGGACAATTGCGCTCTGCCCACCATCGGCGTCCCGCTGGGGGCGCTCGCCTACGCCATGGCGCGGCTGGCCGATCCGGTCGATCTTCCCGACGCCCGCGCGGTGGCGGCGGGGCGGATCGCCAAGGCGTGGAAGGCCCACCCCCATCTGATCGGCGGCAAGGACAGCTTCGACACGCGGATGATGCAGGCGTCGGGCGGTCGCGTTCTGGTGAAAAGCGGGGCGGAGGGCGTCGGCTGCGTGGTGCTGCCCAAGGAAGGCGTCGGCATCGCCCTGAAGATCGAGGACGGGTCCGCCCGCGCCCGCGACGTGGCGCTCGCCACGCTGATCCGCTCCGCCGACGCCTTGACCGAGGAGCAATGGACCCGCGCCGCCGATCTGCTGACCGTCCCCCTGCTCAACCGCGTCGGGCGCGAGGTCGGCGTGATCCGAACGGCGGAAGGCTGGTTGTCGGACGGGGAGTGATCGCTCAGGCCGCCGCCGACCGGCGGCCCCGCCACCACGCGGCGACCCGCAGCAGCGCGGCCAATCCCAAGAGCAGCAGCGCCGGGGCGTAAGCGCTGTCCAGCGCCGCGCGTTTGCCGAACGTGACCAGGAAACTGATCCAAAGATAATGGACGCCGACGCGGTGCAGAACGCCCCACCAGCGCCCGCCCAGCGCCGCGACCGCCCAGGGAAAGGACGTTGCCGCCAGCAGCAGGATGAACGCGTAGCCGACGCCGCCCGACACCAGATTGCCGACGTTGGTCAGGCTCCAGAACAGAGCGGGGTCGCGCTGCGCCAAAGCGATCAACAGCAGGCCATGAACCGCATGCGACAGGGCGAAGGACAGCCCGAAAAAGCGCCGGTTCCGCCGCTGCCAGCGGGTCACGCCGCAGGGCGCCAACGCCGCCAGGGACGACGCGGTGTAAGCCAGCAGGAACAGCGCAAAGGAGCTGCGCGCCGTCAGCCGGATCGCTTGACGCAACCCGTCCGTCACCTCGGGCGCCATCCCGACCAGTGACGCCACGGCGAGCAGCAGAAACAAAGCGGTCCCGCCAACCAGCCGCCAGCCAGACCGGCGCCAATCAGACACGCGCGGGGGAGCGGTCACAACCATGATCGCGATTCCTTGTGCGAATAGGGACGAGTCAGACCAACAGGCGACGCACGGCGGCGGCCTGTTCCCGGCTGCGGCTGACCGCGATGGCCAGGGCCAGCACCAGGGCGATTTCCACCGTCAGCGCCGCAGCGGGCCAAAAAACAGCCTCTGCGGCCTCGATCAGACGGGGCAGCGTCAAAGCCGTGTCGGCGGCGACCGACAGCATCAGCGCGCCCAGCGCCAACGCCGACAGCCGCAACCCGGCGAACAGCCGACTCCAGCCGCGCGGGTCGGGCCGCCAGGAACGGCGGGCGTCGCGCGCCAACCGCCAGCCCCACAGCCCCAAGACCAGCGCGGCGATGAAGGCGCCCCGGTCGAGCGCCAGCGAGGCGATGGCCAAGCCGTCGCCCGCCGCCTCCACCGGATCCAGATGCAGCTCCCGCAACCGCATCACGGCGAAGGAGATCGCCGCCGTCAGCGCCGCCAAGCGCCACAGCCGATCCGCGTTGGACTCCAGCGCCAGGAGGGCGAATTTCCCGGCGATCCGCTGCGGCGCGCCGAAGCGGACGATCACCCGCGCCAACGCCGCCTCCGCGCCGCCATCGGTCCCGGCGCCGGACAGTTCCGCCGCCAGCGCGCAATCAAGATGATCCCCAACCTCGTCCACGACGCGCACGGCGAGCGGCGGGTCAAAGCGCAACGCCTCACCCAGCGCGTCGAGATACGCCTCTAGCGCGTCGGCCATGGCGGCCCATCCCCCAACAACGCGCCGGGATCGCCACTCGCCATCATCGTGTCGATGGCCCGGGCGAAGTCGCGCCAAACGTCCCGATGATGGTCCAGCGACGCGCGCCCTTGCGGGGTCAGGGTGTAGACCCGCCGCCGCCGCCCGGTGGGCGCGGTGGTCCAGTCGCTGTTCACCGCCCCGGCCTTTTCCAGCCGGTGCAGCGCGGGATAGACGGTTCCTTCGGGCAGGTTGAAAACGCCGCCACTGCGCCGCCTGATTTCCTCGATAATCGCGTAGCCGTGCGCCGGTTTGCCCGCGAGGGCGGCGAGCACGATGGCGTCGAGGTGTCCTTTGAGCATGTCGCCTTCCATACATAGAATAACTAGGCATAGGATCGCGAGGTGTCAAGCCTGATGGATTCCCCGAACTCCGCAAGCGCGATCAATCCGACCCCGGTTAGGGTCGGCGCATTGGAGACACGCGACGATGACGACGAGCCGCCCCAACGCCCCGTTCCCCGACATCCCTCCCCCCGAGCTTCGCCCGGATCGTCCGGCCAAGGCCGACACGCTGCTGGACTATGGACGGCGGTTGGACCGGGTGGTCCGGCACATCGCCGCCCATCTGGACGATCCGCTCGATCTGGACGCGTTGGCGGCGGTCGCCTGTTTTTCGCCCTATCATTTTCACCGCATCTACCGGGCGATGACCGGGGAAACCGTCACCGACACCCTGCGCCGCCAACGCTTGCACCGGGCGGCAGGGGCGCTGGTCCAGGACACGCGGACGATCGCCGCCATCGCCCGGCAGGCCGGCTATGGCAGCGTCGCCGCCTTCACCCGCGCCTTCGCCCAAAGCTATGGCGTCACCCCCGCCGCCTACCGGCGGTCGGGGCGTCTGTCGCCCTTCGCGTGGCCCCATGACGACAAACCCAACCGAACCCCGGAGGACATCATGCCCACCGTCACCATGCCCACCGTCACCATTGAAACCCTGCCCGCGACCAGCCTGATCGGCTTCGACCATCGCGGCCCTTACATGGAGATCAACGCCGCCTTTTCCCGCGCCTACGCCTGGGCCGCCGGGCGCAATTTGATGACGCCCGCCACGCGCTGCATCGGCGTCTATTTCGACGACCCGTCGGCGGTGGCGCCGGAGGATTTGCGCTCCTTCGCCGGGCTGGCCCTGGAATCGACTCCGGCGCTGGAGGATGGCGCGAAAGGCCTGGATCTGCCGGGCGGGCGTCACGCCGTTCTGGTCCACAAAGGCCCTTACGCCGCGTTGGGCGCGGTCTATCAATGGCTGTATGGCGAGTGGCTGCCCGCCAGCGGCCACACGCCCGCCGACCAGCCCTGTTTTGAGGAGTATCTCAACGACCCGCGCAGCCTGCCGCCGGAAGAGTGGCTGACCCGCATTTGCGTGCCGCTGACGTAAGGATGCAGGTCAAGCGGGGGCTGCCCAGCGGCGGGCGCGCGGTGCTATGGTCCGCCATCGCACCCGTTCCCACCCTTGTCCCAAAGCCACGGCAGCCCCCTTCATGAGCATCGACGATCTGCGCGCCCAATATGAGGTTTATCCTTACCCGGCGCGCGACCCGGCGGATGAGAAAAAGCGTCTCATCACCGGATCGCCCAGCCATCTGGACGAGATCACCCATTGCGTCTTTGGCGGACGCCTGCCTGCGGACCGTCCCTTGCGGGTTCTGGTGGCGGGCGGCGGCACCGGCGACGGGGCGATCATGCTGGCCCAGCAATTGGCCGAGTCCGGTCATCCCGGCCATGTCGCCTACGTCGATCTGTCCGACGCCAGCCGCGCCATCGCCGAGGCCCGCGCCGCCGCGCGCGGCCTGACCAACATCACGTTCCAACGCGGCTCGTTGCTGGAACTGGACGCGGTGACGGCGCAGGCCGGGCCGTTCGATTATATCGATTGCTGCGGCGTGCTGCACCATCTGCCCGATCCGTCGGCGGGTCTGCGCTCGCTGGCCGGGGCCTTGGCCCCTGGCGGCGGGATCGGCGTGATGGTCTACGCCCCGTTGGGCCGCACCGGCGTTTACCCGATGCAAGCCGCCCTGCGCGCGATGACCGACGGGCTGCCCCCGGCGGAAAAGGTCGCGCTGGCCCGCCGCTTGATCCAGCATCTCCCGGCGTCGAACTGGCTGCTGAACAACCCCTTCGTCAGCGACCACCGGCAGGCCGACGCCAATTTGTATGATTTGCTGCTGCACTCCTGCGACCGTCCTTACACGGTGCCGGAACTGGCGGCGTTGGCCGACAGCGCCGGGCTGGCCATCGGCTCGCTGATCGACCCGATCCGTTACGAACCGTCCACCTGGGTGCGCGACCCGCGCGTGCTGAAACGGCTCGACAGTCTGTCCTGGCTGGAGCGCGCCGCCTGGGCTGAGCAGATATGCGGCAGCATGACCAAGCACATCGCCTATCTGCTGCGCCCCGCCGATCTCGCCAACGCCGTCGCCACACTGGACGGACCGGACGTCATCCCGGTGCTGCGCGATCTCGACGGCGCGGCGCTGGCCAAGGGTCTGCCGCCCGGCGGCAGCCTGGAGGTTGAGGTGCTGGGAACCGTTCTGCCGCTTCCCCTGCCCCGTCTGGCCGGGCCGATCCTGGCGCGGGTCGATGGCAAGGCGACTCTGGCCGACATTCACGCCGCCATCGCGCCCGCCACCGGCGCGACGTGGGAGGCGTTCTTCACCCAAGTCCAGGCCCTGTTCACGGCCCTGAACGGCGTCGGCAAGATGTATCTGCGGCGCTGACGCCTGATCCCAAAAACAAAGACCGCCGGGGCTTGCCCCGGCGGCCAGAGTTCTGGATGGAAGGCGTCAGCCAAACCTATTTTTTAGTGGATGCTCTCGCCGTGCAGGGCGAGGTCCAGACCGTCGCGCTCGACGTCTTCGTCAACGCGCAGGCCCATGACCACATCAATGACCTTCAGCAGGACGAAGGTGGCGATGGCGCACCAGCCAACCGTCCAAGCGATGCCCTGAACCTGGATCCACACCGCCGAAGCGTTGCCTTCCAGCAGGCCCAGCGTGGCCTTCGGGTCGGCGGCGAGGAGGGCGGCGAAGCCGTTCTCGCTGTTCGACACCGAGATCTTGGCGAACACGCCGGTCAACAGCGCGCCGATCAGACCGCCCACGCCATGCACGCCGAAGGCGTCCAGGCTGTCGTCGTAGCCAAGCATCTTCTTGAGGCTGGTGGCCGACCAGAAGCAGACCACGCCAGCGATCAGGCCGATGATGACGGCGCCCGTCGGATCGACGAAGCCAGCGGCCGGGGTGACGGCGACCAGACCAGCGACGGCGCCGGAGATGATGCCGAGAACCGAGGGCTTGCCCTTGGTCGCCCACTCGGCGAGCAGCCAACCAATGGCGGCGCCGGCGGTGGCGATGTGCGTGGCGGCCATGGCCATGCCAGCGCGCGGACCAGCGGTCAGAGCCGAACCGGCGTTGAAGCCGAACCAACCCACCCACAACAGCGAGGCGCCGATCAGCGACAGCACCAGGTTGTGCGGCATGAAGGCTTCCTTGGGGTAGCCCTTGCGCTTGCCGATGACCAGCGCGGCGACCAGACCGGCGACGCCCGCGTTGATGTGAACGACCGTGCCGCCCGCAAAATCAAGCACGCCCAGGCCGAACAGGAAACCCGCCGGGTGCCAGACCCAGTGAGCGATCGGCGAATAGACGACCAGCGACCACAGCGCGGTGAAGACCAGCAGGGAGGAGAACTTCATGCGGTCCGCGAAGGCGCCGGTGATGAGCGCCGGGGTGATGATCGCGAAGGTCATCTGGAACATCATGAAGATCGGCTCGGGGATCGTCGTCGGCACCGGAGACGCGCCGCCCTCGCCCAAAATGAACGGCGTGGCGAAGTTCAGGCCGTTCAGGAACAGGCGATCCAGACCACCGACATACGCGCCCTGGCCGGTGAAGGCGAGGCTGTAGCCGATCACGTACCACAGGACGCTGATGAGACAGGTGATGGCGAAACTCTGCATCACCGTGGCCAGCACGTTCATCTTGCGGACCATGCCGCCGTAGAACAGGGCCAGACCGGGGATGGTCATCATCAGCACGAGCGCCGTCGAGACCAGCATCCAAGCGGTGTCGCCACCGTTGATGGTCGGCGTCGCCGGAGCCGCCGGAGCCGCAGCGGCAGCCGCCGCAGCAGCCGCAGCGGCCGCAGCCGCCGCAGGATCTTGCGCCAGGGCGTCGGCGGGCAGACCGGCCAAGCCCAGAGCAACCGCCATCATCGGTGCGGCCAGAAGGAACAGACGGTTCATCGAGGCTCCTCTTTCTTCTAAATCACTCCCACCCCCTGCCGCCCGTCCGAAACCCGAGGTCTGTTGGACGATCACCGCAAGGGGCACCCCGTCCCGGTCGCCCCGTCCCCGGCAAAGACGGGGCGGCGGACGGGACCAAGGACGCCTCAATCACTTCAAGAAGCGTGCCAGCCAAAAATGGCGGGGAATCGTCAGAGTTGCCGCCGCGTTGGGTCCATCAACAGGCCCCTCCGCCGAGTCGCGCCCCCACCATGCCCGAAAAACAGGCATATGTCGCCCCTGACATTCCGGTGCGGTTTTCGGGCTTTGGGAGTAGAATCCACCACAATCACCCCGCGCGCGGGCCGCCATATGGCTCACGTTGGGGCATATGGTGAATTTATAGGCATATTGTGCGCCGCACTCTTGCGCATCTCCCGCCCCGCGCCGCCAAAAAATACACGCCCTCCGCCGCCTCTTGGCCCATCGTTGCAGATGTGGCACCGTCAACGCCTCGCGTCGGGATCGCCGACCGGCAACGGCAACCAAAAAGAAGCATTAGGGAGTGACGGCCATGCTCGACAAACGGGATTTGCGTCTGGCGCCGCGACGCGCCTTGGCCTTGGTTCTGGCCGGTGGGCGCGGCAGCCGTCTGAAGCAACTGACCGACCGGCGCGCCAAACCGGCGACCTATTTCGGCGGCAAGTTCCGCATCATTGATTTCGCCCTGTCCAACTGCGTGAATTCCGGCTTCCGCCGCATCGGCGTCATCACGCAATACAAGTCGCACAGCCTGCTGCGCCATCTGCAACGCGGCTGGAACTTCTTCCGGGGCGAGATGAACGAGTTCTGCGACCTGCTGCCTGCCCAGCAGCGGATCGACGAGACGTCCTGGTATCAGGGCACCGCCGACGCGGTGTACCAGAATCTGGACATCCTGCGCAGCCACGAGCCGGAACACATTCTGATCCTGGCGGGCGACCACATCTACAAGATGGATTACGGAGCGCTGCTGCTCGACCACATCGCGCGCGGGGCCGACGTGACCGTGCCGTGCGTGGAGGTGCCGCGCGATCAAGCCAGCGGCTTCGGCGTCATGCACATCGACGACGAACGCCGCATCATCGACTTCGTCGAAAAGCCCGCCGATCCGCCCGCCATGCCCGGCAAGCCCGACATGGCGCTGGCCAGCATGGGCATCTACGTCTTCAACGCCCAATTCCTCTACGACCAGTTGGAGCGCGACGTCGCCACGCCGGGATCCAGCCGCGATTTCGGCAAGGACATCATCCCGTATCTGGTGAAATCCGGCGCCCGCATCATGGCGCACAATTACGCCGACAGCGCGGTGATCGACGCCCCGGACGACGTGCCCTATTGGCGCGACGTCGGCACCATCGACGCCTATTGGGAAGCCAACCTCGATCTGTGCCACGTCACGCCGCAGTTGAACATGTACAACCGCGACTGGCCGATCTTCACCTATCAGGAACAGCTTCCCCCCGCCAAATTCGTCTTCGACGACGAGGACCGGCGCGGCATGGCTGTGGATTCGCTGGTGTCGGGCGGCTGCATCATTTCCGGCTCCACCGTGCGCCGCTCGCTGCTGTTCAGCTCCGTCCGCGTCAACTCCTACAGCGAGCTGCACGAGGCGGTGGTCCTGCCCGATTGCGACATCGGCCGCCATTGCCGCCTGACCAAGGTGGTGATCGACCGGGGCGTGACCATCCCCAACGGCTTGGTCGTCGGCGAGGATCCCGAACTGGACGCCAAGCGCTTTTACCGCAGCGAGGGCGGCGTCTGCCTCATCACCCGCGAGATGATCGACGCCCTGCCCAAAGACTGACACCCTCGCCCCGCCCTCCCCCAGTCCCCTCTCCCGCGCAGCGGGGGAGGGTTAGGGAGGGGGCAACCGCAAACATCCCTCCCCGCCCCCTCCCCAACCGAGTCGCCCCCGATGCGCGTCCTCTACGCCACGTCCGAATGCTACCCGCTGGTCAAGACCGGGGGGCTGGCCGACGTGTCCGCCGCTTTGCCGCCCGCGCTGAACGCCGCCGGGGCCGACGTCCGCCTGCTGCTGCCGGGATACCCGGCGGTGCTGAACGGCCTGTCGAATCTGCACGAGGTCGGCGACCTCATCACCGATCTGCCCGGCTGCGACCGCGCCCGCCTGCTGTTGGGCCGCACGCCCGACGGGGTTCTGGCCTACGCGCTGGACGCGCCGTCGCTCTACAACCGTCCGGGCAATCCTTACCTGGGGCCGGACGGGCAGGATTGGCCCGACAACGCCCAGCGCTTCGCGGCGCTGGCCTGGGCCGCCGCCGGTTTCGCCGCCCACGCCAGCTATGATCCCTGGTGGCGGCCCGACATCCTGCACGGCCATGATTGGCAAGCCGCGCTGATCCCCGCCTATCTGACCCTGCGGCCCGACCGTTTCAGCGGCCCGACGCGGCCCGGCACGGTGCTGACCATTCACAACATCGCCTATCAGGGCAATTTCGGCCCCTGGATGCTGGGGGAGTTGGGCTTGCCCTCCTCCTCCTTCCGGGTTGACGGGGTGGAGTATTACGGCAAGGTCGGTTTCCTGAAGGCCGGTTGCTATTACGCCGACCGCCTGACCACGGTCAGCCCAACCTACGCCCACGAGATCCAAACGGCGGAGCACGGCACCGGCCTGCAAGGCCTGCTGGCCAGCCGATCCGCCGTGCTGTCGGGCATTTTGAACGGGGTCGATTACGACATCTGGGATCCGTCGCGCGACCCGCACATCGCCGCGCGCTACAGCCCCGACGATCTGGGCGGCAAGGATTCCTGCAAGGCCGACCTGCAATCCGCCTTTGGCCTGGAGCGCCGCCCCGACGCGCCGCTGGCCGCCGTGGTCAGCCGCCTGACCTGGCACAAGGGCCTGGACCTCGTGCTCGACGCCGCGCCGCAGTGGGTGGCCTGGGGCGGCCAACTGGTGGTTCTGGGCAGCGGCGACCCGGCCAGCGAGGCCGGATTCCGCCAACTCGCCCAAACACACCCGCAAGCGGTCGGCGTCCGCATCGGCTATGACGAGCCGTTGTCCCACCGCATCCAGGCCGGTTGCGACCTGTTCCTGGTCCCGTCGCGGTCGGAACCCTGCGGCCTGACCCAGATGTACGCCCTGAAATACGGCAGCCTGCCGCTGGTCCGCCGCACCGGCGGTCTGGCCGACAGCATCATCGACGCCAACCCGGCGGCGGCCAACGACGGCAGCGCCACCGGCTTCCAGTTCGTCGGCGCGACCTCCCAGGAACTGCTGTGGTCGCTGCGCCGGGCGCTGACCCTCTACCGCAAACCCGACCGCTGGCAAGCCACCCAACGCCACGCCATGACCCGCGACTTCGGCTGGAGCGGCCCGGCGGAGGAGTATATGGAGCTGTATCGGGGGTTGGCAGGGCGTTAGGGGGCCATCCTCTCGCCCCTTTTTCAGGAAAACAGAATTTTGATCTTCCAAGGTCCTGTGTTGTCAGTCCTGGTAATGTAGAGAAATTAATTGCGATTTAAGGATTTTATAAAATATTAATAAATATGGATTCTGCCCAACATATCCAAAAATTCCCCAGCATGAAAACATAATTCAATTCTATGTTATTTTTCAGAGCGATTCTTTGTGTTACCGTAATTGTAATATTTTGAATTTATTTCTCAAATGTATTTGTTTGATTAATTGTTTTCGCGAATTGATACATATTATTATTCCTATCATCTGCATGGAAGCGCTCGAAGTGCTCAGAGCAACCCACGAGATCCAGATCGAGACTCCAAAACTGTGACATCGCGTGCAGACGGTCCAAATTAGGTCAAAGCTCGATACCAGCATGCAGACCATCACCTCCAGCGGACGACTCACAAACAGCACAAAAACGTAGATATTTTCTTTTTATAAGGGTATACCCATGGTAAATTCTCTTTTTAAGACAGAAGTATTATAGGTAGAGACATGCAAAGCCATACGCATACGATCGATCTTCCAGCCTTACCAAGCAGTTCTCCTGAGGAGACCCTTCCTTCTCCGACGCAACCCTCAACGCCGGTTCCGCAGATTTCCACGAATGAAAAAGACCAACCGTCGCTCAGTGAATCGGAATGGTACGAATATGCAAGGTTATCTCTGCGGACTGCGAAGCGAAGCTCACTCATAATCATTATGATCACCGTTATTCTGGTGGTTGGTGTCATTGCTCTCCAAACGCAGAGAAATATTGTTAGCGTTCTTTCGCCCACTACGATCGAATCTGGGGATCCAGTTGCATTGATCAGGCAGGCAATAAAGAACTATGATGAGCTTTCTGAAAATTCGTCCATGATCTCATCGTATCAAGAGGCGACCTCAATTGCAGTTAACCGTATTCAGGAAATGAAAACTCGTGTCGGGAATACTAAAAAGCCAATGTCATTTTCTGATTTCAATAAAATTATAGAAAATAACAACGTTTGGCGCACAATGACAGGAGGAGGAAAAAGTGGATCAAGTCTTATAACTTTTTCAGGCGGCGGATATTCAACCACACCAAATAATCTTGGTCGCATTTATAACTTTTCAATACTTGTATCGTCTCTGCAAATTAATCCTATCACGAGAAAATTAAATTCTGACTCGATTACCATTAGCAATTTTAACAAGCAGGTCAATGAAATTCCTGCTGATGATAGCAGGCTATGGGAGACTGTTCGCGATCAATTTTTTATCTCTCAGCCATACGAAGAACATATAAATTTGCTAAACGCGATTTATGATCAGATTACGAGAAATTCAAAGGACCTGCCACAAATTTCATCTAAGACGATGGAGATTTCTTCTTCTCTTCGTGATGAAATATTATCGCAGATCACTCACTTTAACTACATTATATTCTTGCGTGGAGCGCTCCCGATTACATTGCTTTTTTTGATCGCGGCCAGCGCCATGGCTGTCCTGATACGTCAGATTCAATTCCTGAACCGTATCAGCGAGACTGAGATGGCGTTTCTTTACGCCCAGTCGACTACGGAGGAGAAAATTCGGCCCTATCAGGAGATCGTCAGCACCTTCTCGCCAAACCGCCGGGGACATGCGGACCATGATATAAATCCTCCCAGCAAAGAGATGATCTCAGGCATTGCCGACGCCGTAAAGGGATTGACCGACGTGTTGAAGAAGTAAAAGCCCATCGGACCAGGGAAAGGACCAAGGATAGTATCCTCGCTCTTCGGTGGCTGTAGGCATTATCGCTCCGCGCATCTGCAATACCAAATCCCGCTGATCGTAACCGATCAGCGGGGTTCGGTCGTTATCGCGGCGTGGTGATCCATCAGGGCACCGCGCTGCCGATATATGAAGGAATTTTTACGCTCTGCCTCCCCTAGGAACCGCAGACCATTCTCCCACTCCCGTCACCGGATTCTTGCCTGGGCCTGACCGTCCCATCCCTGCGCTCCAAATCCCCCACAGGGCAACGAATCCAGGTTAACGCGTTGGTAGGCCGAGGATGATCTTCATGTATCGGACGTCCCATCCTGCGGCCTTGCGCCTGAGTTTGAGAGATTTTTTGTCGGCGACGGCGCGGACGAGGTTG